>JAABUY010000591.1_pt1 | contig 60907 bp, 44 predicted proteins | sample 5560271 | NCBI WGS metagenome assembly JAABUY01 (sample SAMN10711886, study PRJNA513374) | rock metagenome | isolation source: Antarctica rocks | place: Antarctica: Victoria Land, University Valley | reverse complement strand
TCATCAAAACACACTTTTTTGATAACTACACATACAATTGCTTAATGATACATCTAAAAATTACAGATCTAATAGATTTATATATAATTCATCATTCTGCATACTCAGAATGTCTGTATACACTGTGGTTGTGAAGTAATTACAGTATTTATGTGTTTTAAGGATTTTGAGCTTTCAAAAAAAGGTGATCCATTTTTTTCTCATGAGCGTTCTGCGCGGACCAGAATTACCACCGGCACTGTATGTAAGAGATAAACTTTCACTGCGGTTTCGCTTGCCTTGGGCCCCCCTCACCCCACATTGCCATCGTGAAGCCACCTGCACTTTCACTATGCAGAAAGCCAGACTCTTCACGGCCGCTGCTGACAGAGTTCTAAACCCTGTCTCGATCTGGCCAAGGACACCTGTATCCCTGATCGGAAATGGCGTCCGCAGAGTTGTGAAGAGGGGCCCAACCTGCACCGCTCCGCATCCTATCCGCCAGCGCCCGGTGGTGCCGACAGCATCATGTTCAGCTTCAACTCGACACGCCTCCTCTGGCGCCAATGGCGCGAGTTTGCGGAGGACTCCGCTGTATGACTTACACGTGGCCCACCAAGGGAAGATGGTGCCCTTCGCCGGCTACTCCATGCCAGTACAATACGGAGACCTCAGCGTCGGCGACAGTCACAGTTGGACGAGAGTGAAAGCGAGCTTATTCGACGTCGGGCACATGTAAGTATTCGCACGTGCGCATAATCAAAGGCGTTCAGTTTGCTGAGCGACCATGCAGGGTCCAGCACCGTATCTCAGGGCCCGGCGCCGGCGCTCTGCTCGAGCGCATCACTCCCGCCTCGATCGCCTCGCTGGGACAGCATCAGTCGGCACTTGCGTGCCTGCTCCATCCCGTTAGTGGCGGGATCGTCGATGATACGGTGGTCACGAGGCTGGGCCCGGAAACCTTCTACGTTGTGACAAACGCGGCCTGCCGCGAGAAGGACACCGCATACCTGACCGAGCAGATCGGTCATTTCACCACGGAAGGAGGGAAGAAGGTCGACTGGGAGATCCTTGATGGCTGGGGCCTCATCGCGCTGCAAGGCCCGCTGAGCGCCGAGGTCCTCGAAAAGCTTCTCGTGGATCCAGCCGAAACCAAGCTCGAACAGCTGTACTTCGGACAGTCGAAGTTTGTGCGCATCCGACTTTTGTCCGGAGACGCTTCCGTGCCCGTCCTGGCATCAAGGGGAGGTTACACCGGCGAAGACGGCTTCGAGATATCCCTCCCTCCGGACATCGTCGTGTCAGCCACGGAATCGCTGCTCCAGTCCGCAGATCTCGAGAAGCTGAGGCTCGCGGGACTAGGCGCCAGAGATAGCTTGCGCCTGGAAGCTGGGATGTGTTTATACGGTCATGACTTGGACGATTCGACGACCCCGGTCGAGGCGGGGCTGAGCTGGATTGTGGGAAAAGACCGGAGGACCGGGGGCGGATTTCTCGGGTCTGAAGTGATCCTTCGCCAGCTCAAGCCCGTCAAGGACGGCGGCAGCGGTGTCGGCCGTCGACGCGTCGGATTCATTGTTGATGGAGCGCCGGCGCGGGAGGGCGCGGAGATCGTGGACGCGGAAGGCAACGTGATCGGCAAAGTCACATCGGGCTGCCCATCGCCGACGCTGGGCAAGAACATCGCCATGGGCTATGTGAAGAGTGGTCACCACAAAGCCGGTACCGAGGTCGGCATCGTGGTCAGGGGCAAGAGGAGGACAGCCAAGGTGACGAAGATGCCATTCGTGGCGAGCAAGTATTGGAAGCAAGCCGCCGGGACCGCTCCGGCATAAACTCCGGCAATAGTTCCGCGAGTTTGGCAGGAGGGCCGTAACGACCTTTCATTCCGGGAACGGCTGAAGCTGTATCTACAGCAGTGCTCAAACTCGGTGGCAGATATCTTGGTCGGCATTCAACATTACATCAACAGATGCTATAGGCACTTCAATCGAATGCGAAGCGTGTATACTAATAGACCAATTCACATTTACTTTGCTGTTGCAAGCTACTTTATCGAGCCTTAAAAGACTTTACCTCGACCTCAAAAAGAGTGAAGCGGTCGAGCCATTTGAAAAGATATACCCCTCCATGATGATTACTCCCTCTACAAGCCATTGTTTTTGCAGGAAAACACCCCGCCGACGCTGCCACTCTGGTAGCTCAACAAGATACTGTCGACCGAAGCCTGGAAAAGGCGAGTTAGCAGACACTTCAGAAGCAAAGAAGGAAAGAAGACCCACATAAGTCCCGACACCGAGCATGAAGATGCCGATGGTGATGATGATAATATTCATGACGAAGCCGACGATACCCCTGATGCCTCGTCTTTTATAATATCCGGGACCGTAGTCCGCCTTCCTCATCCTCAAATAAGCAACACCCCAGAAGATGAAGCCGAAAAAGGAGTCAAAGAGCGAACTCATCAATGAGAGCAGATCGGAGAAGAACGGGATGACTTCGGCGATGATGAAGGCTACGACCCAAGTGGCGGCGAGAATGGCGGCCCATGAGGCCCACCCGACGACCGTGTGATTGCCCTTGTGACGTGTGCCTTCGAAAATGCGGAAGAAGACGAACCGAGCCGACACCGAAGCGTAAAGGACACCCAGGAAGATCAAGGTCGGGATCATGAAGGAGAAGGCGACTTTTTTGTAGACTTCGTTACCGAGGGAGCCGAATGCGGGGGCGGTGTTGTATTGTGTTCCCGTGTAGACGTACACGATGGATCCGACCAAGCTGAAGACGATGATTTCGGCAATGGTGACGGCCCACAAAGCTTTGGGGAAGTCCTTTGGGTCCTTCATCTCGGCGATGAAACTTGGAATGGTAATTTGGCCGATGAACGTATAGCTGATGTTCAAGAAGGCGTTCATACCCGAGACAAACGTCGTCCCGGCGGCAGGGATGACCAGGACGATGGGAGCACCACCGAGCTTCATGCCCGTTGTGGGATCAATGTGATTTGGATCTGGGTTATAGCCAGCGGGATGGGCTTCAATCCCCGCGAAGATGGCCGCCAGCAAAACAGAGACGAAGGTGAAAAAAGCGGAGGCGGTTGCGATCTTAGAGAGCGTCGAGAACGTCCGCGGTAGCGAACAGAAAAAGGAAATAATCGCCATCATGACTGCAAATCCAACAGTGCACATGCTATGGTTGGTCATCGTGTTCAGATACTTGGCTCCGGTCAGGACATGGAGACCCTGTTGCAATTAGACGTTGACCCTTGGCTAAAAACTTTGTGGCCATAGTTACCTGGATAAAGGTGTTGTTCAGCAAGAACATGATGGCAGTCAAATACCACACCCAACTCTTGCCCCAAAACAGCATTTGGCCTACGTCACACACGTCGCGGACTTCCGGGTGACGAAGACAGAATTCCCTAGCGAAACGATAAGCGCACACGTCGTCGTAGTATGAAGATCAATCACTTACCAGACCACGAGGGACGTGTACAGAACAAGGGCGGCAACCACCACCGTCAAGATAAGTCCGGGAACGAGGCCCAACACCGAGTAGGAGTAAGGAAAGGACATGATGGCCAAGGAGATGTACTCTGAAAAGAGGAGCGCAGCAGTCTATCGAACGCACCGGTCAGAAATGGGTCCACCGATAGAGAAGCGGCTCTGTAATGGAGATAGGAGGCGGGGAAGGGTGTTGCGTTGGCTGAACGCTTGCCTTGATAACTTCGAGGCTGCCGAACTAAGCTGCCGGAGGGTATGAAGAAATTGATGAGAAGAGTCAAGTCACCTTTGGCCAACTGCAGGTCCTGTACTTGATGGAGTTGGTGGACTCCAGCTCGAGCTGTTTGCCCACGCTCATGGCCGAGTCCGCATCCGAGTCTCCAACAATACCCGGAATGGGCCCTCCGACTCTGCTCATCTTGCGCTCCTTCGGCCCGTTCTTCTCGACGTCATAGCCGTATACACCCGTCTCCAGGGCCGGATCGCGCATGTTGTTGGAGGAGAGGGCGGGGTTATCCGCCGTCTCCACAACCGCTGTTTTCCTGGCGAACACCATGATTTCTCAGGCGTCAAATGAGGTTTGTCTTGATATTTGACGGATGGTATTCAACGCCACTTGATCAGGCGTATTGCCCGGATGAGCAAAGTCGAAGGGAAAGGTGTGAGGCCGTAGGCAACTGGCTGCATGAACCACTAGGACTCTATCTTGCTAGGATTGGTTTCAGAGCACAAGCGCGAGGAGTTATCGCTCGCACAAGGGCTGGTAGAGACTCTGGGTGTCCAAGAGTCTTGTGTGGCTTTAGTATTGTGACCGATAGCTTTTCTGTCGGGTTCGATGTCGATGTCAACGGGCTCAATGGAGATGTGATGAAGAAGATGAAGAAGATGAAGAAGATGAAGAAGGGAGGAGAAGTTGAAGGAGGAAGAAAAGAAAGAGTTGGAAAACAGGCGGGTGAGTTGGTTAAGGTGTAGAGGGCCAGGCAGACTACGACCGACCGAGTTACTCTTAATGTATGTGGTTACAATTACATATCTTACCTACGGTACGTTACCTACGGTACCTACCTTACCTACCTTATTACCTGGTACAGTCAAGTAAGCATCACTTCCAAGACCTTATCCAAGACGACTGTGGGTTGGGGTGGGGCTTCTGTATCTGCCTGCATCAAGGTAAGGTATGGAAGAGCAACCTTGTCGATAACCACCATGTACAAGAACCTACCTTACCTATTAGGTACTAGTTCGTCTGATCTGCCTGACTTGGATTCCCGCCTGGCCTGTGCCACTCGTTAGTACAGCTCTGGTTACGAACCTTACCTACCTACCTACGGTCTACCTACCTTAACTTACCAGGTATGTCTGAAATCCAGCCTTATCATTTCAAAAGAATTGATTAAGTGATACTTCATAATTAGCAATTTAATTGGCTATACGGTTCGTACAATGAAAAGTATTCTTCTAGGCTTACTTTATATCAAGGTCTTCTCTATAGAATAAGGTAACGACATGAACTCACCGGCAGGCAAAATCTATACGAGATAAGCATAATTCGTACTTCGTAAGGTAATGGTTGACAGCTTTTTGCATGCTAACTAAGCCTACTCAGTCTTGGAGCCACAGGCCGAGGCGCAGACATGAGATCATCTCAAACTCAATAAGCTGTGAGGCGCCGCGGCTGGTAAAAACTGTGATAACCTGGAAGTTACCGTAAGCCTCAACCTTACCTCAACATAGGTAAGGTAGGTATATGATTGAACCTTACCGACCTACCTTAGGACTCAGTACCTACTGTAGGTACCTGGTATGTAGGCTGTGATCGGTAAAAACAACCGGCAATCAGCTCCGACGTGTAGAAAGAGTTTCTCTCCGGGGTGTAGAGCACGTGATGGAGGTCAAGATTTGTAAGGGCTAGAAACCTCGGGATGACAGTGGGACACCCATACCTTACCTGATATATTGTTTAGCAGCAGTGTCAAAGCACAGCCTCGAACCCTCAATAGGCCTCAAACGGCCCTCAAGGGGCTCCTGTGCCTGCACTCATACACCACATAGTAGCACGTTGGCTTGTACCAACAGTGTTCGCTGTTGTTGAAGCAGTCTACCTGAATGGCACTTTCACGTGTTTCACAGTAGGACGGACCGAGCTGGTAACTGACTCTTCTGAGCATGACCTTTTTCGAAAGTAGGATTGTAGTAAGGCCCTTCAATCACATCCTGCTACCGGGAACCGAAGCTCTTTCCGACTAAACCTAATCCTGGACAGATAATGCCCAAGCTGTGTCAAATCTACTGCCCTGTCGTTCGCCTCGATGCCGCTGGTGATGATGGGGATGCAACACTGAGAGGTACTAGACTGCATCTTTCAAGAGCCGCAGGCCCTATATACAGCCCTTAAGCCCTTCCTGCATGGCTATATAGTACTTGGCGAGCAGGACGAATGTTGTTTCGGAACGAAGCTGCAATTCGTGGAACGATGTTGTTATCTCCTCCACGTGACGCGGCCTGGGGCATCCACGATCGGAGGTACCCTTCATCTGAAGATGCCGGCAACCCACAGCAATCCCCCTCGTCGCTCTCGGCCTCGCAGGCAGACTCCCGCCTGTGTTCGCGGCAACCAACGTAGTGGAACCAATCAGGAGGAGTACATACTCTTTTCTGACTGGTCAATGCAAACTATAAGGCCCACGCCTGCCCATGGCTCTCACGTATTCTCTCACATATCAACACTCCTTGCCTGTTTTCGTGGCCGATCTTGCATGCCATTCGCTGTATGGCTACCACCGACCCAATCTGAACGATCATGGAATCAACTCACGAGAAGTCATGACTTGCTCGGAGAAACGTAGCAGAAGCCCAAAACTTGCAGGAAGTCAAACAGCATTAGCCAAGACCTCAGCTCGATAGAAAATAGTACAATTAACTGGCGAAGAGTCGCAGACAGAAAGAGTATGCCATGAGTGTACTAGTAGAGACTGACGAGGGGCTTCTACAAGGACTTATCTCTGCAGTTTAGGTACCTAAGGTATCTTGATGGCCGAAATGTTGCTGACATGAAACAAGGATGCTTTGCTCGCGCGTCTGCCGCTCAAAGTTACCTGCAATAGTGATCTTGAGAACAGATTACACTTGAATTCTAATGGAACCCTAATGGAGAGTGTTGTCAGGATTCTCATCGGTAAGGTGTCGTTGTGACAGACAGACAAGATATGAGTCCTTGGACTTAATAATCCTCTACAGTGAAAGGCGTCCTTCAATTGGCGGCCCAGGTAGGAGATACCCCACACAAAGCCGCCATACATTACAGTATGTAAGGGTGTAACGTTAGGTGTAGATACAATGTATCCCTTGCAGACCAGCCTAACGCGCCATCCTTACCAAGGGCAGACGTTGAGTCGCTGGCTTTCAAAAATTAAGGTAAGCTGGTAGCCACTGACGTCTGCGGTGTTGTTGGGCGGAGACTCCGATTGGAAGGAATATCGTACCTAGACAATGGGAAGGGATAGGTATGTTCATTGACCGCGATCATGGTGCTCTTGAGACACAACTGCTTCATGTCTTTGTGTGCGAAGATGGGTGACGTTTTAGCGCTACTAGTCACCCTACTCTACCTAGGCTTCAATGTCGAGTTATGTGATATGTGAGGTGCTGCCTCCATCCAATCAAGGGTGCTGCCACATGTAGCAGCTTTGATACAGTATGTCTACAGCTGACTCGCGTTCGCAAGGCTGATGACCTTCTCCGCTGCCTCCTCAAAATCATCGTAAGCAAACAGAGGCAGGCCACTCTCTGCAATCTGGAGGCAATGTCAGCTTCCTTTACTCCACACTACGTAAGAATGCAAAGCCTTACCATTTTCTGACCGAGCTCTTCGTTACTGCCCCTCAAGCGCACCACAACAGGCACCTTGATTCCAAGGTCTTTATATGCCAGTATGACGCCATTGGCGATCATATCACACAATGTAAGACCACCGAAGATATTGACAAAGACTGTTTTGACCCGATTATCTTTCAAAATGATCCGGAAAGAGCTTTTCACCGTTTCGCTGGTCGCTTTGCCCCCGGTGTCGAGGAAGTTGGCACATCTGCCTCCATGATCGGCGAGCGCGTCCACAGTATTCATTGCCAGACCAGCTCCATTCACTGCGGAGATATCAGCATATAGAGTCCCCCAACGTGATTGGACAGCACCACTGACCGAGTGTGCCAATACTACCCTCACCGGTAAGCCTGAGAAAGATCAGCGCCTTGCCGCCTTGCTTTCCTACTGGCAGGGAAATGCTGAGACAAACTTGATGTACACAATACCGTCCCTCTCTGCCTCGACCTCTTCTGGAACCTCGTCTTCCACATCCCTAAGCTTCTGCACATCCAGCTGCCGGTTGCTCTTGAAGGCGGCGTCATCGAAGCCAAACCTGGCTCCCCGCACCTGCAGGCCTCCTTCGTCGTTGACAGCAAAACGTGTTTCAAGCAGAAACGCTTCCTTACTCCGGAAAATATCCAGCAGGGCCTGGACAAGTGTCGAAAGCGCAGCCGCTGAGTTGGCCGGTAGCTCGAGGTGCTCGACTATGGATGGGATGTACTTTAGGTCAAACCCAGTCCGGTAATCGAAAGGGAACCGGCGAGCTCGGAAGGCCTGATCTTCCGTACTGGCTGTGGGAGAAGCAACGATGCATGGGGAGAACCTCGAGCGATCGATTGAGATAGCTAAAAGGCGTTCCTCAGCGGCAGTATTGGGGCTGAATGACACGGAAACCTCTCGTTCGCGTAGCATATCGGCTGCTAGCGATTGCTTTAGGTGAAGAGTTCGTCTTTGGCAATGGAACGAAGTATCCTGCAATCTGAAGGCTTGTGGCCTCGATGATCGTTGGATTGTGTGGATCCCCCTTCGTTGGCCGTTGCGGATGCCAATCTGTTACCATATTAGGACCTCTGACATGGTCGGCTAAGAGGACAAGTCTATGTTCACTGTGCCAGTCGAGGAAGAGATGCTGCCCAACAGTTTACTCATACCTGCACCAAACTTGGCTGGATGGTTGGTCATCACGACCCCAGCGTCTTCGAGAGCTCTGATCTTCGTACGCGCATCCGGTTCTCCAGGAGTGACGAAAGCTCCAGCGTGGCCCATGACACGCCCGGGCGGTGCTTGTACACCCCCAATCAGACCCATTATCGGTCTGCCCTACCTTGTTAGCCGAAGGTGCACAATGCCTTCATCAAAGGGCACTCGCTTTGGATTTGGGGTCCTCTGCCGATACGCTTTGATCCAATCTGCAGCATCTAGCTCGGCGCTTCCCCCGATTTCGCCGACCAAGACGATACCCTTGGTCTCATCGTCCCGTTCGAATACCTGCAGAGCGTCTACGAAATCCGTACCGGCCAGTACATCCCCTCCCATACCGATAACCAGACTCTGGCCCACCCCGGACCTGGTGAGAGATGCCACCGTCTCATAGCTCAAAGTACCTGACTTCGTGACAACGCCGACGGTTCCAGCCAGGAAGGTCGGTAAGGGTTGGAAACCGATGCGGCATCTGCCAATAGCTGATATGATGCCTGGGCAGTTCGCGCCCACCAGGCGAGACTTGGATTGGGTTCTGAGGATGGAGTGTATCTGCACACATTAGCATATCAGCGTGTTGAGATATCCGTACAATGTTACCCGAAGAAGATCATGTATGGGAATGTGCTCCGCAACAGCGACTATCAAAGGAATCTCCGCAGCTATGGCCTCCTCAATGGCACCAGCTGCCTGATGAGCAGCTACATACACGGCAGTGGCGTCAGGCTTCAGCTGCTCTTTGGCCTAAATTGTGTCGTTAGGGCACCGCGAAGCATGTTGTTTCCTATCATAGAAGGTTTCACATACGACGCGCATAGATGGTAGCACCGGTAGCCCTAGGTGTTCCCCATCCTTTCCTGGAGTCACACCGCCTACTATTTTGGTACCCCATTCGAGAGATTGCTTTGCATTCTGAGTTGCCTGCGGGTCACATTAGTACACCTCGCCCCTATCCACAAGTCTACTGCTCTCAACCCTTGGCACGTACCTGTCTCCCTAGAGTCCGATTCTTTGAGTTAGCTTGATATCGCCAACGCAGGGGATAGTCATCAGAGGTTATATCCAACGCTTGACTATCATAAAACGAGGGCTCGGATTGTTTACATACCGGTAAAGCCTTGAAAGATCACGCGGGTATGAGAGCCGATTTTGAGGTTTGGTATAGTATCTGAATAAGCAGATCTCCTAGCACTGGTAGAGAATAAGGCGGAGGCAGATGAATAAGACTGACTCCCGCTCAAGGACGGTCTATGGGGGACATCTAGTAACGCTCTACAAATCGAACGCCGCGATGCAACGAAAGCCATGTGTTCGCAATAATCAATATGTGACACGGTGCTTCGCAGAACGAGTCATGGAACGACAATATCTATGAGCGTCAATACGAATTAATGACAATGCTATTTATGCCTCCGAAAGCGCAACCTGAGAGCTCCAAACTAGTTACCGTACTTAACGCCATTCCCTCGGCTCTGGCTGATCTCGGACCAAGTGAAGGTAACCTTAAGGTATGGTCAAACAGCTACCTACCTACCTAAGGTAGACCGCCAGTCAAATCTGTACCTGAGATGCTGGGTGCAGTAGTGAGGCAATCCAATCATACTTTGAACCCACAACGCAACTAGCAGGTGGGTAATTATACGAACAAAAGCGGCGTTCGCGAAGTCATCTCTGCGGTATGAACACCGAGCAAAGCACCAGGCAAGGTATGCTCTACACAACCATCTCTCCCAATTACCATCAGCGATGGAATATTTGTTCTCAAGACGACCGCAGATGTAGAGTCCAGCCTAGACCGATTGTCGCTATCAGATGTACAGAAGCACCCAGCATCAAACAAGAATGCAGTAGCAGATTCATGGGAAGATGACATCTCATCCGGCGAAGACACCGAGAAGGAGGATCCGCGAGGAGCAGAAGGCGTTCCACAAGCGCCGCCGCCAACTCCGATTTCGCCGACCTCACCGTGCTCCTGGAGTGAAATAGACTCTACCGGCCTGTATCCTTCAGGTCAGATCAGTGATGGAGACAGCGCATCCCGGCCGAGCACCAGGCCAGAGAAGCAGACCGCCGTGGCGGGAAGACTCATCGCCGGAGCCCTCGGCGTACGCGTCCCAAAGAAGACCGAGGAGCAGAAGGCTTATGACCGGGCGACGATGGAGAAGGAAGTGAAAAGGCGCAACAAAGAGCACGAAGCCCGGGCGAGAGAGAAACGCGACGCCGAACGCGCGAAGGCTGCGGTGTGGGATGAGTAGTCGGTCGACTGATCTGGTTTGTGGGCGGCGTTGATCTAACTAAATGTAAGTCTAGATATTTTACATAGGGAACTGTGCACGTTTCGCCAAAGTGATCACCGCACTAGGTAGCTACGTCCACCGGGTGATAGAGAGCTGCATCATCCGGCTTGGCCGAGTGACGTTAGTGAGGTGCGTTGCCGTGTTGATGAATACGTGGCCGGAGCAGTGCGAGACCTCAGATGGCGAAGCGATTGTCTATCCTTGGGCTTATAGCTTTCTGTTCGAGGATGCCCTGGGGCACGGAGAGTACATGTGTTGGTCGATCGATACTTCGGAATCATTTCACGCATACCACGCTTCCCATCAGGTCTGGCCTCTGCCATCCGTTTGACCACTTATCGCTATGATGTATATGGAAATACGAGCCTCATCGGCAATCTAAGTTTCCATCAAAAGTAGGCCCGATTCTTCCATGTCCGACTGCAGAAACATGCAAAAAGTCACTACCCGATTCGACGCCGTAGGCGCCCAGGCAAAGCATAGGCCTCTCTCCATCAACACGTAGAGTGCGCAAGGCGTTGTCGATCGAAGCCGATATTCGGATGTTCCGCTCCCATCATTTACTGCGTATCACCAACCACTCCAAACGCTCCTATGCCGACGCTACATGGTCTCTCAGCAACCGCCTATCTGCTCCTGGTGTACCTCAAGGGTGTCACCATCCGCCATATCCAACTGTACAATGTGCAAACCGTTAGCCATTGCAGTATGTCTCCGAGCATTTTGTACTCTTCGCGGCATCAGATGAGCACATCCATCTGGGTTCACTGCTCACTTGAACGGTTGAGAAAGAGGAACGACTTACACTGTCAGGGCTATCGGTAGGCTGGACACGAGCTCCGTCGAAGAGGAAGCGGACAGTAGCCGGCTGCTTCCCTTGTCGATCACAGAAAGCATCCATGAGCTTTTTTAGAGCCGTTGTTCGCTTGATCTTAAAAAAGACTTCATTGTGATTGTCGGTGACCTTGATATTGAGGTGCTCGGAAGCTGGGGGCTCCTCCGGCTTTCCCGCCCCAGGAGATGCGTCGCGGTCAGACATTGTAGTAAGAAGTTCTGACTGGAAAGGAAGAAGCGGCTATGATAGTTATTGGACAGTCTAGGGAGAGCAGTATTGTGTAGATGTCCAAGAAAGTCGTACTCGGTAATTCGCCTGAGGCTATAACACGTTAGGATCGGAGGAATGACAAAGAAGACGACGGACACCGTTACCGACGAATGTGCCTGCCCCTCAGGAAGCAGGATGCTCTACCTTCTGTGGACTTATTGTCAGCTCTGACGTGGAAGAGAGACTGTAACGAGAAAGTTGAATGGTGTTGCTTTCTTACCTCCCTCACTGTACTTGTGTCTGAAGGTAACGTCAAGTGATTGCTGAGCCTATCATAAGCGAACAAAGTCGGGCGCCGACGTTCAATAAATAATAATTACGCTAAGGCAAGCAAATGCAGAATGCGGGAAGCGGTAGAACAAAATTCCGACCTTGACCCTGACAAGCAATCTCCTTGTCAAAACTCTTAACCACCTCACACGAAGTGATTTATCCTGTGCTGCTTCTAGGTACAGTCATATTCGTGTTGCTTCGGTTACTCGTCTATAATTCGAATCAACGTCGTTCTGAGGCTGGTGGTTTGATGATCTCAGCTACTACAATTGCTAAGATAGCCCTATAAGATCAAGCTATGGTGGGGATACGCATGTTCCGGAGCCTCTAGATCACATGATTCTGACGTCTTATTTCTGCGGCGGCTAGAATCTCGAGAAAGCCCTATCGTCCGACCCACCGTGCCATCCGCTTGCAGTGAGCTTCTCCCCACGACTCCACACCTGCCACTACAATTCTTACTGCTGAGGTTGACGCTGACGCTGACGCTGACGCTGACGGAGATGAAGTGCGCAATACAAGGTGAGCTGTCGAATAGAGCAACATGACTCCACATCTTCATAAGCAAACGGTGGCAAGCTTGTTCTGTCTGACATGGGACTGACTTTGCTGATACCTACAATGTAGACTGTCTCTCGCAACATTCCTACCAGGAGAAAATGTGCACTGCTCAAGTTGACGCATTGTATGATTGCTGCAATGCCTTTTATCGAAAGCAGGGTGATGCTGCGACGACTCTCAGCTGTCCCAAGGCCGGTCTGCTCAGATTGAAAATGAAGCAGCGTAAGCAGGATGTTTGAGGGACAGCTCGGGATCCGCAAAAGACAGCACCGCTCGGCATTTCTAGATATTCTCAACCAAAGATCGTGTTTAAGGAATCAGCAGCTTGTACATATCACACAGTGTCATAGTGTCATAGTGTCATAGCATGTATGTGAATAAATATAACAACTCGCTTTCCTATCAAAGCCGGCATGCCCCTTCGGAAAGAGATCAGGCTTGGTGAACAGGGAGTGTCAAGATCCTTCTCAGGCGACCGTGAGCACGCGATGAGAACCTCATGGATTCTGAACAAACACTGATGGCTACTCCGGTTGGGAGGTTTGTTCCGAGACTCTAATGATTGCCTGATATTTAAAGACATTGTATGGAAGAAAAGAAAAAGAAAAAAGAAAAGGTTTATTTTCCTGGCGAGGTGGTGTATCTAATTTCTTGGCGCTAGAGTTTAGCGAGAACCAGCTGCGCGTCTCACCGGACGAGTACGTTAGGTGAATTAAATACCTTAAGTATCAAACCTCATCCCAAGAGTCAACAACGGAGACCATAGGAGTATATACACGAGGACAGATCGTCATGGCTCCCTCCAAGACAGAAATTCTCAATCCAGTATGTTCTGCTCAGATAACCGCACTGAATACCACCCCATGATCGATGCTAATCGTCGAGTCTCAACAGAACCAGCGAGAAGATGGTTGGGAATCCCCAAGTGTTCGTGTACCGGCGTTGGAGTCGAGGTTTGGAGGCATGACTGACTCCTAGTGCTACCAGTCCGAAGGGCCATCTGATATTTCTGTGGATGGGGAAGACGGCGAACAAGAGTATGCGGAAGGGACCGACGAAGAGCCGCTGCAACAAGACTCCGAGGCCAGCGACGGTAAGAACCCTAACTCTGTGATCTGTGTGTTGACAACCAGCTGAAGTATTAGCGACAGATCCGATGGGGTCTTCTCCTGATGCCCTTACCGCAGGCGATGTCGAGGAAGCCTTCCACCCCCTTCGCACCGTAGCGGATCGCGTAGGGCAGCAAGTTGAACAATTTGCCGAAACCCTCGACAAATACAACGTCAACAAGCGGCGGCATAAGCCGGTGGATCATAAGCGTGTTCTTGATCTTGTTGGGGATTATAGAGGAATCGCTCTGGCCACTGTGGAGCGCTTGGAGAAATTGCACGGGCCAGAGCTGCAAGACCGGCTAAAGCGGAAGCGCGACCGTCATCTTGAGCGTTCATCACGTCACTCAAAGACAGGTGATGAGGATCTAGGCCTGAAGACGACTGTTGCAGACCTGCAGCGCTGGCAACTCGAGGCTCAGACCTGGGAGTTATTGGAAGTACTGCTGCAAGCAAGGTACCCTGAACTCAGGCCTGACCTCAGGTCCGAAACCCAGAAGTCAGACGAGGGCGATATCGATGCAACCAGCAAAGTCCATCGATACTCCTCGGAAAGTGAAGTATGGACTCGCTTCGTGGTCGAGGACGATCTGGCCCGGGAAAGAAATACCGTACTGAAATGGCTGATGCGATGTGCTGACAACTCTGGGCCGGACATCAATACGATCATAGAGCACCTCGAAACCGATGCAGAAAGAGGCACCGGATTATGGGCGCACGGATGGTTATACACCAAAGAAGCGGTCAAGGCACAAAAGAGACTCCGGTCCTGGCCTCAAGCACTCGACCCGACGTCTCCTGGCATCGAGAATACCCATCTCAGCGCAGATCAATCCGACACTCTCGTGACCCATCTGGATCCGGACGCAACAAGTCGCCAAGATCGTACGCTGGAGCGGCAGGATCAGAATTTCGAAAATGCGACTTGGTTAGCCTGTTGGCAAATGATCAGACGTGGAAAGAGCTGGGACACGATACGCGAATGGTGTCAAGAACGTGTGGAGGGCTGGCGAGCGATCAGCCTTCAAGGACATCTGTTACGATTGAGTACCTCCGACATGGGAAAATTATCTCAAGATACCACAAGTGCCATGACGAATCTCCAGTCTGGGTCTATGTGGCGGAGGATGTGCTATGCTGCTGCAAAGAACACCAGTAGCAGCGTATACGAAAGTGCTGTATATGGGCTTCTCGCCGGGGACATAGATACTGTTGAGGGGGTCTGCCGCAGCTGGGATGATTTCTTGTTCATCTATTACAATGGACTTCTGCTGCATCAATTCGACACATACTTACAATCCAAACTTGCGAGTCGCCTCTCCACGACTATCACAACGAAGTTTAGCTCGCCCAGTTGTGCTGTGTTCCATGACGATCCGAACATGGTTGGCCGCGTACTCGTCGATAAGTTGAGGACGAAAAAACTCACTAAGAAGGAGGCCAAGGACCCTATGAAGAGACTTCAAGGCTGCCTAATAGCGGATTGTTTCTTTGAGTTCGTTGCTAGCTATGGCAAGGCGCTAGCCGGCGAGTCGTTGACGCAAGGCAAATCTAAGATCATCCCACCGAAGAAACACGACCTCGGTGATGGCATTAATACGGCCTATATCGCATTCGAGGATTACGACTCACTACGAGTTCTGACGCACATGGTTTTTATCTTCCAAGATCTTGGCGTGGACTTTCGTGACAGCGCGCATTGCAGTGATATCGACAACGTCGTGGTTGCCTATATTGACTTCCTGAAATTGGCGGGCAAGACCGGCTTGCTGCCACTCTACGCCTCCCGTATCTCTTCAGAGAGAATGGAGACCTGTTTAGGAAGAGAACTGAACGACATCCCCGTCCCACAAGAGCGCAGAATGTTGGTGGAGCTGATGAAGCAACTGAACATCAATGTCATATCAGTAATCATGATGCAGATGAGGCTGATCATAAACGATATCAGACCTTATAGGGCTGTTTACCAGCGAGCGAAAGACTTCAGTGTTCTTGAAGACTCCAACACTAGCCAGCAGATGATTCGCCCAATCAGGAAGAACTTTATTGGCCAGGATATCAGCGATGACGAGCAAGCCCTTCTCCGGTGCTTCGAATGGGTTGTTCTCCTCGAGGGTCAGTGGTTCCTGACAATGGCCACCGGGACAACTATATACAGACATTTCTTGAGTAAGTCTTGCATCATAGATGGTCATAGAGGACTAATGTTAACTTGACTGTGCTAGCATATAATCGCCTCGCCGCAGCCCGGGCCTTATCCAAGATCGCACCGTACTCTCGGCTTTCCGCAGAAAAGTCCGAGTTTCTACTTGGTGCGAGAATTGACGTTAGCAGGAGTCTTGATGTTAGCGATGACGAAGACGACGAAGGATTAGGGACGTCTAGAGTAACCCGACGACGTGAGCAACAGAGAGTGCGGCGTATACGACGTAACAACTCTGGGGAGCGCATGAAAGCACTCAACAAGTATATGGACAGCACGAGCACCACGTTCAGAGAGTTCGAGGGATTTTTGGTTGCACTTGACGCGTTGGAAACATGGGCAGATGTCGCAGACCAGCTCAAGAAGTAAAGATACCTGTGCCTGCTTTTAGCTGTACACTTCATCACGTCCAGACACTGACCATAGTCAGTACCACTCATCCGACTGGTGCGAAAGCTTGGAAGTCACAGCTACGAAGCGCAACCGAGAAAGTCGTTGCGGCCGTTGAGCCGTTAGTTCACGGTTGGCTTGTACATCCGGATAGGGGCAAGTTCGCCCTCCAGTCAGATGATTGGTGTAGCAGCGTGTGAACTAATTGACTCCGTCACAGATGTCGAGGCGGCGCGCGTAGCGGAGATTCGTAAAGCCTACCTGCCCGAGGTTCTCCTCGCTTACACCAGTGTCCTTCACTTCGCAGGCCATGCAATCAGCCGGGAGATGCTCCTCAAGAGCATGGAGTTCGCAGCGAGCGTTGCCGCGCAAGGCTCCGACATAGCAGCATGTTTCGTCTCGGCCGGTCGGATGCATGAGTTGGTCGATGCACTGGCAATCACCAGCAAGGCGATACTGAAGGCCAATGAGCAGGGCTCCAAAGGGAACAAGGGCAGGAAGAAGGGCTTGCATGGCGAGTCACTACATTTGTGGACCGTAAAGAGCTCATAATGCTTGAAGCCTCGTATGACAGAACTCCTGCCCTTGCTCAGTTGGCTATCAAAAGCTTGTGAGCACGTGAAACATCATGAATCCTGCTTGCAGTGGCTTTTATTATATTACTCCACTAAACCACCTGTCTTGATGGTGGTAACTGCTTTTTTTCTACAGGTTTTCTTCAAGATGCCACTGAGGTGATACAGGATCCGGCTGCCGCTGGGTTCACCACGCGAGCACGTCAATCGATGCACCCCGTTGGGAAAATTCTCTTTGCCCAGTGCGGTCATATGCGCACAAGGCTTGAGAGCGTTCTCCTCACGAATGGTGCTGGCGAAGCATGTCGACCGATTCTTTCTTGGAAAATGCTTCGTCACTTCCTCAATTGTTCCATTGTACACCAGGTCGGATTGACCTCCCATGCTGTCTAGGCTCCCTTTTAGTGTGATCAGATGAGTCTTGATCTAACTGCAGATAATGTACCGAAGATGGTCGTGAGCTGAATCAACTGTCCGACGGCAGTAATCTGCCCTGTCTCACCAGTATACTGATGCCGGATGATGGCCTGCTCCTCATCAGACCCCACTTGCTGCGTCCTAGGAAGCCAGCCTGCGCCTCATCTCAGCCACCGATTCTGCCTGCTCGATGGGGGCCTGCCACTCTCTGTGGAGAAGGTCACGGGCGAGAAGTCCACCGTAAAAGTCAAAGGACACCATGGTGGCACGCAAGTTATTGCTGGTGGTACCGATGTCGTGAAGCATGCAGGTGAGGAAGTACGTTACTTCCGAACGTAGCTAGCCCGGGAATTGCTGTTTGGCCATGGCCATGTTCTCCTCTCGCATAGTCCCAGACGACAGTGGCCTAAGGTGTGTCAGGAAGCTTGACATCGTTGATGGATATTGGCTGTGGCTTGGTGTTATGTTTTCTGCCCTTGAGGATGACCGATGGATCCCGCGGTAGGGCAGAGAAGCCATATTCCTCAGAAGATCTGTCCCGCGCAGTTCTCCTTGTCTCTCAAATACAGACTGATGGGTGAGTTGGAATAGTTACCTTATCCTTCTTTTACTCGCCAAGAGTGAGGTAAGGTGAAGTGACTAAGAGAGCTTGGGGTGACCTACCTTACCTACAGTACCTTAGATACCTGACTCGATGGTGAGGTTCTTCATCATCCAGACAGTGTTGCGTACCTATGAAATGTACCTGGTAATATGATATTGATGCCAATTCGGAAGATTGCATGCCCAGTACGGAAGACTAAATCTACCATACGGACAATCAAAAATAAAAAGTGAAAACCAAAATCACTCACTCATTGATCTGTGTCTTAATGATAGTTATAGAAATTGAATTGAACATCTTGTGATCTTATGATAGTAATGCAACCTATGCAGTGAGATCTTCATGGATAGAGGCCTCGCTGGATAGAGGCCTCACTCCATAGAGGCCTCGCTCCATAGAGGCCTCACTGCAAAGATTGAATTGCTATCTCAAGATCAATAGATATTCAGTTCAAAGTCTATGACTGTCATTAGAACATAGATCAGTGAATGATTATGTCAGTTTTTTTCAATTTTCAGTTGTCATTTTTGATTGTCCATATGGTAGATTTAGTCTTCCGTAGTTACACAGCAACCACTCCGCTCCTCAAGTCTTGAATCAGCTTTCATCCTAATCTGGGCCTGATACTACCTGGTATGTATGTGTCTGTGATCACCATGACGATAATACTCCAAATCTAGAGTTCACGATGCTTGAATGGATGAGAGCTTACTTCCTAACGCCGGTCCTTAAGGTATCTGTACCTTAATTACTTTGTACCTTACATACCTTAGGTACGAGATCGTCCACAAGCAGTGAGGCTGTGCACGCTGCCAAGAACCCCAAGACTCCCAATGACTTTGATGAATCCAATGAGCCGTGATCCAGACCCTCCCCATTTGACCGGAACGACGTGGGTCCATCCACAGTATATGAATGATTACCTCCTTACATCTACGCTCTGTACAAATCACCGACCTCACATGGCTGGGAAAAGATTTGCAATCGTCCATCTTTGGAACCCAGAGTTGAGCTCAGCGGATTTCATCGACCTCCACGAAACAAGAGCAGTAAGTACTGTCACAGGCAGAGCCTCAGAACATATGAAGACTGGAGGACATCCTGGTACCGAGGGGACTTGGTCTGAGTGTCGTACATCTAGTGAGATTCCGTGCCTGCTGCCCAATGTACCGCTCATGCTAACACACCTGAGTGCATAGATATTTGTACCTTTGATACTGGGAAACTGGTGTAGCAAGCAACGCGCCTTCTTTTTCCACAACAGCCACTTTCACCACGGTAGGGACCTAACTGTTTGTTGACCTAATTGACTACGGATAAAATCTGCCGAGCCCTTCGCTGCGCGCCACCCGCCAAGTCACATGGTGAGCTCAAGGGTCTCGCAAGGGGCAAAGAGGATCAAGACAAAGGCTGCTCGATACCATGGCAGAATCCCGTAGTCATGGTCGGGACTCCCCAACTTCGCGAAGCCCGGTGCGGCGAGAGAGAGCTCCCACCATAACAATCGACACGTCCGCTGTCAGTCCACCTCTCGACATGGACGACGCCCTGCCCCTTGCGACCATGTCCAACAACTCTTATGCACAGCAGGAACCTGGACTGGTTGCGGATACGGCTTCCCCTCCCACCCATTCCTCACCTCCGCGGATCCGTAGTTCACAATCTTTTGATAGCAAGAGGAGCAGGCCAGTCTCACCGCACAACGTGTCTTCGCCCACGAAGAATTTTGGCGAGTCGCAGGCGGCGAGCAATTTCCTCTCGGTGCCATACGCCCGCTCTAGGGGCAACTCGGTGGATTCGGAGGATGCCAGCCGTTCGCTTTCTTCGTACGGTGGAGACACCTACATCCCGTCGCCTACCTCTTCTAGCCCCGGGGATACGCCACATCACTTGGACGCACACCACAGCAATGCTAACATTATGAATGACGAGGACTCTCTGAAGCCGGATCCCGGGACAGAAGCCGATTTCGACGTGGTCGACAATAAGTTCGCCTTCTCATCCGGCCAGTTGAACAAACTCATTAACCCGAAAAGTCTGAGTGCTTTCCATTCTCTTGGTGGGCTGACAGGGATTGAGAAGGGCCTGCGTACAGATAGGCGGAGTGGGCTTTCGATGGACGAGATGTACTTGCAAGGATCTATGTCGCTTGAGTCAGTTAAAGGAACTCACTCAGAACAGACTTCTGCCAAAGCGGTCAATGGGTCGATTGCTCGCTCCGCAACGGCCGGTACGGCTTCAACGTCGCGCCGACGGGAGGACAGTTCGTTCGCCGATCGGAAGAGGGTATTTAAAGACAATCGGCTACCGGAGAAGAAAGCGAAGAGTATCTTTCAGCTGGCTTGGATGGCCTACAATGACAAGGTGCTACTCTTGCTCACAGCTGCCGCGGTCATTTCGCTGGCGCTGGGAATATACCAGTCCGTTACAGCCAAGGATGGCGAAGCGCGAGTACAGTGGGTGGAAGGAGTGGCAATTATGGCTGCTATTGTTATCGTGGTGGTGGTTGGAGCAGCAAACGATTGGCAAAAAGAACGTCAGTTCATCAAGTTGAACAAGAAGAAAGAAGACCGGAATGTCAAGGTCACTCGATCCGGCAAGGCAAGGGAGATTTCTATCTACGACATTCTGGTGGGAGATGTCATGCATTTGGAGCATGGAGATATGGTTCCTGTGGATGGCATCTTTATCGATGGACACAACCTCAAGTGTGACGAGTCCTCTGCAACGGGCGAGTCGGATCTTGTGAAGAAGCATCCTGGAGACGACGTGTACCGAGCAATCGAAGCACATGAGAATGTTGCTAAAATGGATCCGTTTATCCTCTCAGGAGCCAAGGTAACGGAGGGTATCGGCACCTTCCTAGTGACATCGGTGGGCGTCAATTCAAGCTACGGCAAAATAATGATGGCACTCCGCGAACCCGGGCAGACCACGCCTCTGCAATCGAAACTCAACGTGCTTGCTGAGTATATCGCCAAGCTAGGTTTAGCCGCAGGCCTTCTACTTTTCGTCGTGGCTCTTATTAAGTTTCTGGCCGGTCTTCCTCACAACCACGGTAGTCCATCTAACAAAGGTCAGCAATTTCTTCAAATATTCATCGTGGCGGTAACGGTGGTCGTGGTCGCAGTTCCGGAAGGCTTGCCATTGGCAGTGACGCTAGCTTTGGCATTCGCAACCACGAGGATGCTCAAGGACAATAATCTGGTTCGGATGCTGCGAGCTTGTGAGACGATGGGGAACGCGACCACGATTTGCTCCGATAAGACAGGAACGCTTACACAGAATAAGATGACGGTTGTGGCCGGCACACTGGGGACCACCTATCGATTTATTGACAAGAAGACGGTTGAAGTTTCCGGTGCTGATAGTTCACCGAAAGGAAAGCGAGAGATCTCGGAAGAAGATGTTGAGGAGGTCTTAATGGTTGACTTCGTATCAATGCTCGATCAGGACGTCAGAGTTCTCTTGAAGCAATCCATCGTGAACAATTCCACGGCTTTCGAAGGAGAGCCAGACGGCGAACAGGCGTTCATCGGTTCCAAGACCGAGACCGCCCTGCTTAGTTTTGCTCGACATTATCTTGGGATGGGTCCCGTCGGAGAGGAGAGGTCAAACGTTAATACTGTTCAAATTGTTCCATTTGACTCTGCTCGAAAGTGTATGGCATCCGTTGTGAAGCTGAACAACAAGAAATTTAGGCTGTACGTCAAGGGCGCGCCGGAGATATTGCTGGCGAAATGCAGTCGAATCATCCGCGACCCTGGACACGAGGTCTCTGAGACGTCCATTACGCCCGAGAACGTTGACGCTCTCAGTGGAGCCATCGCGCACTATGCTTCGCGTTCTTTGCGGACAATCGGGTTTCTGTATCAGGATTTCGAGGATTGGCCACCAAGAGGCGTACCGACACAGACCGACTATCCAGAGTCGGCAGTGTTTGACAAAGTTTTCCAAGATATGGTCTTCCTTGCAGTTTTTGGTATCCAAGATCCATTACGGGAAGGGGTGGCGGCGGCTGTGCGCACCTGCCAAAGTGCTGGTGTCTGTGTTCGCATGGTCACCGGCGACAACATTATGACGGCAACGGCCATAGCTAAGGAGTGTGGCATCTATACCCCTGACGGTGTGGTCATGGAAGGTCCTCAGTTTCGAAGGCTGGGGGGCACTGAAATGGATCAGACCATCCCAAAGCTACAAGTCCTGGCAAGATCAAGCCCTGAAGACAAACGTATTTTGGTTGAGCGGCTACGGAAGCTCGGCGAAACCGTGGCCGTGACTGGTGATGGGACAAATGATGCACCAGCGTTAAAAACAGCTGATGTTGGATTTTCGATGGGTATCGCTGGGACGGAGGTTGCTAAAGAAGCTTCGGCCATCATTCTAATGGACGACAACTTCGCATCAATTGTGAAGGCGATCATGTGGGGGAGAGCAGTAAATGATTCGGTGAAGAAATTCCTGCAGGTTCGTGAACGGGTGCATCTTCACGGACTCTACTAACGGCCTTAGTTCCAAGTAACCGTGAATATCACCGCCGTCGTCCTGACCTTCGTGTCGGCTGTGTCAAGCGGCAGCGAATCTTCCGTACTAACAGCTGTGCAGCTCTTGTGGGTCAACCTGATCATGGACACCTTTGCTGCCTTGGCCCTTGCGACGGACCCTCCGATGCCAAGTATCTTAAATCGGAAGCCAGAACCAAAATCGGCACCGCTAATCACCCTGACGATGTGGAAGATGATTTTTGGTCAGGCCATCTATCAGCTGGCCGTTACCTTTCTCCTCTACTACGGTGGCACCTCGATCCTCTCGTATGACACTCAACGGGAGCAAAACCAGTTGCCAACTTTAGTTTTTAACACCTTCGTGTGGATGCAGATCTTCAATCAGTACAAGTTAGTGTTTTGCAAATATCTGCCCATGAACGATCATAGCTGACGTGACCCAGCTGTCGTCGTCTTGACAATAAATTCGATATCTTCGAAGGGATTCAACATAATTATTTCTTCATTGGCATCCAAATCATCATTGTCGCCGCTCAATTCATGATTATCTTCATTGGAGGCAGAGCTTTCGGAGTTTACCGACTTAATGGGGCGCAGTGGGCCTACTCAATAGTTTTAGGAGCGCTGTCCATCCCCATTGCTGCCGTCATTCGTCTTATTCCTGACGAGCTTGTGAGGAAACTCATACCAAGTCGCCTGCATCGGAAGCAGACCCCGCAGCTTCTTGTTTCTGATGAGGATCGGCGATACGAATGGGACCCTTTCGAAGAAATCCGGGAAGAGTTGACCTTCCTCAAGGCCTTACGCGGAGGTCGTCTGAATGTCCTGAAGTACAGACTACAGCATCCGCGAGAGACATTATTGCCGCGTTCAAGAAGTGGTTCTAAGTCTAGGAGCAATTCCCCGCTTCCGCTGACATCTTCTGGGAATGATCAAGGTCGTGAATCCGGAAGCCCCGCTCCTCCTTCGCCAGGTTCTCGCTCGTCACGTCGGGGAAGGTCTAGATCAAACTCTGCGTTTGCCCCGGCCGCCGCTATGGCGGGCGTTATCGCAGGCAGCATTGCTGGCTGGTCCCCAATTGACCGTGGTCCTGGGGATGATGAACCAGCCAAAGTCACCCGCACTCGTGATCGCTCAGACCTAGAAACGCAAGAGGGGACCTAAGTACATCCCGATACCGATGATACCGATCCCATCACCATCAAGGACCCTCGTTCATTAGGCACGCCGCCCAGTCAAGTCAAAGAGGCTACATCAAAGTATGACTAGCCATGAAACTATGCCGCAGCATAATTCATCACACCAATTCGGCCAGTAAGGGATTTGGACAAGGCCAGAACATAACCAGCGTTCGGTTGGGTATCTGTACCACGATAAAGAATCGACAGTACTTGTTTGCGTCTGCTACTTAATACGAGCCTAACCTTCGCTCGCTCTCTCTCTTCCATGACAAACTCTCTCAGAAAATCATTGCAGTCCTCCTTCTCTACGTGCATTTGCGCCCTTGTCCGCCTTGCACACATGAGCCGTTCTTCAAGAGGATTTCCAAACCTCGGCTGATGCACGCATGCTTTTCATTCGTTTTATTGTACAACAGTCCCCACACTTAAGCGGAGCATCCAGGCGCCATCCGAACTTCCAGGCCTCCGCATCTCGCTCGGCGTTACTGGGAGGGTGGAGGGCGTTCACCACTCCGCAATGGAGGTTATCAGAAATCTGGTACGGCGGGATAGACAGTCGGCTTTCTCATTTCTCTCTCTTCTAAGGCGGAGTGGTGTTTGTCGATTAGCGTTCGTTCTCAGACAACCAGCTCGGTTCTGTACTTAAAGTCTGTCTATATCTCCCCAGTACCGAGCAAGCCAGTGCCAGATGGTTGTCCCTGTCAGCTCCACATCCTCATTCCGGTATCGTATCTACCTTGTCGACGTCAGCAGGACACCTATGTGACTTCGCTCATAGAGCAGGCTTAGCGTTGACTGGCCTCAGGTAGGGGGCCCTTTGAGGTCAGGAACCCTAAAATCAGAGAAGACGCCCTATCTACGTTCCCTCCAGTCGTCAGCGTTGAAGCGTGATATGTAATCGTCTAAATACAGCTCATGTTCCGCCCACCTGCCCACTTTCGTTACGTGTTTGTACTCCGGCGACTCGTTTGCCTGCGGCCGTTCTCGTTCACATCGTCACACATATGCCCTACCTATACTTGGTTATGAAAGTAATGAGTCGATAGACACCTACGAAGACGATTACTACTACCACTTGCGCAAGAGTAGCTGAAATTTGGAGTAAGTGAGGAATTTGTGCTTTATCTTGATGAAGAAGTCTCTCACGTCCTGACGTGTGTGAGTCGAGAGGTATCCGTTTGCATTTCTCAAATGTATTAGGGCAGAGTTCCGGGGCCTTTGACACTGAGATGGACAGACTGGGGAAGGGGTACGAGGTAATGGTATCTGACGATTAGCGATGGCCAAATTGGTTCTGGGCTCGTTTTCCCGTTGAAGAAGTGTCGGCTGATGGAGATGGAGGGAACCCAGGGATCTCGGGCTCAAAGGTCAAGTCATGAAGGCTTCAATTAAGGTACATTTGTAGTGAGAATGTATTGACTATATGTGGCTGGCTGATTGGCCCTCACATGGAGTTCTCAATGTGCCATGGGAGCGCACAGGTCAGTCAGGAAAAGACAACGGACAAAAATACCAGTCAGATCATATAAGAAATAAGCGTCTATCAGTCCCATCTGAACCGCAGTGTAAACCGCGAGTACTGATATGTACATCCTCCCTTCACTTTCAGCTATGCTCACCACAGCCCGATGTACCCTGTCCATCCCGATCGCGTCGACACTCAATCATCCATCAAGGACCCAACGACGAGCGAATCATATCATCCGACACACCTACTTCTTCCCGGACCCTGACCCCGCCGCCGACGGATCAGGCAGTATGCCCTCGGCCTCTAACCGCCTCCTCGCCTCCTCGAGCGCCCACGTCTGTATTCTATTGGCCCGGAACAACAACGCATTAGCCCTCTCCCATAATGTCCCCTCTCAGAAACCCTATCCACCATCCCTCCCTCAACCCCTTCTCATCCCATCCATCCGTCCCAACCCCTACCCTTCTGGACACCCCTCTCAACACCCCACCAGAGGACAAACTCACGAAGTATCCGGCTTATAAGCATAAGCCACAACCCCCAATCCCAAACTCCCGAAGAACCCCCAGTACCAAACGTTCTCCCACCCTTCCTTCTTGTATTTCTCGCCCGGCGGAATCCCCCACAGCCAGCCGGAGGGAGGATCGTAGTGGTCTTCGTGCGCGCCGGAGGACAATGCGCGCGATGGGGTGGTGGAGAGGTGGCGGCGGCTGTAGGTTGATGGGGAGAGGATGGAGGAGGAGGAGGAGGCGGCAATGGTGCTGGGGGTGCGGGTCGGGCGGAGGAGACAGGTCGCGCGTATGGCGCGCTGCGGTCGTAGGAGCGGCATTGGTGGAGAGAGTGTGAGGATGGTGGGCGGTGGAGGAAGATTGTCGGTTGGGATGGAGATGGATGGGGGAGTTGAGTTGAGGTGCCGGGTATTGACCGCTTGGCGGATGAGTCAGCGGTGTTTAAGCGTGGGGTTAGAGCGGACTGAAGACGAGGGGACGGATGAGAGTCTGTTTTACGCGCGATGGATTTGCCGTTCGGGATGGGATAATAAGAATATTATTATTTCCAACGGTAAGATTTCTGTGGTATTGAGAACGTTGGGCGTTTACGTTTTTCAAGATGACGCGGGTCCTGTATGCCTCAATTCGTGCCCTAGCTAATATCGTCACCCCCATCTCACTGGGCATTATCATCCGATCTGACTGAAGCTCGACCCCTCGACAACCTGCCAAAATGCTATAACTGCACAGCAAAGCGCTGACATATCCACCCTGGCTCCTCTTTAGACACGGACTCCTTGGGAGAACTAACAGATGCAACGCTCAATAACTACAAATTTCCCCGTCAGATACGAACATTGAGATAGCGTGTGTGTTTCGCTCTCGAAATGATCTCATCGCCGCGAACGGCGCGTGTCCCTTGTCCTTCGATCCGAGCTTTCACTGCCTGCAAACACATCAGTAACCCGACCCTGTCATTGCACTAGATTTACTGACTCTCGCTGGTATACTCGGTCGAGTAGTAAGTGCTTCCGCCGCTATAATCGTCCTTCTCTTGTTGTTCTCGCCGCCTCTTCAGCCCTAGGATGATCGCCAACGTTGCCAAACCCCCGGCCACAGCCCCCATTCCACCGAGCCCGCTGCTTTTCTTCGGAGGAGGTCGGTCGACTCGAGATGGTCCTCCTTGCCCGAACCACGTCCTCCCTCCCCCGCCGCCGCCGCCGTGATGTGAATGGCGTTCCTCGATGTATGTCTCTTCCCGTACCCTCCTCTTCTTTCCTCCTCCGAATAAACCCCTTAGCCGGTCTATTAACCCTTTGAAGCAACAGGCGGCGATTAGGAGCAGCAGTAGGATAATGCCGAGAATCACGCCAATAACGATGCCGGCGATTGCGCCACCGCTGGGGCCATTGTTGGTTTGGGGAGTTGCCGTGACGACACTTCCACCAGTCGCCAGTGGTGTTTGAAACGGTACGGTCGCCGTCACCGATCCGGTCGAAATGACGGTGACGATGGTGTTGGTGGTCGGTCTCAACGGTGCCGAATACGACTGTGAGTAGTAGCTGCTGTAGTATGCCGAGCTTCCCCCTCCGGCAGCCGCACACTGCCCTGCAGATTGACAGTATTGCCCGGACGAGCAGCAGATACTACCGCAAGGGCTCTCGTTGAGCGCGTAGTTGCAACTAATGCTCGTGGCGACGGGTGCGAACACGGTGGGCGGTGCCTGAACATATGACGTTGTTGCTTGTACATATGACGTGGTTACGCCCATGTAGGAGCTGTATGTTGACACGACGGTAACCAGGTCCGTTCGAATGTAGGTTGTTGTGTAATATTGCCATTGACCGTTGTTCACTTGTGCGGTGACCGTCGACCCGCCGGAGCCGCCATTATTGCCGTTACCACACTGAGCTTGTCCTGCAGCATCGGTGAAGCAGACTTGTCCCGCAGCACAGCAGAGCTGACCGGCCCACCCACAGGGATTGGCGCAAGCCCGTTGCTCTAGGGTGTTGTTTTGAGCCTCGTCGAGCAAGTCGTCCCGCGGGTATGGCTTCGTGTTTGCAGGATGTATTGAAGAGAGGAGGAGCGCTAAGAGGGAGAGTAGAGTTGGTGGTGCTTGCGAAAGCCGCATGCTGGCGGAGTAGGGACGAGGTAGGCCCAGAATGAAAGGTTGAAGGCGAAAGATGTTGTCCTCAAGCCCTGGGCTGGATCCTGAGGCCAAGAAGCTCACCGTCAGACGAACGTTGGAAAGGTTTGGAGGAGTCGTGAAAGGTCTAGAATTGTTAAGACAATATCTAGGCTTCGGTCTTCAGCAATGTAGCGCACACGGCTTCGTGTTCCAAACTGCCCGAGAAAGATTAGATATCAGACGTAAAGGTGAGTACCGAAAGGAAGGGATGTGGATGTCAAAGTTCGAGATGATCGAGTGTAGATTTCTCTCAACGCCGTCTTTTGGCCAACCACCTCGATTACCAGCCCCCGCTTTCCTGCATCCGCACCACACCCAATCAGGATCGCCGAACAGACCGAAGAGGCTTATATGGCTTAATGACACCTTGGAAATGTCCAGTTGTGCGCCTTAAAAGATATTTCGTAGAACTGGGAGTGACAATAATCGCTGCTGGATGACTTTCGCAGGAGGACGAGCGCATTGGGAAACTTGTTTACTCGGACCTGTAGCGAAAGACTTCACGGACCCCGAGATCCCGCTAGGTCGCGACAGGCATAGCGCCTTGGCCAGCTCATCACTCATCAATGACAATCACGACCTGAACCTTCCACAGAAGGCCATCATGTAGGTATTTGGACCTTAAAGCCAGTTCTTCCCAAATTCCACAAAGGAAATGATGATTGTAATACCAGTGCCTTTTATTTCACGCCCAGTGTGAGAGCATCGGAGTTCGGATCATCTTCGGGGCGGCAACCCATACTAGCGGCTCGGAACGCTCCAGTGGCTGGGTAACAATCGATAAGGCAAGGCTGTCGACTTTCCATGTTGGTACACACACAAGAGGTATTTAGTCCATAAGATATCTATGAGACTGTCGTCAGCCGAGCAGGGCTGGGCATGGACGCTGATGAAGGATAGAATTCAGTCATCAGCGATGGGGAAAGTGCTGATCTATCAATATCAATAGTTCCTCAGGAATCCGGGCCAGCTAGAATGTGGTCATATACCTTACGTTGCATATTTCACTACATTCCAATGGCAGAATGGAGTTACATTCCACAAAAGACAATTTTTCCTGTTGTCAAGCTAGATGTTCATGACTCCTGAATCAAAAGCCTGAAAGGCCCAGATATCTGCCTATAGAGCTTTCCCGTCCATCCGTAGCGGTTCCTCCCCCAAACATAAACAGTGAAAAGAAGCGTATGCTGAGGGTGTATCCTCATGGCTCTCCACCCGTTCTACCGCGCTCTTGCGCAGTGTTTCTGACCAGTCTCCATCATATATATTACAAGTTCCTCAAGCCCCTCCACAAACTCGAAAAAATATATCCAGATCAACACTTCTCCATGGTACTTGACCCAGCTGCGACTGTCAACCGAGGACCTGACCGGCCACCCCAAGGGCAACACCCACACCGATCCCATATAGCTTTCCCGGGCATCGACTGGGAGCAGCGTTCAGGTTGATCATGGTCACCGACGCCACCGCTGCTGTTCCGTAAGTGTTGCAGTTGGCAAGCTGTCCGTTGGGGCACGCTTGGGAGCTGAGACTCGAACAGATCGATTGTGGCTGCACCGTCGGCGTCGAGCCTGCCACGGTGACCCCACCCCCGATCCCGGAAACCGTCACGCCATAGACCCCGCCACCCAGTGACGCCGTACAGCTATTGTACTCATTCTGACAGCTCGAGTAGTATGAGGAGCACCCCGCCGCGTTGGAGTATGTTGCGGGTAGGAAGACGAAAGGGAAGAAAGCGTTGGGTACGGTGCTGACGCCGGTAGCGGTCACTTGTGGATTGACTTGGTTGGTCGAAGTTGGAACGATGAATGCATTGCTCGTGGTGGTTGTTCCAGTACCGATGATGCCTGTGCATGACGCACCGATTGGACAGCAAGCCACATGTCCAGCCTGATCAAGCTGGCAGTTTGTGTTGGAAGCGCAACACGCTCCTGAGTTCCCAAGGTTCGAGCAAGAAGTCGCGCCGGCTGGGCAGTTGTTTTGGCGCTTGTCCAGTTTGTTGGGATTGTGGAAGACTCTGTCAAATGAAGGCTCAAAGTACGGTTGTAGAAACGGCGAGCAGTCAGGGGAGGTAGTCGAGACGAATCGAACCAAGAGAGAGGGCAAGTATAGAGGAAGCAAGCGCATCTTTGTCTTCGTAATTTGAAGTGACCAGGAGATGTGGGAGGCCGTGGGTTGGATTGGAGAGTGTCAGCTGTCGCACAAACTCTTGAATGCGCTCAAGAGTTTAGCATACATCCTTGTGTAGAGGAGGACCCTTTGAAATATATTGTGAGTGTTCAAACCATCGAGGTACAACAAACACATACACACTGACCTGTCAATCGATGTGATACCGTGACGAAGCAGCTCTATCTGTTGGGGTACTTCTAGAAAGGCTTGTTATGTATGTATGAAGTCATAGTTCGGTCTACGCAGCAACCGGGAGCAATGCTCCAAGCGACCACCTAAACTTATATTTGGATCAATGTCCGTCCTCTCCGAATCCCTAACAACCTCGATGACTCGCAACATCCGCCTGACCCGGAGTTCAGACGAATGTCATCTCCGCCGAAGAATGGTGTACGTCTTCCTTACAGAGGCAAATCTGACTTTTAGCATATCGAAGTGTCTTATACTATTAGAAGCTGTATGGGAACAGTTGCTAGCATCTATATGCTTAAGCTGCCTTACAACGATTCAGGCTGCTTTTACGGCTGCCTTGACGAGATACGTGCGCAAGAAATGTCACCATATGGTGTCAGCCAAGCTCTGAACAACTCTATCGTATCCTAATATGCATGCTCCTTCCCGAAAATTAAGAGCCCCTCCCGCCTGAAAAGACGTCTTACTCATACGCCTGGTTCCGTGCGGTCACAGTAAGCTTTCAAATGCATCCAGTCCCTGTTTCTGCGGAGTTTTTGTTTGTATGGGACCCCCGGCTGCCGTTTGTCTCCCACCAAGCCCAGCTCCATACCGTGGCAGGCCGGCCGAGCTTCCGGTCTGCGCTGGAGGTGTGGCAATGGCGAAAGCAGCAAGGGTGCTCGATGGTGTTAGTTGGTTGTCCCTTTGGGCAGGAGGTGGTGGTATGGAGAATGCGGAAGGGTTGCCAAAAGGAGTGATCGGTGGAACGCCAGAAAGGTGTGTCAGAGAACTAGAGTTGCTGCTCAGAGTTGCAACAGATGGATTCGAGTACGCTCTTTGCGAATTCCATCCGTTGACTGCCGCAGCCGGCGTCGTAGAGGATGACGAGGCAGTCGATGGCATCAAGGCTGCGAAGCCGCTGAGATTTTGATCTGGTGTAATTGCACGTGAGGCAGGTAGTTGAGCGGACGGCGCACCAGAGGGTGCCGTTGACCATTGAAAAATCGCTGCATGTGAACCCTGAGGATTGCTGCTCTGATTTGAAGGAGTCTCGGCCCAGACGGAGGCACCACTAACGGCGTCTAGCATACTAGTTCTCGAAGCTTGGCTGTTCTTTCCAAGGACAAGCCTTTCGAAATCGGTTTCGGGCCCAATCCCTGGCTGACCAGGTCTACCAGAAGCGTCCATGACATTGGAGGATGAGAAGTCAAGGTTTCCAGAATCGGACATGTTTGCGTTGCTAGACGTGAGCTCCTTAAGCTTCCGGGAATGTTCTTGCTCAATTTGAGACGACACGAACCTTACCAAGTCCATGAACTGCTTGAATTGCTGAAGATTCAGCAGCGGACCCAGACTAAAGCTCCAAAGGATGGGGAGGACCTCAATGGCTAGGTAATCTGAGTCTGCAATTTTTCCAACTTGTCGAAAAACGTTGAGAGCTGCCATCATAACAGCAGGCTCTTTCGTCTTGATAGCTTTTAACAGAGGGACAACTTTCTCCTGAATCGTGTATTTATCAAGCACCGCGTTTCCTGAAGACTTGCTTTGGCTGCCTTGGGTCCCAATCATCCCGTTTAATCCGTCTTCGGTCGCTAAGGTTTCGTGCTTCCATCCACAGAGAACTGCAAAAGCTTCGAGCCCTCGGACCTTTATGCCAAGACTACTAGTCTTGCTGAAGACGGCTGCGATTACTGGGAACAAATGGTTCTTGAGAGTGGAGAAATCTAAGACCGGGAGAATGACCGGAAGTGTTTTTAGAGCTGCATCCACGATTGCATGTGTTGGTGACTCCAAACCCCGATTGACAATGGGTAGGATATCTACCGAGGTTAGATCACGACTTCCATCGAGCGGAACATAACAGAGCCAGCGTTCATACCATCCTTAAACTCTTTTCCAGAGCAGTTCTCTGTAATGGTGCCCATGTGCTCTAGGATCACCATTAAGCCAGCTTCTTTTGCCGTCTTCCGCTCCGTGGTTGTGCCACTGCTAAGAAAGATGTCTCGAAGCCTTGGGATGACCTTCTCGCCGAATGCTCGTCTTGGTAAGGTTCTAACAATCAGAAACACATTCTGCAACACCAAAGAAAGTAGATCGTGATCTTTCATCTCCTCCAATAAAGCAGGCAGAATCTTCTTTTCGAGTACAGAACTCGGAAACTGCGGCAGGAGCCTGGACAACCCTCGCATGAACTGTGCTTTCTCGTTGGGTGTTTTGGCGGGCAAGGAGTCTAAGAAGCGGATAGTTGAGACTAAGATGTTATCAAAGTATCGTGTCTCTTGAAATTCTCGCGCACTGAGCCTTTGCGCCGGTCTCCTAGTCATCAAGCGTGGAAGTACGGAAGCAGAAATCTCTTTCGGCAGCGGTCTGGAGGAGAGGAAGTTGTTGGTTTGCGAAGGAACGGACGACGATGAGGCGAAGATTTTCTTGTAGGTTGATGAATTAGAGTTGGTTTGAAGGGGAGAGGTGTGTGGTGAGTTGTACAACGCGATTATGAGAAGTCCAAGGGAGAATAAATCCGCAGCTGGGTTGACGTTGCAATCTAGTACAAAGTCAGGGGACGTATAGTCCAGATTAAGTTGGACAGAGCGCGGTAGCCGTGGATCATGTTGGAGAACTTCCGCGAGTGAGATAGGCGCAAATGACGAAGTTTGATTGTTATCTGGTGGACCAGAGAAGCCCAAGCCAGAGATCTTCCAATCGGACTGTCGGACACACTCATCAGCGCTGACCTATAGACGGACAGCCATTTTCGCAGAGCACAGGCAATTATATTGGAGGGAAGATTCCAATAGGAAAGCTCAAGTGTACTTGAGTGAAAGGAAATGTGACAAGTTGTTAGTCTTGGCACACGATGCAAATACTGTACAAGAACACGTAGATTAAGGAGAGACCAGGGAATTCGGCCACCCAGAGCGCACAACCATACAGGGGTAAGACAATGCATGGAGCGAGGAGTAACGTGAGTAGACATAGGTACCTTAGCGTTGATATAGATGCTCTCTGGTGTTAGATTTCCATGGACCAACCCGGCGGACTCGTGTAGGAATTCTAGCCCTTTGCCAATCTGCAGTAAGCCTTTCTGAACCTCCAATTCATCAATCTCGACCTCTCTCCTCCGTCTGCCGTCACCGTCCTCGACCACATAGCGACTCGGCCTTCCTCCGACGCCACCTGCTCGTTCTTGATCGTCTTTCTCCTGCAGCAATCCGGACAATGAAGAGCTCACGGGCTCTGTTGCAAACATGAGGCTGCCATAGCGTGTCTCCTCGACCGGCTCAACGAGCTCTAAGATGTTGGGATGCCGTAATCTTGCCAGGGAACTTGCTTCCTTCCTCAGTCTCTCCACCACTTCATCCTGCGCTCGTTTCACTGAGGGCCCTGGACGACCACTTAGGCCTCTAGGGTGGGGTTCTAGGGATTTCCTGTCGAATATGAACACGGAGACGGTTTTCCCTGTACTTTTCTTGGTTGCATCGTAGATCTTCCAAGGCCCTGAACTCGATGTGGAATCCACTGAGAGGTTGTAATTTGCGGAGATATTAGAGCTGAAAGACTTTAGCGCAGATGTGAACATGTCGATAATATGACCGAAATCTGTCCTGTCTGCTGATGGCAGTCGTCTGAGATGATCCAAGCATTACTCTCGTCGCATTTGTTGTAACTTTATCGTGAAGTAAGAGCTGATATCAGCATCCAGAGCCTTGTAACCAATCTACACAGCTCATCAATTGCTCCCTGCCACCGCCCTATATGCGCAAACACAAGGGGGCCGGTTCGCTGCTGAGCTCGCCTTGTTCAAACACCGTTATCGATACGGCTAGGCGGCTTCGGGTCGTTCCGAGATGCGGGTACCATCGGTGGACAAATTCCGGACCGCACATGGGAAGGGCGTAGGTCTCGGGCTGAGTCAAATATCACTCCCTACGGTCCCACGACACTCTCCGTGAGTTGCCTTAGCAAGCAATCGTCCGTTGATCTTACAAAATGCTCCGCCAATCCAGTCAATGGCTGGCTGGATCGATCTTTCCATGCGCCAGAAGAGAGCTATCGTCGAAGCTTCCACTAAGCTGGCAATACAGGCGAATGTATAGCTCCGAGATTGGCTCAGAGACTACAGGAACATTGCAGGGCATTGACTTCTCGAAACTATCAATAACGAAGAGCACTACCCCAAAGGAACTGGTTCCCCCGGAAGAGCTCGTCTTTGGACGAACATTCACAGGTATGTGGTTATCGACAGACGAGATATTCCACGGACTGATATGTGAATTGCAGATCACATGCTTTCAATTGAGTGGACAGCTTCGGAGGGCTGGTTACCACCACGGATAACTCCATATCAGAACCTAAGCCTCGATCCTGCGACCTGTGTCTTCCACTATGCTTTCGAATGCTTCGAGGGCATGAAGGCGTACAAAAAAAAGAATGGCGAAATCGGACTCTTTAGGCCGGACAAGAACATGGCACGGCTGAACAGCTCATCGGCGAGGATTGCTTTACCTACCGTTGAACCATCAGCTTTGATTAAGCTTATTTCCCGATTCGTTGCCTTGGAGGAACGATTCATCCCTGCGTAAAGTTAAATTGCATTCCTTATTCCAAAGATGGTACTGAATTTTGACTGCAGAGCCCGCGGATACTCCTTATATCTTCGACCAACGATGATCGGTACCCAGCGGACCCTGGGCGTAGGGCCTCCAGGCTCAGCGCTTCTATATGTAATTGCGTCACCTGTCGGACCATACTACCCTACTGGTTTCAAAGCAGTGTCTCTTGAAGCTACAGATTATGCAGTGCGAGCCTGGCCGGGCGGTGTCGGTGACAAGAAGCTGGGTGCAAATTATGCACCCTGTATAGTTCCGCAACTGGAAGCAGCGAAAAGAGGATTTCACCAGAACCTCTGGTTATTCGGCGAAGAACAGTACGCAACAGAGGTCGGGACGATGAACTTCTTTGTAGCTATGAAGAATAAGAACACTGGCCAAAAAGAGCTACTCACGGCACCCTTGGACGGAACCATCCTGGAAGGTGTGACGAGGGACTCGATTTTGGAACTGGCTCGCGAGCGCCTCCAGCCCAAAGGATGGTCGATATCCGAACGTAAATTCACAATGAGCGAGATAGCGAATGCAGCGGATGAGGGTCGACTGATCGAGGCCTTCGGTGCCGGTACAGCAGCAGTGGTTAGCCCAATTCGACGGATAAGCTGGAAAGGGAGATTGATTGAATGTGGATTGAAAGAGGACGAGGAGGCGGGAGAGATTGCCTCGACGATGAAGGGTTGGATTGAGAGCATTCAGTACGGTGACGAGGAGCATAAGTGGAGGTGTGTTATTTCATCCCGTAGTGACGAGCTTCCGCTGACTCTCCTTAGATACAAGATATAGATATCTTGACTTCCCCTTTGCAATCGTCAGCATCGGTATAGAGCGTTTTCTTGGAGTCATGTGAGTGGAGGAAGAGAACAGCGGACAATAGATTCCCGAGAGCAATCGGTACCATACTTCCTCGCGTGTCTGGTCGAGCTATAGAAGCCTCTTTCTTAACCACCAGGTTCTGATAGAAAGCATGCAGTTGGGGTTATCTTGGTCACCTGAGTAGGGCTAAGCTGAGCCTGGTCCGCAGATGTACATATCCTTGGTGGTCCGAAGAGTAGCTTTTGCAAAGAAGACTCACGTAAGGTAATTATGCAACGGAATCGACCCATGAATCCGGTCTGAAGATACACAAATCTGTAGACGTGCAATGGATGTACGGGCTCCAACGCTAAGGCCGTACGAACGCGATGTACTCCGTACAACTCAACTCTACTCTGCGACTTTCACGAGTCGTGAACATACCTACCTACCAAAGGAGGTAGTCTTCGGTTCAAAACATCAACTGTTCCTTAGCAGGTCAAGCCATACAGGTATCTTTCTAGAAGATTTGTATCCCAGCAAATGGACAGCGTAGCGATTGAGCAGTACAAAGCGGATTCGCCTCCAACAGTCGTCCGGCTCGAAATAAAGCCACACTTTGATGCCTTGACAGAACAGCAGAAGCGCTATGCTCACCATATCAGTCGGTCAGTCTCGTCATTAGGTATCTCGATTATGGGCGCGTTGAAGTTTGTGCGCCTCATGTAATGACCTACATTCTCTTTGGTATTGAGGGCGATGCTTGAGCCATACCTTGAGTTGTTTAAGTCGTTCACAAAAACACAGTCTATATATGCTGCTCTTCATACAAGAGCAAGCGTACACTGATCGCTAGTAGTGCGGCGTTCTCTGGAACTCGAATTGTTCTTCGCCAAGTGTCTCCTGAATCTGAGCCTATCTATGATTTCATTATAGGACTTTACCACGCTTGCAATGGCAACTGGAAGGAACTGCAGCGTCACTCTGGCGTCACTGACGATGAGCTTCGATGGTTTCTGGAGTATGCCGCACAGTTTCTTGGGAACTGTGGTAACTACAAGAGTTTTGGAGATTCAAAGTTCATTCCGCGAGCTCGGCCGGAGGTGTTTGAGGCCGTAGCAGCAACCTCCGCAGAAACGAAGCATCTCTTTGAGAGGACGAAGGTGGGAGGTGGCTTGTACGCTACGAAGGATCCCGCCCTTATGCATTTCGGGTATCCAGGACATATGTCGACATACTACCCCGACTCCCCAGGCATCACGAAGGAAGAGATCACGCATGTAGGTGAATTTCTAGACAAAAAGAGGTTGCTGCCGGAGAACACAAGACTTCGCAAGACGGAGAAAGGAGACTTCGAAGTTTTGATTGCCTCCGGCGTAAAGTCACCACCAGCCGATGCCCGCGATCTCGGCGAGGAAACGCGGTGGGAGCTCGATGGTCCACTCAAAGGGAAGACCGTGTGTTTGATATTTGGCGACCATGTTGAAGAGATGGCCAAGATTGCTCTAAACATCAAAAAGGCTGAGCAGGAAGCCGCAAATGAGATCCAAAGAAAGATGCACGAAGAGTACGCTAAATCATTCGGTACTGGGTCCATGAAAGCCTACAAGCAGAGTCAGAGATTTTGGATCCAAGATAAAGGGCCCATGGTGGAGTCCGACATAGGGTTTGTCGAGACGTACAGGGACCCTCACGGTGTTCGTGGCGAATGGGAAGGGTTCGGTGCGTATTTAGTGCTCCTTTTCGAGCCAACCCTCATGCCACCTGCCACCCGTGTTCTCTCACTTTGCTAACGGTATTTAGTGGCCATGGTGAACCAAGAGAGAACTAGGGCCTTTGGAAGATTGGTGGAAAGCGCTGAGAAAATGATCCCGAAACTGCCTTGGAGCGGGGACTTTGAGAAAGATCACTTCCTCAGTCCTGACTTCACCTCACTTGAAGTCTTGACATTCTCCGGCTCCGGGATCCCAGCCGGCATTAACATACCAAACTTTGACGACATCAGACAGAACATCGGATTCAAGAACGTATCGCTGGGCAACGTGTTGGGCGCCAAAGCCCCTAACGAACCTATCCCATTCATTCGCCCCGCGGATCTCGACATCTACCAAAAGAACCGCGACGCCGCCTTCGAAGTCCAAGTCGGCATCCACGAACTCCTCGGTCACGGCACAGGCAAGCTCCTGCAGGAGACCTCCCCAGGCCAATACAACTTCGACATCAACAACCCACCCGTGAACCCCGTCACCAACAAGCCCGTCGCGACATGGTACAAGCCCGGCCAAACCTGGGGCAGCGTCTTCGGCTCGACGGCCTCGTCGTACGAAGAGTGCCGCGCCGAGTGCGTCGCCATGGCCCTGAGCTGCGACTTCTCCATCCTCGCCATCTTCGGCTTCGGCTCCGGCCAGCCAGACCTCCACGGCCCCGCCGGCGACGTCCTCTACACCGCCTACCTGCAGATGGCACGTGCCGGGGTCGTTGCGCTGGAGTTCTGGGACCCCGCGAGCAGGAAGTGGGGCCAGATCCACATGCAAGCCCGCTTCGCCATCCTGCGGACCTTCCTCTCCGCCGGCGACGGCTTCGTCGCGCTGGACTCTTCGAAGGAGGACCTGTCGGACTTGACGATCAAGCTGGACCGCTCGAAGATCCTGACGCACGGACGTCCCGCCGTGGAGAGGTTCTTGCAGAAACTGCATGTTTATAAGAGCACGGCGGACCTGGAGGCCGGGAGGGGACTGTACGAGGAAATGACGCGTGTGGATGATGAGTGGTGGGGTGGGAGGGTCAGGGCGGAGGTGCTGCGGAGGAAGACGCCGCGGAAGGTTTTCGTCCAGGCGAATACGGTGTTGGATGGAGACTCGGTGGTACTCAAGGAATATGAGCCGACGCTGGAGGGCATGATACGGAGTTTTGCGGAGCGGGATGTTTAGTGAGGCGTTGCCTTTCAACCTTCTTGGTAGTCGGATACGGTTCTGAAACTTGTGTTTGGCAGGCTTTGGGACAGGGAGGATTGCGGGGCTGGCGTTTTGTCACATTATTCTTACTGGGATGTATCTGAACAATGGCGTGGAGAATCCCTAGTCCCCCTGGTCTGGAGAGGCCAGATTGACTGCTTTGATACCTCAGTGCTGTTGCGCGGAATCCGAGTCCCTATCGACAATGTAGTCCATGATTGCGCAACCTCAGCCTTGACATCGACGAGGTAGCCGTCACAGCATTCCCCTCTAAAGATGCAACAACCGGTTTAAACTGCTCTCGCTCACACTGTTCACGGTCCACAGAAAACCGCTGCTGCTCAGACGTCGAGTATCCTACAATGTCCCATGGACGAGTCTAGTTCACAGAAGGCCACCCGCCGAAATCCAACCGAATCGGAAGAAAGGATAAACGCCGTGTCGCGCATCAGACTCAAATCCCATGTTCGCAGTCTCCCTCCCCCGGCTGCGTTGCGAACAATTACAACCCTCTCGTCTCTCCCCTCCTTCTCCTACACACGCTGACCCTCCACCCGTCGTCAAGCCAGGCGCTATCTATCCCTCACCTTGGCCTCCATGATCCTCTTCCCCCCCATCGACCTGATCTTCTCCACCAACGTGCCCCCCGAATCGAGCGCCGCGACATCGTCGCCGCCGCCGATACTCTTGCCGTTGATCAGCACGTTCGGCACGGTGCGCCGGCCGGTGCTCTTCTCAAGGGAGGCCTGGAGCTTGGGGCCGAGCGGGTGGTGGTCGAGCTCGACGACGAAGGGGCCAGGCACGATGGTGTATTTCTCGACGAGGATCGCCTTGGCTTTGGCGGAGTGGGGGCAGTATGATTTCGAGAAGATGATGACTGTTTTTTGGCGATCGGTCAGTTGAGGGGATCGCATGCGACATGCGAATGTGCGGGAAAGAGCAACGGACAGGCAGGGAAAACGTACTGGGTGAGCGCTTGAGAATCAAATTCAGCTCCACCTCGACGTCATGCTCTTCCTGCGTCTCGGCCGGCTCCTCCTTCCCCTCCGCCTGTCCGCCGCCGCCCTCCTTGCCCACCCCCGCCGCCTCCTCCCCCGGGCCCATGTCCCACTTCTCCCCGCCCTTGACCTTGATCCGCCCCGCGACGTTCTTCGCCGCGTCCGCCAGGATCGGCACTTCCTTCTCCACCGCCGCCACCACCGCGTTCGGATTCGGCGTCTTCGCGTCCGCCGCCTTCTTGGCCGCTGCTTCCGCGTCCCGTAACCGCTGCCCGACGTCGGCGTTCTGGGCGTTCTCGGCGTCCTTGGCGGCGGCGACGGCGGCGGTCTTGGCGTCCATGGCTTTGACGGTCGAGGTGTAGAAGTCGTGCGAGTGTGTGCGCCGGGAGTCGGCGCTGAAGTAGAGGATCAGCAGGACGAGACAGGCCATGGCCAGGCCGAAGACCCGGAGGCGTCGTGTTGATGGCATGGCGGTGGTGGGTTTTCCTCCCCTCCGCCCTCGAACGGGGTGTGGTTTGCTGCTGTGTTCTTTCGTCTCGTTGATAGGCTATACAGTTGCGCCGAGATGAAGGAACGGTCCTACGATTCGTAGATCGAAGTAATTGCGATGACGCGGGGTTTACGTCAAGGTGGATACTGTAAAGGGCGCGAAAGTCAAAAGCTAGAGAATATTCGTAAGGATAGTAATCGCCGTGCTTTTATCAGGTATATGAATCGTGAAGTGCTCGACGCAGGATAACGTGGTTGTTGGACCACTTGCGCGCAGCCAAGTATTTCTGGGCTATGCTACCTTCGTGTCTCCACCGTGGAAGCGACGATAGGGCCGAGGCAACAGACGTGCACTGTCCGCTTGAATAATGATACCTGGAGATTAAGAATTCAATCAAAAGGAGGGTTGTGAGAAGAGATGTGCTTCTTCTGGAAAGGTCACATGGGGCCAATACCTTAGTTGGTATTAATTAATAATAATGATGGAAAGATACGTTAACGATAGTCCTTTCCACATTCAGTCATGCTTCGATCAGGCACGAAAACTCAACAGGGATCTTCCCCACAGCACAGCGATGAGTAGGTACCTAAGTACCTGCTACCAGGGTGAGCGGAGACGGAAGTTCCCGTGGACTTTCATATTGCTTAGGTCAGCTGCCCTAACCGTTACTTACCTTAGGTATCTTACCTTGTTATCCGTGACTGCGGAGGCCACATTGTATCAAAGAACAGGAACTACTTCGTACGTCCGATCTAGCTACAACTTTGCCAGCCACATTATTAATTTTACATTATAAGTACTATATACCAGTCATAGATCCGCCGTGGAATGGGCGTGAGCATCTGCCAGAGCGCTCGCCGTAAAATACATAAGGTAGATAAGTAGCCATCTCCGCGATCACCAAATGAGACGCCCGCTCCTGCCCTTATGCCACGTAATCGCTGAGATAACCCGCTAATGCGCCTTTACCGAGTCACTAATTCTTCGCTTGAAATTCAGAATGCCTCCGACACCGTCAATCAGTCCTCCCCTCTCTTTAAACTGCCCGCTGTTCTCTTCTCGTGTCCCCTCTTGCCATGAACATCTTTCATCCAGTCTTCCCACTCTTTCGCCACCTCCATCAAAACCCCTCCCATCACTCCTGCGTTCGCCATGAGTCCGTGGCCCTCTCCCACGAGGATTCTCACTTCGCATCTCCTCATCAGTTTGCCGAGCCACTTGACGTTCTCCACCGGTACCCGTGTGTCCCGACTGCCGTGGTGGATCACCACCGCGTGGTTGATGTCGACGTAACGGAATCCAATCGTCTGTCGTCGCTCGAGGCACACAAGTAAGTCAACCGCGGGGTTGGCGTTGGTGGTGGCGAGATCCCAGATGGCGTGCGTCAGACGTGTGTCATAGGTCGTTTGGCGCTCCTTCTCGGCAAGTGTGTTGGCGGTCGCGCATGGGATCGTATCGTCGGGCTTGCGGTCGACGGGTGTCACGACGGCTTCGGTATCGGCTTTACTGGGCTGGAACCGAGGGTACAAGAAGGAGTTACGGCGGCTGGCCATAGGAGGTCCGAGACTCTCACGTCCACCGAGCGCGGGCGTCTCTCTACCGCTAGCTCCAAAACCCTTGCGCTTTGCCCGGCGCGGTGACTTTGGCAGACTACTGGTTAAGCTGGCACTCGTAGCACTGAGGAAACTTGAATTCGCGGCTTTGAGGAACGTTGTCGGGAGAGATCGTAGGATCCGCTGCGAGTAAGGCACGGCACCCGCAGGCAACGAATCTTGTTGTGAACCGAACAATGACATCTGGGATGGGGGAATCCAGGGAGCCAAGAGATGGATCCGACCGCGGATGTGTTGCGGCATGCGAAGTGCTGTTGCCAAGGCATAAATGGCTCCTGCGGAATGGGCGAGGATGGAAAACTTTGTGACCTTGAGTGCTTGACAGATGGCGTAAACATCATCTATAACTTGTTAGCAGAACTGGAATTTGAATCAAGATGCAACGCGGTCTTACCAGGCCAACCCAGTGGAGTTCCTGTGTCGTGCGCGTATGGCTCACTCTCGCCGACTCCAGGACGATCAGGGGTGATCAGCCTCAAGTTCAAGGTCAGTGCAAGCTCGTCATAAAACGCAGTGATATATCTTGTCAAGCCCATTCCGACGCAGCAGAACACTGCAAACCCATTCGGATCGCCAACTTCCGAGAAGGAGATTGCTCTTCCTGTCTGAGGATGTCGTATTACCTGGGATAGTCGTGGTGAGCTCAGATACTCATCGACGGCATAGTCAATCGAATCGGCACTCGATGGTCGCTCTTCAGCGACCTGTGGACCTAGCCCTTGGGGCGCAAGGGGATTGGATAGGGTCCTCCTGTGGGATTCTAACCTCTCAGGGCTTGCGGGCCTCGAGAACCGTTTGAAACGAGAATTTGAACGCTGCACAGTAGTTGGCGGGGAGCTTTGTACGTCCAAAGATGTCTTGGCAGAAGGGGACTTTTTGTTCGTTGGCTTGCTGTTCGCGGAACCGAAGGTTACTCCACTGTTTCGTTTGGTCCTCTGGACAATGGCAGGAGATGGCGCACTATGTTCATCCTCTAGGATCTGAACCTGTCGGATTTGAGACTTTCGCTCAATCTGCGTGCTGGCAAGGGCGCTGGCGCTCTGAGGTGGGTCATTTGGTGGTTGTGGAGGGAGAGAAAGCAGTGGCCCTACCGACCCTTCTGCCTTCCATGAAGCATCTGTCGTTTGCGAGACCGGTTGGTCCTCTCTCTGCTTCTTCTGCGCTTTCAACTCTCGTATTCTTCTGGCTACGTTGTCCTCGTCGGTGTTATCGGTCACTTTCTCGGGCTGTTCATGTTCAGTCTCCACCTCTATGGGCACGCTAGATAAGTCATCACTGGCATAATGTGATCGACGCTTTCGATGCGTCGAGCTTTCCGTGTGAGCATGGCGTAGTGACGAGTCTCTAGTAGGTATAACCCTCCCACTGCCGATACCTCCAGGGCTGCCGTGTCTCGTATCAAGATGCGCGCTTGGGCCCCTCAGATCGGGACTTGTATCAGGAGAACTTCTGTGAGCCACTGTAAAGGTGTCACCTGCTGCTGTTGCGTCCTCACGCATTTCATGTTGGAGAGGACTCTCGGGCGTTGCCGCAGGTATACTGTTTCTGTCACGTTGGCCAATATCTATACCAAGTCCACCTATTTCCTCGCCGAGGTCAAGAGTGTTACGTTTCCTCTCCTTCTCTTTCTCACTCTCTCGCAATCGTTCCCTGGAACCCATGTACAATAATCCCTTGCGGTTCTTCAGGAAGTTCCTCCCTCCACTCCCAGCTGAGTTGATACTTGCCGAATAGCGTGCGGGTGCCACTCCTGGCTCGATACTAATGTTTCCAACGCTGACCATGTCCTCGATATCTTTCGACCCTGTTGACTGGGAGCCGATTGATGTTGGTCTCAACCGGGCCTTCAGAGACGCCGGTTTCTGAGGCGCTGTAAGCGGAGAGAGACCCGATGGAGGCCTTGCTGTCCGCACAATTGGCGGTATAGCGGCATCGTCAGGGTGCAGGAAATAGTTCTCCCGCGAGTTGTTGGGGTTGCTGTATGCGCCGTAATCCATGCCAAACCCTCCGCCAGTACTAGGTGTTGAATCGAGCCGGTCTACCCACCCTCCCTGTTTATGTGTCCCAAACAAGTCTGTCTGACGATATTTTGGTGATGAAGGTGTCGAATGACTAGATTCTATGGTGGGAAAACTGTTGAAATGGTTCTCCGCGGGGCACGATATGGCGGACAGCGAAGAGAGGAGCGAGGCGATGACTTCTGGTGAGGCTGGCTGCACGTTGACGCGGTTCGCGGAGTAGTGATGAGAACCTCCAGAAGACGGAGGGGGTAAAGAGCGCCGACGATGACGAGCATCCCTGGGCCGCAGGGACGTTCGCGCGGGTATGACGGGATGAAGTACCGCACCTTCCATCGTGACCGGATGGTGTCGATGCTGCACAAAGTGACAAGCGTAGAAACTAGGTATGAGCGTAGGCTCAATGCATGATCCCTAATGTAAGGTAAGGTAGGTGGGCGTGCAGATGACAAGCACGGGATGCGGCAGATGTGGGGACGGCTTGGGTGGTTCTTCTTCTTTCAGCTGCCAACAGGCCTAGTAGGCCTCTAGATCAGGGAGGCATTGCCTGATCACATGTGTGAGGACATGAATGACCATCGCCTATACAAGTACAGTGCCAGGTTGGTAGAGGTTGATATTATCTTTATGTGAAGCTTCGGATTGGCAAGACGTGGTGTGGAGTTCGCCGCGCTACAGTACAAGAGAGGGACGAGATACTCCGATGTTCGCGGATATTACAACATGCGCTCAGACTCTCCGATATTATATTACTGTACCAAGAAGTGGCCCCATATTTACTTTTGAAATAGGGGCACGTATCACAGGACGAATGCTACAGTATATGTTGAAAGTGAAGAAGAAGCATCGCAGTGCAGTCAAAACCCTTGAATCTTATTGGCGCGCACAGCAGTGGAATAGGAAAAGGGATAGGGATTAGACTCCACTAACTTACATAACTGACCCGATTGGCTTTTGACAGCAGGAGAACAGTCATCCAATTCATACCTGGCACCTACCTTACAGGCCAGATGCGGTAGCCGAATTTGGCAGCGCTACTATGGTGTGACAGGCACCCAGAGTGCATTATGTCATAATGATAGATATCATAAATAGTGATCATGTTATAATGAATATTCAGTTTTAATTACTCAATTTGATATGTGACTGTCTCTAAATGACAGTAAGTATGAACATGATGATGACATCATAAAGACATGATAATGTGATGAGATTTATAAATATCTTATCAGTAATTACTATTGAGTAAGTATTATGATTGTGCAATGATAATAAAATCATTTTTATAAGAAAAATAATAGTTTAACTTAACATATCTAAAACTTATCTATGATGTTCTATAGCAAATTGATGACATTATAATATCAATACAGTAATGACATAACTGAAAAGAGCTGTAAAGAAAAAGTCAGTAAAGAAGTTTTTGTTGACAGAAAGAGTTAATAAAAAGAAGCTGATAAAGAGAAAGCTGATGAAAAGAGAAGAAGTTGATGAAGAAAAAGATGATGAAGAAAAAAATAGTGAAAAGAAAAGATATTGATGAAATGAAAAGAGTTAATAAAGAAGAAGACAGTAAGAAAAGTTATTGTTATAGAATTAGCAATAAAGTTTGACTATAATTGTTGTTGTTAATGATGAGTAATTGTCAGTAGTTAACAATGAGTGTTGATTAATAATTGATGTGTAATCATTGTAATGAGATGAGCAAACAATGAATAATGAATGATAAAGAGCAAAAAGTAAAAGAAAATAACAACAATAACATTATTAAAATAATTATAAGCAGTTATATTATATTGTTATCTCTGCAAAATCAGTAATCTATATAAAGTCATTAAGATATCTTTCTTAATTAAGCTTAACAATACAATAAAAATATCATTTAAGCAAAAATTTAGTTACTACTCAACATCAATTTTAAATAACTTTAACATCAATAAATAATTACTTCAGTATTAATTTCAACAACTTTAAAGTCAGTTTTAAGCACAGCATCAGTCTTAAGTACTTCAGTGCTGACAATTAAGTGTAGAGAAGAAGTTGCTGATATTAAAAAGAAAAAGATTCATTATTAAAGAATACTGTTATTATTATTGATGTTAATAAAGATCTGTCAACAAAGAACAATATATTATCATTTGACAGAAGCTTCAGTAATGATTTTAATAAGATACTTTAATTATTTACATTATTAATGAGCTTGTAAATCTGAGCTTTATTAACACTGTTATAGTTGCTATTAAGAGTCATAATATTTCAAAAATCTTCAATTTTCATTTTATTATCTTTTAGCTCACTCTTATTTCACTTTATCTTATTATTGTGTAATTTACATTGCATAACTAGATTGACATAAATATTTATATCATTAGCTTCTGACTTCAGACACAGAAGATAAAGAAAAGATACATACTTTTAAGATAGTATTTTTTTAGACTTAATGAATGATCAATATTTATGTAGTTATTCATAAAGTAAAACATTTTTAAAATGTTCTTACAGCAGAAAATACTACAGAAGTATTCAGTAATTGTTTTGACATCTTTAAATTAAGTAATTTCTTCATATATATTTATTTTATTTCTTTTACATTTCTGCACATGATGCTGAAACACTCACAGTTAACTTATGCTTCAGTAGAAAAGCTTAAGAACTCATCAGTATCTTATTAATTATTTTGTATTTATATGTCTGAGCATAATTCTTTATCATTTAATATGTATAATTATAATTGTAATCATTCAGATCAATATTCTCTTCATATGCATCTTTAATAATGTTGTCAGCTTTTTAACTTAAGAACTTCAACAATATCATTTATTAAGTTTTTCTGTTACAGATATTTATCTTTAATTAAAGATTTTCTACAAATGTCTAAACAATCTTTATTCACTTTTATCTTTTTCTAAGCTCATTAATTTGTTTCTAGCTTTATTTTTAAAAGATATTGTCATTCTGACTTGTAATAGTGTTCTAGATATAGTTAGCTGTGATTTTAAGTGAGATTGACAAAGTAAGAAACTGTAAAGTTAAAAGATGATAGCTTTTTATTTTAATTATTTGAAAAGAAATCTATTAACATTGTAATACTGAGTAGAAGCTGTCTGATTGTGTATATATAAATAAGAAATGAAAGACAGAAATGAAGTAATAAAAGAAAGTTCTTAATCTTTTGTTGTGACTGTAAAACAATATATTAAAGTAAAGTGTGAATTCACTGTCTCTGAGAAAGTAAAGTGATATGAAGATTACATAACTTAGAAACTTAACATTACACTGAGTACATTATTATTAAACAGCAGCTCAATAAGAAAAATAATACTTTAAAGCTTCATTAAATAGAATTAAATTAATTAGATATTGCAATTTCTGACTTAATATACTATTTAAACTCTCAGTAACTTACTTATTTTATTGTTTTTCTGTTATCAATGTATTCAAGCAGTGTACTGATCTATGATGACAGACTTTAAGATTTAAGTTGTTAACTTTTTTAAAATTTAAAGCACTTCACTTATAATATTTAGACATCAGTCAATCTCTGCTGACATTCTTAAAAGTATCTTAAAATCATTCAGCATTTCTTGATATTTATGACACTTCAGATTCAATTTAAAAGCATTTTAATTTATTATTAATATTAAATTCTGTGCAGCATTCATCATCACTCACTTTCTGCTATACAGCAACAGTATTTAGCAGCTTCTCAATATTTATTTTAATATTCTTAAGCATTCTTAGAACTGACTCAGCATCAATTAAATTATTTATGCAATTCTTTCTTAACTGTCATTATCTGAATTATACTGAGCAACTTAGATTTTGCAAGATCTTCAAAGTTTAAAGCATTCAAGATTAACAATGAAATTAAAGCATTCATGTATCTGTTCTTTAAATCAGCTACAATATTACAATACAACATGAACATTATTATTACAGCTATCTCTTCAACACTCAGCACATTCTGTATACATTATATTTTAATTGCAACACTGCAAATACAGCATTACTGTCTGTACAATTACTTATATGAGTATAGTGACATGCAGTGATGCAGTAAATGCAATGAGAAGATAATGAATTAAGAAAAATACAAAATGATGATTTTCTTTAATTATAAGATGATGACATGTTCAAGATGATTTTAGAGAGAGAGAAGTTTGAGAAGAATAAGATGATAATATATGTTCATATATATAAAATCTATATTTACTGATTTAATGAATAGAATCTCTTATTTATTAAAAATGATGAATTCTTTACTTTAAACAACTCAGATCTATTGAAAATACAAATAATTCTGCAACAATTTAATTTAAAGATAACAGTGAAAGAAGCTGATGAAGCTAATAATGAGATAGATAATGATCTTTAGCTTAAAGATATAAATAATAATTTCTTAAAAATTATGACTTCATTATCTCAGCAATCTTTCATCACTAAGATATTTAACAACTTTAAAGAAGTTTCTTATCAACATTTTTTATACAAAATGTTAGACATTATGCTTTTGATAAATCTTTAAGTGCAAGAGACAGACATTACAAAAGATCAGTATAAGACTTTACTGAAGATACTGAATTTCATCATTAATATATTTAAACTTCAGTCTTTATCTTAATTACTTGTTACACTTAAGTGCAACATCAAGATGCAGTTATCATTACTTAAAATATAATAATTAAAGATTTCTGTCATGATATCACTATGCACTCATATCAAATCATAGCCAAATCTCTTACACAATGATTGATAAGCAAAGTACTATATAGACAGCCTTTACATATAAATCTTTTAAGTTTCTTAGTTGTTAGTCTTTATCAATACAAGATTTTAACATCAAAACTTCATTGAATAGCTGTTATAATGTAGTGTTTCACATTGTTACATATCTTACTCATCAATCTCTTATAGATAAAAGACTTGTAAATTCACAATTTTAACAACTTTATCTTTTTAAAGAGTGATAATTCATTACATTACAATATGCAGACTAAAAGTCAGCAAAATGAAACAGAGTTATTCTCTAATTATATTGAGACTTAAATGATCTTTAAAAAATGAAAATCTGCAAAGATTTAGACTGCTATTTAGACTGTAAAGAAGAAGAACTGATATTTAGATAAATAGATCTGTCTGACTAAAATTAGAAAGATTAATGATGAGAAAAGATAATGATTCATAAAAATTAATTGTGAATCATAAATATTTAATATGTATAATAAGATTAATAAACTTCTGAGAGATGAAGACTCTTAAGTCTTATTTAAGAAAGAACTATATACAGAATCTTTTTATACTTTTATTAACTCTTTAAATTCAATAAAGTGACATGCATTCAAAGTTGTGTATACACTTTCAGCAAAATGAACACAATAACTAAAGAACTTATTTACATATAATGAGAAGTTCATTTATAAACATATTGAGTTTATATGCAGTACTGTGATGACATTTTACTTAATTTCTAAAAACTTCTTCAATAATTACAATAAAATTCTCTTTGTCATGCAGTTCTTAGCAGAAGAACCTTAAGATGTATAATTTTATCACATTAATGAAAATGAACTTCTAAATAACAAATTATAAATATTCTTTTTAAAGTTTCTGCTCAATCTCATTGAGAACTCAGTGAACTGCAGACTTAGTACAGTACAGAAATACTTAAAAGTTATATAAAAATTTATTTAATTAGTTTAAGCTTTTACAATATATTTTAACATACTAAAAGATCAGCTTTTAAGTTATATAAAGAAATAAAGAATAAGTTATCTCTTTATAAAACTCTGATTAAAGATTTAAGCAGCTTTAATTAATTATTAAGATTCTTTAAAGATAAGAAAAAGTTTAATAGCTTTAATTATTAAATTAAAGATTAATCAATGATCTGTAGATAATTGCACAGTTTAAAGTCATATTATTAAGAAAATTTATGAGCATTACTTACATTCTTTCACTTAAACAGCAAAGTCACAGCAGAATAATCATCTTAACTCTGAGATTATAAAATTAAGTCATCATGACAACATAGATAAACTTTATTTTGAGATTGATGTTAAGAAAAATAACTGCTATAACTGTGAAAGATTAAATTATTTCATAAAGAACTGCAGAAGTTTTTTAAAAAACTTTAATCACATTAAGATTAATGCAGTTAAGACAAAAAAAGACAGAGTCTTATTAACTGCACTTTAGTAATAAAAATTAGATCAGAGATCATAAAGAAATTTAGCATTATAAATAAAGATTAAGTTTAAATTAAATCTGATTAAGTTTCTGTCAATGTACTGTTAAACACTGCAACAAAAATCAATATAATGTCTTAGCAATATGCTGTTGCTCATTAACTAACATAAGTTAATGCAGAACTCTCAAGATCAGAGCTTTTAAAAAGATAATATGTTTATTGTTATGATGTGTATTTGATGAAGCATAAACTCATTAACAGTTAAGAACAAGAGCAAACTGAAGAATAATTGTTTTATATCTTAGATAAAAATGAATCTGAACTTATCTTTAGTCTTTTAGATCTGAAATGATAATGTATTTATATTGATTATGACTTGCATACATAACATTATAAGATAAAAAAATGTCTCTGATTATTAATGAGTCTGAAATGTTTATCAACAACATTTAAAATCAATCTGCTGTTTACACATTGTTGATGATGTCTAAGTCAGACTCATCAATAACTGCTGTACATATTGTTAACAAAACATTAATACTATTTCAGCAATACAACAAATATGTGAATGTGTTCTCTGAAGAGAATGTCAACAAGTTATCATCTCATTAAGATCATGATCATGTCATAAAGACAGAGAGACATAAATTACTTTATAATTCACTTTATAATCTGTTAAAAACAGAGCTATAAGTGCTTAAAGAATATTTAGACAACATTTTAGCAAAGAAGTAAATACAACATTTTGTCAGCTCTGTAAAAGCATTAATTCTGTTTATTTTAAAAAATGAAGAAAGCTTATATCTATATATTGATTACAAAGATCTTAACAAGATTACTGTTAAAAATTGTCATTTTCTGTTACTAATTAATGAGATACTTAATTGTTTAAGTGAAGTCAAGATGTTCATTAAACTAGATCTTAAGAATGCTTATCATCACATTAAAATTAAAAAAGACAATAAGTAAAAAACTGTGTTTTGCATATACTACAGTCATTTTAAGTACATAATTATGTCATTTAAACTGATTAATGTCTCAGCAACTTTTCAAGTCTATATTAATTAAGCATTAATTGAGTTAATTAATGTCTTTTATATAATATATTTAAATGATATCTTAATTTATTTCAGTTTTCTAAAAGAACATCAGAGTCATGTAAAACAAATTCTGAAGTGACTTTAACAGTTTAAACTGTATGTAAACTTAAAGAAATGCACTTTTCATACTATATAAATAGAATTTCTTAAGTTCATCATCTTCACTACTGATGTTTCAATGAATCAATGACAGATCAAAATCATAAAGAAATGACTGATATTTAAAAGCTATTATGAAATACAAATATTTTTAAAGTTTACAAACTTTTATCATCACTTTATACAGAGCTATTTTAAGATTACTGCTTCTTTAACTGATCTATTAAAAGACAGCAAGAATAACAAGAAGATAGATGCATTTAAGTAATTATAAATGACAATATAAGCATTTTGCAAACTTTACAATGTCTTTATATAGATATCTATTCTGACACACTTTAACTCAGAGCTAAAAGCTCAGATTGAAACTAATATCTTAATAATTGAGCTAGTAAATATCTACTTACAGCTTTAAATAAATGCTCAATGACATTTTGTTATCTTTTAATTAAAAAAGTTAAACTCAGTCAAAACACACTATGAAACTCATAATTAAGAATTGTTGACAATCATAAAGGCATTTAAACACTGATGACACTATCTTGAGAATAGTCATTATCTTATTGAGATACTTATAGATCACAATAATCTATAAGAGTTTATAAATGTGAAATCATTAAATAAAAGACAAGCACACTAAGCTATAAGGCTAGCTGCTTATGATTTTATAATCATACATTGATTAAAGAAGACAAATCTCATTAATGTATTGTTAAGATGCTTTAACTACAAAGTTAAAAAGAACATAATGTCTTCATCATCTAGTTGAGCCAGCCACCTAAGCAAGTCACCTCAAAATCTTATACAATAGTAATATTTTGAAAATTCATAACTTTATCACATTATGATGTATTTACTTAAGAATTGATATTCTGCTCAGAAAATAGATAAATCAATTAAGAATAAAAATATTATATAAGAGTTGCAAGAATTGATTGTAGAAGTATGATATAATTATAAATTTCATAAATTACAGCTTTTATAAGTGAAGAACTCAAGATTATGTATTTTTATTGAATTATAATAGAGCTATAAGTAAATATATTCATATAATGTTAAATTAAACTACACTCTCTGAATTTTATATAGATGTTCTAAAGTTATGAATTTCTAAATGTTCATGATTTCTATAAGATTTTGAGGTGGCTTGCTTAGGTGACTAACTCAACTAGATGACAAGTATATTAAACAGATTGCTGTCAACATTGCAATGAAAGCTAATTACACTATTTTAAAAGTTAAAATTAAGCATTACTGCTCTAATTAATCAGATCAACACTTAAAGCTTAGATCTGCAAATCATGCTGACTGTTTTATTAAAAGAATATTGATTAAGTACTCAGGCTGAAGATCATGACTGTTAAGAATAAATTAATGAAAGATTTAGAAAGTCTTTATCTAAAAATGAACTGAAGAATAATAACTATATATCTAGTTCATCTATACACAACATAACAGAAGAGCTGCTTAACTCTGTTGCTGAAATTATTAATTGCAAACAGTTCATTTTATATGTGTTGATTCAGAAAATAATTAATGATGAAATAATACATAATAAAAGACAATCACTCTTTCTTGAACTTGTTCATCTCTTGCAGAACACTGATGTTTTAACAGTAAAGATGTGACAAGACTTAAAATTATAAAGTAATTGTAGTTATTAAGACATCAGTGATAGTCTGTGAATGTTTAATTTCACTGAATTACTTCATTACAAAAGCAAAATATATATATTATTTGATGAAGCTATTAAGAATGAACTTATGAAGCTGCATTATAATGATGTTTTAGCAGAACATTATGAAGTAAACAGAACAATTAATTTGCTGTTTAAAAAGTATTATTGAGTTAATATGATGAATGATGTTCAAGAATATGTTGCTTTATATGCTGTATATTTAAGAATTTAAGTATTACAACATCATTCATATAATAAATTACAGTCATTGTCATTATCTACTTAACTATAAAAGAAAATAACAATGAACATAATTACTGACTTACTGTCTAGCAGATAAGAAGCTAATGTTTATGACTTTATATTAATAATTGTAAATCATCTTACAAAGATAACTCAATATATTTCTGTCACTAAAAAACTCACTGCAATTAAGTTAGCTGACATATATATTAAACAGATCATATATCACTATGAAGAACTTAGAAATATTGTCTCAGACTAAGAATCAATCTTTATTAGCATATATTGATCTGAATTCTATTATTAACTTTAAATAAAGTAAAGATTAAGCATTGTCTTTTATTTACAAACTGATGATTAAATTAAAAGACAGAATTAAATTTTAGAATATTATCTATATTATTATTGTTGTGAAGAACAAGATAACTGAGTGTTCTTTCTGTTAATGATAGAGTTTGTGTATGCAAACAAAAAACATATAACAATTAGTTGAACACTGTTTAAGACATTAATGAGCTATCACTTAAGAATTGCTCAACATGTTGAGAACAACATTTATGAAGAGAAGATGTCAGCAGCAAAAGACTGAGTGCAGTAAATGAAGAAAATTTATGTTATAATAATAAAGTGATGACAAGTCACTGTAAAAGTGCAAGTTAAATACTTTAACAAAAATCATATTCAAAAAAGCTACAATGTCAGTGATCTGATGCTATTGTTCATTAAGAACTTAAAGCAACACAAATTAAGTAAGAAACTATTGCATAAATTCATTGAGTCTTTTTAAATTATCAATCTTATTAATAAATAAGCATACTGACTGACTCTGTCTGCTTATTACAGAATTCATAATGTATTTTATATTTTATATTTAAAGTTTCATAAATGTTGTCTAAATAATAATTCTTTATCAGAACTGTCTCTTTCAGATCTCATAAATAACAAGAAAGAATACAAAATTGAAGATATCTTAAGCAAGAGACAAAGAAGAGAACAGTTATAATATAAAGTTAAGTGAATAAAGTATTTAATAGAATATAATGAGTGACTTTGAGTAGAGAACATGAAGAATGCAGAAGTGTTGCAACATAAATATGATGCAAGAACAGAGAGAAAGTGCAAGCATAAATGAGATTTAAGAAATTAAAAACTTCTATTAAAAATATTCTACATAATATTATCTAAAAGAAATAAAGTTAAAACACAATTAATACATCAGCAAAATGCTATCAAATCACTCTGCTATCTCTGCATTCACATCACTATCAGAAGCAGAAGACAAGAACAGTGACTGCTTATTGATGTTATAATTACTGTTAAAGTGACTAAGTTACAGTGTTAAGTCACAAAAGCTTTTTAAGATGTTGTCACTTAACTGAAGAAAGAAAAGCTCACACTTAAAGTGAAGTAAGCAACATAATGATGACAGTAAAGCACAAAAGAATTAAGAGAACAAATTATAAAGTAAAAGATGTTTAATATAAATATCTACATCACAGTGACTGTTTACTGCTCTTAAATCATGAGTAATAACAGATTATAAATCTTTACAGACTTACAATGACTGCTGTGATGTCTTATAACACAAATAATGTAGATGATGACACACTTAATAAATGATGTCTGCATATAATTGAGATAATGCTGAAGCTAAGATTGATAGACATCATTGACTGTCATGATGATGACATAATTAATAAGTATATACAAGTTATTAACTCAGCAATTAAAGAATGTGAAAACTTATTACTGTTAATGTATCACAAAATGACAAGAAACTTTCTGTCAAATTAAATTGCACAACTTTTGAAGCATCTTGCAATAATTACAATTCTGATTCTCAACAATGTTGTATTGATTAATGTTGTTGCTGATATGCTTAAAACAGCAAAGACAACAGAGAGAATTTAACTTGTTGCTGACATAATAATTATGATGTGACATTGAAGTGATGTCAGTGTGAGTAAACAAGAGAATAGAGAAATTACTAAGAATATGATGTCATAAAGTGATGACATCTTTAGAGACTGAAGTGAAAACAAAATCAGAGCACAATGTGTGTGATGATGTTACTGTAAAAGAAAAATGTAATATACAACACAGAACAGAAAGATATTTACTGATTGTGATCTTAGACTCAGTACTCTTTTGAGTGATGAGTTTCTTATAAGTTAATTATATCTTAAAAGTGATGTTCTATGATGTTAACAGCACAGTGACAGTCATTAAATTGTTATAGCCATTGTTCTGATAGGCTTATTGAACGTGTAGGTTCAGCAAGCTACACCTTGAAGGTGTACAGCTCAGTATAAGCTCATGGTGCTCACAGGTGAGCTGAGCAAGCTGGCTCATGGTGCTCACAAGTGAGCAAGGTGAGCAGCCTGATATATAGACAGACCATCTTTTCTAAGAAGATGGGCATGTTCAATGCAATCATTACTTAGCATACTACTAGCTACCAATTAAACCAACATGTCTGAAACCCTCTTATATCACAAGCTCTAACCCCTAGCCCCTATACCAGAGGAATCTCCAGTCAGGATGTAACATAAATAAGCATTTTCAATTAAGTCTGTCAATAATGACTCATCTGTGACTTAAGAAAGTAAGATGTGAAAAGACAGCATTTCATTGTTGAAAAGATTAAATAAATATAACTGCATTTACATACAGTGACAGAGTCTCTGTTGCTGTCTTTTTTGTGCAATAATATTATTTAAAATGTGCATCTTATTGTTATTGTGTAAGCATTTTGTCAGTAAGTTTATCTTAAGATACTTACATTTCTTATGTTTAACATTCTTCTTTGTCACATTCTGTTTCTGCATTTCATTTCAGCAGAGTAAGTATATCAACAATGTTACTTATGATATTCATTGCATTCTTAACTGATTTAGCTTTTACAGACTTAATCTTCAGAACTGACTCTGATAAGTTTGTTAATTCATTAATGTTTAAGACTGTGTTAATGAACAATGTTTAATGATGAAAACAATAGAAATCTAAAGATTTCTTGTTGCATTTCTTTATATTTATACAGATGCATTTCTTAGACTTCAACATTATTAAAATGCATTGATGTCTTAAATGTTATATATACAGAAACTGCTGACAATCTCACTGAATTCTTAATGAGAAACACAGCAAAAAGAATATTTCTTTTATTTTTCTTAATGATTATAATGTTACTGTTGTTGTGCTTTCACTATCATGCTGTTTACAAAGTATTATAAGAGAGAAGTGTCATTCAAAAGCACAGAGTTGCTACAACTTTAATATATTAAGATGTTGAAGATGAAATGAGTACAAGTTATGTATAAGAAAAAGTCTCTTATATATTGCAACTAAACAAAGAGATCACTGATCTAATCAATTTAGAAATAAAGAAAAGTTGATTTCACTTATGTTTTGTGTGTTATTCATCATTAAACAAAGCTGAATCATCATCTATCTGAATGCAGCAAACTTAAAGTATTATACAAGATCATCAGTCTAGCTGAGATAGGCAACAAGCAAAATATATAAGAATGTTAAGTAAATCATTGCTTATATCTTGCTGATCTGATTTCATGAAATCACAACATATTTATAATATTGATGATATATCAATGTACTGAAGAATCAGCACATAGAAGAAGAGACAATTGTTATAATATCATTATGTACTCATACTAAATCATAGCTGAATTTCTTACACAATAATTGATAAGCAAAGTACTATATAGATAGTCTTTATATACAAATTTTTTAAGTTTCTTAATTGTTAATCTTCATCAATACAAGATTTTAACATCAGAACTTCATCAAATAGCTATTATAATGTAGTGTCTCACATTGTTACATATCTTACTCATCAATCTCTTATAGATAAAAGACTCATGAGTTTACAATTTCTCTATCTATCAATAAGCTTTCAACTTTGTCTATCTTCATTAAATAGCAAATATAATCATTATTCTTTCTTATCACTTAACTTTACTAAATTAAGTCAGTTACTCTATTTTAAGCTGTGCTGTTCTTCTTTAATATGTTGACAAAGATGCACTTTAAGATGACAGACTTTGTTAATAAGTTTATGAAGCTGTGACATTTTTAAGACTAAGAATTCTTTATTTAATTATGTTTTAATAACTTTACTCATGACTCAGATATTGCTCTCATATTTTTATTCAACATCATTTACTATAACTACTTTAAAAACAGTTACTTATACCAAGAATCTCTTTATCTGAAATACATTGATTAAATTATGACTATTGAACATGATTATATTAACAATACATTAATTTCTTAAAAAATCATTATTTAAGTTTAGCATCTTCTTTAAGTATCAGAGCTGTCATTAAATGTTTAAAATACTTTTGTCTTTTAATTTATAAATGACTGTAAGCTTTTAATGATGAAGAACTCATTTACTTATATATTAAAATGAAATATAATTAAAATAATACTCAGTTTCTTTCTTAATTATCATTTCAGTAATTGCTGTTTGTCAAGACTTAAGAATTTAAGAAGATATGATTGTTTCATTATTCATTAGTTATTTAATAAAATCATCAGTACTTATTATTTTGTCTTAATCAGCATTGCTGCAAGAAGAACTTAAGATTGTTATATATGAATGTCAATATTTAATAAAGATATTTAAATCTGATAAGTGTCTCTTATTATTGTTTTTGTATTTTATTAATGACTTTAATTTATATCAGAACATATATAAATTCTTATTAAGAATCTATATTATTTTAACTTCTTTAAATCATTTTAAGTAAGCTTAAAGAGCAAATGTTTTCTCTGTTATTCTTAAATTTCATAACAGCAATATAAAGAACATCATATCAGCTTTATAATCTCTGATACATCTGAATTGCAGCATGAAGATAAGCATAACTGAAGAATACAAAATAATATATACATTCACTCTTACATTTATTGATGATATGCTGCAGCAACATGACAACTTTAACTTAAAATGACAGTCAATTAAACATGACTGTTCATTTTACTTAATATTAAAAGAAGAAAGAGACAATCTGAACTACAATATAATCATTAGTAATTAATATTATATAAAGATAATGTAATTAAGACAGAAGACAGAGAAAGCTTTGACTTAATTTAGAAAGATAGTTAAGATCATATATAATAAGTGAAGTTTGAGAAAGAAACAAAACTCATTGATAATGATAGTTTTAACTTTAAATATACTTTAAACACATTTAGTTGATGCAGTACACTCTGAATACATAGAGATGACAATGCAGATATATTATTTACTGCTAAATGTGATTTTCATTAAAGAAGAACAGTAAATCTATGCTATAAAGCTTTAAAAATAATTTTTCTTTTTAAAATAAAAGTAGCTATAATCTTCTCTACATCATCTATAAAGCTTCTAAATACAAAGTATATATAATGTTCTGTCAATCTTCTCATTCTATTACAATATTGACTAAATGAACAGCACATTTAATCTAAATATTTAATGACAATAAAAATGATCTACTATAATTTAATAATACACTTTAATGTAACTGTGCTCAATCTCATTGTCACTATGTTCACAACAATGATAAAGAGTAACATACTGATCATAAGTGTGTCAATAACTTCTGAGAATTAAGCTATATTAATAGATACTATTATTATGAGCTGAAGACTGTATCAGAACTTATAGAAAGTAGCTGTAAATTATTTATTTTATTGTTTTATATTTACAGTCTCAGTCTTAAAGCTCATCTTTAACTGTAAATCATTAAGCTTCTTGTTTCTTTTTACATTTAGCAAGCTCAGCAGTCACAACAATGAACTTTTCTTTCATTACATTATAGAATGAGTTTAATAAGTTAAAAGTCACAATTACAATTAAAACAACAATCATTAAGAAATTGAAAGAATACAAAAGTGAAAAGAGTCTTTTTAATGTTTATATAGCTTTACACTATATAGACATAGCTACAGAATATGTTACTGTAATTAATTGTAACATTTTTACAGAAAAGATAATGCATAAGTAAGCTGATCTGTTATTTTGATTTTGATTACTAATATTTATTGTGTAATATAGATTCTATAAGAAAATCATTGTTCAAATTAATTATCACAATGTTAAATATGTGCTTCTCTCTTAAATTAATTTTTAGCAGACAATGCACTTTCTTCTTGCTGAATTTATATTGTTATCAGAGTCAATTAAGATGACTGTTAAGTTAAGTTAACTTGATCTGACCTGAACAGAGCTTTCAGGTCAGGTTAGATTAAGCTTTAATTGTTAGTTTAAGAATTTAGATCAGACTTAAACATTGAAGCTTAACTTAACTCAGAAGCTCTGTTCAGATTTTAAGAATTCTGAGACTGATTAGTAAGTGAGTTCTTAAGACTTGACTTAAGAATAAAAATTATGAGCTTAGAGATTACTGATACATGAGTGTTATAAGTGAGCATTATATATACATAGTTAAATAGCTTTCAATTTAGTCTATTTATTTACTATATTGAGAGTTAAATATTCTCAAAATAGTCTAGTAATAATTGCTTTAATCTACATCTTTAAATATAATATTTCAGTTATGCATGTATCTCTTAATAAAAGACATATTCTTGTGCTGAATGATAATCTACTTTGCATAAATTGTAATCAGATTAACATCTGCATTCTGTTAACTGATAAATAATAATTACTGTACAGTTCATTAGACATACTTTTAAAGAAAACAACAATATATGCTTTTATTATCTTCTGCAGACTGTTAATGATTAAGCTTTAAAAGCAGAACATCTTATGTTGAGAAAAAATTCTTTTTAAATAATTTTAAATTATTTTGCAGCAAAGTCTTTAAAAGAATAGTTTTACTATTAGAAAATCTGTTGATTTCTGATAGCAACATATTTTATAAAGAGTAACAGCTGTAGAACAAAGCATTATTATTAAATATTATATTATATATTAAAATTATCATAACATTGATATATATATCATAAGTAAATGTATTATTTATCAGCAATTTAACATCTAAATATTATTAATATCTAAAAGCTCTCAATACATCTTCTAATTACACACTTTCAAACTACAACATACTTTCAAACTACAATGCATCTTCAAACTACAAGATCACTCTAAAACTCATTGTCATTCAAAGATGCATTTAAACTGCTTTCTTATAATGTTTCTGTTAATTTAATTTTAGAGCATCATTGTATCATCATATTATATCATAATACATATTAAAAAAACTTTAAAATGCAGTGCTACAAAGACTGTATTAGGTGAAGAGAAGACAGCAGTAGCAGAAAGAATATTTAGAAAGATATTTAAGAAAGAAAAAACTGATATTGATGAGAAGAAAAAAAAATATATTAATACACTCACTTCTAACACTCAATTTAACACTTTCTTATCTTCATCTCTGTCACTCAATCTACTACACTCACTCTATCTCTACTCAATCTCTACACTCAGTCTCTATACTCACTAAATATATTGCTCAATGCTATCACTTATTTTACTGCTCATTTCTTAAGATTTAATTTTATACATTGCTCTTGTACTTTACTCTGATGTGCAGCTGTAATGCATACATATAATGTTTAATTATATCACTCAATATAGAACTCAGCAGTTAACTACATATTTTAAACTCTCATTATAATGAATTTAGACATTAAGCTTTCACTGCAGACTGTAAAATACTTAACTTTTAACTTATTCTCAGTCTCTAAAGAGAAATCTGATCATCATGACTGTTTATATTATTATTTGTTCTATTAACTCCCTATTCAGTCCCTATCTAGGTCTATGAGGGCGAAGCGCCTTTGCAAAGGAAAAACCCAAATGGAAAACCTTAGTCCCGCCCCGCAGGCGCTCCGCCGGCG
>JAABUY010000590.1_pt1 | contig 61002 bp, 46 predicted proteins | sample 5560271 | NCBI WGS metagenome assembly JAABUY01 (sample SAMN10711886, study PRJNA513374) | rock metagenome | isolation source: Antarctica rocks | place: Antarctica: Victoria Land, University Valley | reverse complement strand
TCTTGCTTATTTTATAAATTTCACTTTCAGTTATGAAGCAATATACATAAAATCTTCAAAAATGAAAGATCTTTATATATATAATAATTCTGTCTATTCAGATTTATCATAAAAACTCATTATTGTAATTAAATATATAATTTTTAAGTGTAAATACTGTCTTGTTGTATGGACTTGAACAAAGTATTTAATTAAGTTGATAGCATTGTTATTTCACTATAGTTACTCATAAATTTTGTATAGATGATAAAAATATATATTTATAATAATTCTGTCTATTCAGATTTATAGAAATAAGTGTTTAGTTATGATTTTAACATCAAAATGCTGTTGTTTGAGCTTGATTTTGAAGAAGTTTCAAAAAAAAAGTTGTGTGAGTGCTGAAGCTAACTTTGTAGGATTCACTGTATCAGGTACAGGAATACATTTATATGAAGCACTTTGTATCTTATCTTTGTTCTGAGCCTGAGCAAGAGCAAAGATTATAACTCTTGCTTAGGTAAGGTAGTTCATCACATGTAAGATACCTCACATTAGGTACCTTGAGGTACTTTGTATGTCACGCTACCTCAGGTAACCTAACCTCACCTTTGAGAAGAAAGTGAGGTACAGAATGAGTACCTACCAGGTACCTACAGTATCTTGTGTAGTTGAGGTACCCTTATGTACAGTAGTTGAGGTCCCTTATAACATTGTGGGCTACCTGGTAGGTAGGTACCTTGAGGTACTTTAACGCACTGTGATTGCACTAGTTGTTACTACCTCTTTGGGGCACTTTGATATCTTGAGTACTTTGTTACTTACTGTCGGTTACCACAACAAAGTGAATACTCCATCTTCAGAAGGTGCTGTCCATCAATTTCACACCAAGATCACAAAGTGAGTATGCCTTCTTCATTGAGTGATGCCCACCTATATAAACTCCCAATTTTTTCTTTCGCCTTCTTCCTTTCTCCTACCGTCATAACACATAACACTCTTCGACACCGACGCGCTGATATGGCTCTCTTCCAAGTAATCGTTGGTGCTCTCCTCGCCGCCGCCACCATCGCCTCGTCGTTCGCGTCATTCATTGACGCAATTGTCTTCGCTGCCCCCCTCCTCGCCACCCTCCTCGCCCCCCTCCTCGCCGCCCTCTCCGCCCCCCGGCTTCGGGGGTTCTCCATCCATCTCTACCAAGAGGGTAGAATGGATGCCCTCAACGTCTCCACTCGGAGACAGCTGGAGGACCTCCTCCAGCAGATGGTCCCCCTCTTTGAGGGGGACGAAACCGAACAAAACTGGCTTGTTCGGGAAAAGGCAGTCAAGCGACTGCAGAGGCTTGCCTGGGGGGACGCGCCGCACCGCTTCCCGAAGGTCTACGTCGCAGGTCTGAACGCATTCCTTACTGGCGACCTCCTGATTATACGTTACTGACTCCTCTCTTTCCCAGGAATGAAAACCCTGCTGGATGGCATCTTGAAGGCGGTCAACTCCCTCCGCACGACGCTCTCAGCCAACGGCTGTAAGCTCGTCCAAGACATCGCCATCTCGGCAGGGTCGGGCTGGACTGGCGGCCTCGATCCCTCGATGATAGACATCCTCCTCCAAAACCTCATCAAACTGTGCTGCAACACCAAGAACCTCGCCGCCGAAAACGGTAATGCTACAGTTATCACCATTCTCACGAACGTACCCTACAGTGCTCGACTCTTACAACATATCTGGCACGCATGCGATCACAAGAATGCAAAGCCTCGGACTTATGGCTCCGGCTGGCTGAAGACTATCTTGACGAAGCACGGCCATCACAAGAACACACTCGAACATGCTGGAGGCATCGAACTTATAGAGAAGTGCATCAGGAAGGGCTTAGGAGACGCGAACCCGGGAGTCAGAGAAGGAATGAGAGGCACGTTCTGGGCTTTTGCTCAGTTGTGGCCGGAGAGATCCCAAGTGTAAGCGTTCGTGATCTCAACTCCATACAGCCTGCTGATTCCCGCGTACAGGATATTGCATGCACTCGATACCAAGCAGCAAGGTTTACTCGCAAAACATCCAGCAAACCCGAATCCAACTACCAACAACCCCACCACCGCTACCAAACCAGCCAGCTCGTCGCTCAAGGACACCATTGCCGCCCATAAGAGAGCGAAAGCGACCGGCATAGATCTGCCACTGCGGCCTCGAACGGTCATCACGACAAAAGCGACTGGTGAAGAGTCGACACAGCACGCATCCGTTGGAGTCGGCATAGATTTGCCACTGCGGCCTCAATCAATCGTTACGACAAAAGCAACTGGCGAAGAGTCGACACAGCACGCGTCTGTTGCAGGGGATACAGCATGGGTCGATGACCTGTTCATCGAGAAGCCAGTCAAAGCGGTTTCGGAATCCCAGCCGCAGCAAGATTCGATATTTGGTGCGAAGAGGGCCAAAGATGCCCAAGAAACTCCTCAGAACGACGAGCAGGTAAGTAAATCAGCTTCACTCACAGCGACTAAGAGGATTTGGCAAATGCTAACTAGACCGTCAGCTCCCGAAGGATGTGGAGAGACTGCTGGTTGGCCCGCGACGTCGTCCTCGCAAGCCCCCCGTCATCAAGACCGTCGTCAGGTCAGCAGAGGATGTTTGTTTCATCAAACCGAAGAAGAAGAGGACGAAAGCGGAAGAGGAAGCCTTCCAAGCACGAGTAAGACCAAGCCCGATTTTGGAAAGTTCTAAGCCAACACACTTCGACAGGTCGCAATGTATCTCCGGGCCAAATGAGGGAGAGACCCAACTCGCCTTAACCGGCTTGCTAAGTCAACGTCTGGACCTTGACGATGACTCGCTCGCAGCCATCAAGTTGGAAGATGACCTTGAGGTGGCGATTGAGATGTGCAAGACCCAAGAGGCAATATGTACTATTGTAGAACTCTTAGAAACAGAGCATTATCCTACCAGATCGGGAAAATGCAACGTATCTGGTCTGAAGTCGACAGCGTTATACGCGCTTGCGTACTTGCTACGTCGCCAGGGGAGGGAGACTAAGGAAGGAGAGCAAGCATTCACCGACGAACAAGCTCTTCCCCTGGCGACGTTGGCTCAGAGGTGTATGCACGATGACAACGTGCAAGTGAGGGCGGCGACAATCGAATACTGCATCCACTTGTACGCCACCACCACCGCCAGCCAGTTCTGGAGGATCTCCGAGGGCGATGAGTCCCTCGAGGCTCTCATCTGGTACCATCTCCAGACTGCTTCTGAAGATGGTACCAGATGAGAGCTTGGCGTACATTGTTATTGTTTACATTATACTTGCATTCTTAGGTTTTATTTTATTCCGTATTGATAGCGTGTATGGTGCAAAGGATGTATCATAGAGAGAGAATGAATTACCTTATGATTGGTGTGCACTCTTTTGAGCGTTAGCTTTCCTTCTCTTTCTGTATTGAGGGGCGCCTCGTGGTCATGGCGGCGTGTAGTATCTAAATATACGCCGCCACAACCACGACACAATACTGGAAGACATCCGAGTCTTGGCTTTTATTTACTCTATATCGAGGGGCGCCTCGTGGCACACGCCGCCGCGACCACGACACAATTCTGGAAGACATCCGAGTCTCAGCTTTTATCCACTCTGTATTGAGGGGTCCTCGTGGTTGTGACGGCGTGTAGCGTACATCTATCTATACGCCGCCACAACCACCAGCCAATTCTGGAGGATTTCAGAGGGAGACGAGTCCCTGGAGGCCCTGGTCTAGTACCATCTGCAGAGGGGCCATCAGGAACACGTCGTGACTGGAGGGTGGTACGCGTTGCAGTCACGACTACCTCCCAATTCTGGAGGGTGTCGGCAGGAGATGAGTCCGAGGAAGCGTGGATATGGTATCATCTTTAGAGGGGGAACACCAAGGAGGGTGTGGGAGGAACAAGCCCCTGAAAGTGCTGTTATGCTGGCCACTGATATGTGCAAGACCCAAGAGGCAATCTGTGCTCTTCTGGAGTTTTTGGAGGCTGAGCAGTAGCCGATCAAATTGGGAGGCAAAAACACGGGGCTGATATGGTATCATCTTCAGGAGGGCACGCCAAGGAGGGTGTTGGAGGAGACGAGTCCCTGAAGTTGATATGGTATCATCTTTAGAGGGGGGACACCAAGGAGGGTCTCCGAGGGAGACGAGTCCCTGGAGTTGATATGGTATCATCTTCAGAGGGGGAACACCCAGGAGGGTGTCCGAGGAAGATGAGTCCTTGGAAGCCCCGATGTGGTATCACCTTCAAAGGAAAACCTTCTAGAGTTATTAGAAACCGAGCAGTGGCCTACCAGGTCAAGAAGCAAGAACAACTTATCCGGTCTAAAGTCGACAGCTTTATATATGCTTGCGTACTTGCTGCGTCGTCCGGAGAGGGAAACCAAGGGAGGAAAGCAAGCTCTTCCAAGTCAGGACAGCAACAATTAGGTACTGCATCCATCTATACAGGGCAACAATGACCACTCAGTTTTGGAGGATATCGGAGTCAGAGGGGTTCATGAAAGTCTTGATCTGGTATCATCTGCAGAGGGGACATCAGAATTCGGCGTGACCGGAGGGTAGTTTAGGTTTCTTTTTGTTCTGTCTGTACGCTACCAACGATATGCTATAAGGGAGAACGAATAAATGGATATGGACGAAGGCTAGGTAATTACAACATTCTGGGCACTGGACAAATATATTATGCTACTCCTATCAGGCTGTCACCTGAACGCGTGGGGGTGCCCCAGGATGTGACTAGGTAGCCTTCGTACATGGACACCTCCAGCATACCTTACGCTGTCTGGCCCAGCATGGATGCAGAGCTCTCCAAGGTCTTACCCTGGCCATTTGCTGGACACTCGTGCTGTAACTCACGTGAGGGCTGAGATTGGAGGTAAACAACCACAACCGGGAAGCAATTGGAGCCCAAAAGACGACATATCTCACTCAGGAAGCTTCATCATTGATATCTTCAGTATTACTTCGATGCCGGGCAGAGATTGTACAGCCCGGATAGCGGCGGAACTAGCTATTATCTGCTCTCAGTGTCGTACATAGAGTACCTGGTCCTTGACTTGCCATGAGCTCAGCGTCTCTTTCACGTTCGATGGTGCTCTGCCTTGTTGTCTTCTATCAGTCCACGTTTGGCCCTTCATTTGAGAAGGTTCTTGTATTTGCTTTCCGCATGGAATTCGAACACATGGACATTCGCGACTCTCGTTCATCTTTGCTTGCTCCCTACTGTCATGTTTGTACGTCTTTCGGTGCTTCCCTGGTCAGCCGCCAAATGTCACGAGGCCACTTTGACGTGTTCGAAGCTGCCAGACCGCGAGTTCGGTCGTCTCTTGGTTGGTCGTTGCGTGACTTGTTCTTAAGCTGGAGATTGAAGAGACATGAGTACTCGATACTGTTCTCTGCAAGGTTTGGTCAAGGATGAGTTTTCCTGCTATGCCAACTGCATCAATTCCGTTGGGCCTACACCCGAGGCGAACATAAACACTGGAGGTGACCAAGGAAGCTTGGTAAGTCGGCATTGCTGCTGGTAATGAGAAGACCGAAGCTGCTGGAACGGCCAGGCGGAAAGGTCCATATCGTGACGGGATATTGAATTATCCGCGTCACGAATCCGCAAGGCTGTCACGCAGCGGCGGGGCTATTGTTCGTTTCGGGTCTGGAGGTCGTCGTATCTCATCAATCCCAGGTCAAAACAATTGCGAGAAGCCTAGCACACTGTTCATCCTCATTACCCGAGCGCCTGCTTCCTCAGGCAGCCGAAGAGATGGCGGACTCGGGTGCAGGGTGTTTGCTCCCCCGAGGGAAGGCTATGAGACCGACCTATCTATGCCTTTCTATTCGTTTGCGGGACGCGACGGAGCCCCGAGGGTTACAGATCAGTCGCAACGCATCGGTGTTGAACGGAGTCAAAATCTGAATCCAGAAGTTGACTATGTTGGCCACTATGAGTGGCAACGCCTACCGGCGCAAGTACGCAAAAGGTGTCAGCACGACTGGCATCTTGTGAAACTGATAATTCCGAGTCTGAGACAGCATGCCCCAAACCACAAGGGGTCAACCATTATTGATGACTTGAGAAAGCTCGGAGTGAACAGAGGAGATCTGAGCAGGCTTCAGCTGTCAGAGTGCATCAAGGCGGACTTTTAGTCTTCAGCTCTACGGTCACATCGTCAAGTCGGCGGTCAGTTTGTCAGCACTGGCTGGAGCTTTACTGAACGGCGCATATGCGCCAATCACCAACACGCGTTAATCGAAGCGGGCCGCACCAACATGTCCTTCCTCCATTCCGCTGCATCAATCATTGACTTCGGTGGTTTCATTCAGGGCCTCAAACAGAGGCAGAGGAGGATGCGATCGACGCTGACAATATCAGGCGGGTCACTCCGCAGTCACAAAAAAGACACAAATTCACCCACAGAACTATTCGCAGAGGCTCTCCTTGATCTTGGTAATCCGAAGAGAATAAGTTATCCTTGCGAAGGCCACCGTCTTCCTTCACCCATTTTTCTTGGGCTCTGCTTCCCGTTTCCCGCTCGGGGCTTCTCGCTTACCTTACTCCGTAAGGTACATGAGCCTGTAGGCTGCAGTTTCAGCTTCATACATGAAACCGTCATCTTGTGGTCGGTGCAGCAGCGGATAATTCCGGTCCCTGTCTGTAAAAGTCCCTTGTAGGTACCTTACCTTACCTGTCCCTCAGATCTTATGCGTACCAACACCTGGATCACGTTACTTTGGATATCCTCATTTCATTGTCATTGCCGTTGCCGTTGTCATTCTCATCCTCATACTATTTCCAAGTATAAACGTATATAATGCCAACAGGACTATAAGTCCTTATCTAAGACTCCTTTCTCCTAAGGTATACATACCTGAGGTTTGCGGAGCTGGCCCTAGTACTAAGGTACAACTATTACGAGTGGCTGAGACTGCGGGTGAGATTATTTCAAATTACATAAGCTACTTTTCGTGACTTTTGACCGTCATCAACAACAATATAACCTACGGTAATTCTCCAACCCATCTACCTACCTTACCGTTGCCCTGCGGCTGTCACTCTTTTCTACTTGCTCGCGGCAATTGTCCTGCCAGGGTAGCCTCGTCTCTGCGCGCTTGTTCGCGCTTCTTGCAACAACGAATACGAATACATCCGACTCATTTGTCAATGCTCTCTACCTTGATGTAGTCCCGTCGACTTGGCCCTCGCTCCCGGACCATTCTCTTCCAAGCTTTCCACCATAGCGATTACTCGGTGCACGACCCTTTGGGACCTTTGGGAGAGGGAGGACAACCATCATTATGGATTCGCCGGCCGCATACCCCGAGTCTCCAATGGAGCAGGACGATGCTGCATATCCGTGTAAAGGTTGTGGGGAGGTACGTTTGTCCCAATTCGCAAACGGCTTGACGCCGGGTCTGACTGTCATACTTACCATGCTCGATCGAACGCACAGATTCTTGAAGAAGGGAAAGCTTTTGAGCTTGGTAAGGATAACAGTCTCATCATCGACTATGCGTGCTGCTCCTGATGTTCTGACACAACCATTGTAGCCGGTAATCGCTGGCACATCGACTGCTTTCGTTGCAATACTTGCGGTACCCTTCTCGACTCCGACGCGAACCTTCTACTTCTTGGCGATGGCTCCCTTATCTGCAACAACTGCACGTACAGCTGCTGCGCCTGTGGGAACAAGATCGAAGACCTCGCCATCCTCACCGGTGACCAAGCCTTCTGTGCGAGCTGCTTCAGGTGTCGGAATTGCAAACGCAAGATCGATAACCTGAAGTATGCACGGACGTCTCAGGGCATATTCTGCATGGAGTGCTATGAGACGTTGACGGACAGACGTCGGAAGAAGTCCGCCAAGAACCCTTCGCGACGACAGAAGCCATCGTCGAATGCCGCTGCCATGCTGCTCGACAAATCACTTCCCTCTCTGCCGTCCAACGTGACCCCAGATGCATCGTCGGGCGATCGAGACACGCCTCCATCCGAGATACCTCCAGACCATACGTTGATGGATCCGGCGCCTCGGCGTATGCCGTCAAACGCGAGGCCAGGATCATCGAGAGGCACACAACGTGAACGGTCACCAGCTGCGTTGGAGGACCCTCGCAAAGGTAATATTCGCACATCACCGCTGGGAGAGTCACCGACTGATTGGGTGCAGAGAATCTTGTGCTACCATCCAGTACATATAAAAGTAAACGCCATTCAGCAATCTCCCAAAAATCCGACGGTTCTGGCAACGAAGAAGAAGATTTCTTCATTCCCATGGCTCTGGATCCTAACCCAGCACCAGGCCCGTCTCCGCATACGAACAACCACAGATTCGACCGAGAGTATAGCGATCCAATGAAGCCTCAGGCTGTAGAGACTAGGAGCGGAACAAAGGACTACTTCAGCCATACCAAACCGGTAAACCCGTCAGTCCGGAAACGTTCACAAGATAGGCATGGAGTTCAAGGGGAGGGTGACGGCGAACACACCTCGTCGCCGCCGACCAGCCCACACATCGCCTATCAAGAGAAGGGTCGCCAACCGTCGTCGGAGCTGATTGACACCATTCGAAAACGCAAAGACCATGGGGCGACGAACACGTCGAATTCAACCGTCGCGTCACCTGCCATGGGCACCGACAAGACCCGTGTTCAACATGCATACTCGCCGAAGGTCGCACAAACCGGCCAGGATCCATCATCACAGGGCGATAAATTCAAGCTACAGGAGGTCCCCAAGAATAAGAAATCTGGAGGGTCGGCAAGGAGCTCAAAGTCTGACGGACCATCGCCTCTGTCGGAGGGTACTGGCGTTTCAGGGGGCTTACGCTCATACTCTGGCCCAGCAGCTGTACTGACGAAGGAGCAGATCGCTTCAGCAGCGATCAACGACTCACCAAAACCACTTTTGTCTGAACTGACCATCAACGGCGCTGCGCGAACGTCTGTGGATCACAGGACCCGTGATGTTGGCTCGGTGGATCCCACCAGGGCTTTGCCGTCTGCAATGACCACTGCCTTGCCCAAGCGAGGAGATTCATTGGGCAAATCGCAGACAACACAGGCAATGCAGGCTGTTACGAGGAAGGAGATCAAAACTAGCGGCCTTGAGAAGATTGCTACCTCCTCATTGCCGCTCGATGGCCACCATGACACCTCGTCGTCGGCTTCTTCCGTAACCACGACGCACGAGTCCCCAAGCGCTCTTGCAAGAATCAACGGGGCCAAAATGGTATCGAAGCCTGTTGGATCACCGACTTCCAGACGCCTTGAAGAAAAACCGACCCCGCCGGCCCGCGCGCAAGGGCGCCCTCTAGTGGCTAACCCCACCAACGACTCCTTTACGGCCCCTAGAGCACCTCCACAACCCCCCTCAGGTTATCACAAGTCGCGTGACGCTTCGATCAGCACATTACAATCAGAACCGGGTCATTGGGCAGATCCGCCGGCGTCGCCAGCCTTGCCCAGATATAGCACTGGCGTCGAATTTTCAATGGAGGACGACATGGCTCGCATCTTGGGTACCGATGAATCCAAAGAGCATGCATCTTTTCTTCGCCGTGTGTCCAACTCGGTGCGGCACGGGCGAAGCTACAGTGACAAGGGCGGACGTATGTCGAAAGATAGCAAATGGCCAAGCTCTCCATTGCATGTCGTGGGTACAACGGGATTCGGTCCGGAAATCAGCAGTCCTTCTACGAGCTCCCCCGAAACGCGAGAAGAGCTCACGTGGTTCAAGAACGAACTACGTCGCGAGCGGCAGAAAACCGTGGAGAAGGACCAGAAAATCGCCGAGCTAGAAGCGGCGTTTGAAGGCAAAGCTAGTATCAAGGAGGTGAACACTGAATTGCGGGAAAAGAGATCGACAATGGTTGTTCTCGACACTCAGAAGGAAATTGTCGTCAGGGAGCTTGAGGTCCTGACCGATCATATAGCGACAGCAAAGAAGAGCCGAGAACCACTCGACCTTGGAAAGCTAAGCAATAATGTGCTTCGGGAGTTCGCCGAGGCTTTGCAGAAACTCAAAGATTCCTTTGCGCCCCAAGTCGAGGATCTCATTCAGAGGAGAAATGATCTCATAGACGAGGTCGCCAACCTGACTCAAATGAAGGACAAGAGCTTCCAGGAATTTGAGCAGCTGTCATTGAAAAATGCTCAGCTAGCTGACCTCAACAACCAACTTGTCCACCAAATTCAGGGGTTGTACAAAGCCAGCGCCACTTCATCGGTAGACGGGATCCGACCACCTCCGAATGGTCTCGGAATTTATACTCATCACCCAAAAGAGACTTCCCAGGTTTCGGTTGATGGGCGGGATATGGGTCCTGGCGGAAGTGAAGGTTCCCATCCGGGCTCTCAGCACAATATCCATCCCGAGAGTGACGCCGACCATGCCGCCATCCTGACAGCTCCTCAAATGGTGAATATTCGGAAGGGTCAGCCAAAGAAGTTCAACTGGAAGAAGGGCGGCCAAAACGTCGCTAAGGGTGTTACTAAAGGAATCAAGGGGGCCTTTTCGTCGAACGACCAACCCAAGTATCAACGCGATGGTGGTATCACCGAGGGAGTCCCCTATGGATCGCTACCTTCGGCCTCTGACTATCACAACGGGAGTCTACCGCGCCCTACGATGAACGATCCCACTCGTCAGGGTTTTGGATTTTTCAGCAATCAGAAGGGAAAACCTGGACAGTCCAAAATTACACCGAATGGTAGCTTTGGTATGGTCGGCCCAGACAGTGGCAATGGTAAGTTCTCTTGGCCGGTTCAATACGTTCAGGAAGACTGACATGGGCGCCAGTTCTTTTCGGCTCCGAATTGGAGCATCGTACCGACTTCGAGAGAGTAGTGATTCCTGGCATTGTGACGCGCTGTATCCAAGAGGTGGAGCTAAGAGGTATTTGTCTCCTATTCCATGTTATGACAGTGCGCTCACCATTGGACAGGTATGGATGTGGAAGGTATATACCGTAAGAGTGGAGGAAATGGTCAAATCCAGATGATCCGAGAAGGCTTCGAAAGAAGCAACGACTTTGATATTTCGGACCCAGACCTTGACATCAATGCCGTCACCTCTCTTTTGAAGCAGTATTTTCGTCGACTACCCACCCCACTGATCACGTACGAGGTCTACGATCAGCTTCTGGACTCCGTCCAGATTACCGACGACGAAAAACGAATCGCTGCCATGCGCCATGCGATCCAAAATCTGCCGCCTAGCCACCGTGACTGTCTCGAGTTTCTGATCTTTCACCTTGCCCGAGTCGTGGAAAGGGAAAAGGAAAACCTGGTAAAGTCCCACACTCCTAACGTCATCGCCCTCTTGGTTCAACACACTAACGTTTTCGAATAGATGACACCTCTAAACATCGCCGTCGTCTTCGCGCCTACCATTATGCGTCCAGAGTCTCTTTCCCGCGAAATGACAGACACGCAAATGAAGAATCAAGCCATTCAATTCCTCATCGAGAACAGCAACAATGTCTTCATGGAGGATCAGTAAATCTCCGCTCCATAAGCGCGTAATCCGCGCCGGATACTCATTTTCCGTATTCAGGTCACGGCCGAGTGTTTCTCTGCTGGATCCCGGTTCAAGAATTGAGAAATCCTACCCCAACCATTCTCGAATCTATTTGTCCCCTCCCTGCATTTCTTTCTTCTGTGCGGGGTTGCCTAATTCCAGGCGTCCAAGATCCGCATATTTTAGTCCCACCTTACCTCGTTTGCAAGTGCGACGATCGTCCTGTGCTCACATCCAGTATCTTCAGAACTCGATCTTTCTGATATCTTTGGGCCTGTTCCGTCGGCGTCGATTCTAGGACCAATTGTTTTGTTTGTTACCCTTTCACTTCGACTCTCCCTTTGCCGTCTTTTGGGCAAGATTTCTGATATACCCCCTTCGCTCTCCTTCCAATCCTACAACCCCTTCCCCTTCGGATCTACTCTTATCAATGCTTGGGACTATCTATCTCCCTTGTCTATACGTTCTATGCCGGCGTTCCTATCAAAGAACCTTGACCTCTTCCTTCTTCCTTGATCGATTTGTTGTTCACGCGATCGGGACGGTCGGTGGTGGTTTGTTGATAGGTGTTGTCTTGTCTTGTCTTGTTTGGGCCTGCCAGCTTTTGTATATTTGGAGCTTTGAGTTGACGGAATCTAAGCCCTTTATATCTCTGAGAATATTCTTGCAGAGCTCGGGAGCGCGATTGCTGAGAGTGAGTGAGTGAGATTTCTGCGTGGGTGGTGGATGGTGGGTTGTAATGGGGTGTTCTATAGGAAGTGAGAAGGAGCTGTGCAGTTGTTGGTAGGTACCTATGATTGGGGTTAGGACAGTGGGTCTATGAGGCTGGCAACTGAGGCGAGTAAAGTCCGCATGATCGGATAGGTATGTCCAAGCAGGCACACAGGCAATCGTATGCGGTACATAAGAAGATCAGGGACGGTCCTGTCATTCTCTCAATATCCCCCGATTCAAGGCCAGTCGAGACCGACGGCAAAGGACAGTAACATCTACAAAAGCGATGCCAGTCCCACCCAGTCTCTTCCCTTTATCCTGACGCCCACATCCCTGCTCTCCAGACACTTCCGGGTACTCCGCCCGCATGACAACCTCGACCCAGTGTCTAAAAGCTATCCTGAAACTCCCTCCGCAAGTCCTGTCCCACGACAATACTCGGACTCGGCATGCCCTCCACCTCATCCGCGACGTCGTCGCCCCCGCCCGCGGTGCGCAGGATATCCTGCACGATGCGTTTGCTCGCTTCTCGCGCTAAATCCCAAACACCAGAAGTCAGTTGCGATACAGGATCGATAGCGCAGCGGGTCAGAGACATCGTAGCAGAGAGTGCAGGAGCAGAAGCAGGGCAGGGACAAGGTCAGGAAACGACGAACGGGTACTCACCCGGCGTCTGCAACAAGCGACTCTGCGGGACATGAAACTGCATCGTCTTCGGCGGACTCATCCCCTCCAACAGCCCGTCATCGCCATAGTCGTCGTCCTCGCCCTCACTATCACTATCCCACCCCCCCGCCGTCCTCGTCGCGCCCTTGCTGCTTTTCCGCGGCGTCAGCCCGCTCGCGAGCACGCTCACGCCTGGCGTGCGCGGCGGCCTCCTCCGTTCCGGCGAGTCGAAGATCTCGCTGTGCAGCTGCGGGGCGGGGATGGGCGGGCTGGACATGGGGCTCGTGCTGTCTCGGTGTCTGTCGGCTCGATTGGCTTTCGGGGTCGTCTGCGTCGCGAGGTTGGGCCGGTGTGGAAGCCGGGGCTGGGCGGCGTGCGGCGTGGCTTGCAGGCGGTAGTTCTTGTCGAGAACGCGGTGCAGGAGCAGGTCCTTGCGCTGCTGGGTCGAGGGTCGGAAGGCGGATGTGGGCGGGGCGAAGGGCGAGGAGGTCGGGGTCAGGGATGCGTCTGGGAGGGTTTGCTTGCCGGGTGTGGAGGGGAGTTCGGAGGAGATGGTTGATGGTGGGGCGGTGGTGGTGGTGGTGGCGTGTACTTCGCGTTTGAGCGCTTCGTATGGGGACGGGTAGCGGGCGAAGGTTGGGGGCTTGGTTTGCGGCTGCGGCGCTCGAGGCGTGGCTTGGGTTGGGGAGATGACGAGGGAGTCGAGAATGGAGTCGTCGCCGTCGTCTTGGGTAGCGGGGTCTTTGGACGCTGCGGTTATCGTGTCGTCGTCGTTGGCACGGGCCGGTGAGGAAGCATGGGCGTCGGAGGCGTCGGTGGTTTCGGTGTTGGTATAGTCTTCGGTGACGGTCTCGTCGGCTGCGAGCTCTTCGTAGCCGGAGAGAGAGACATTGGCGCTGGCTTCGAAGAACTGTTTCCAGAACTGCGGGGAGATGGTCAGCCTGAGCTTGTGTGCGGGATGATGGGTGCTGGTTACCTTCGATCCATCCCAGACGTTGCGAGAGTGTTCGGCGTACTGTTCAACGATGGGGAGGATACTGGTAGTGACGATTCGGTGTGCTCTACTGAAGTTGTGGTCGATCTCTGAAGACGTCATGGTCAGTCTGCGCTTGTTTCGAGTGCCATTGCACTTTCAATTTGGAGGCATTCACCTTGTAATGTCAAGGTTATGGATTGCTCCAATTTCTCCAGCTCTTCAGTCAAGGACAGATTACGCTGGTTGGAGGATGTACTCGGACGAGACATGATTTGTAGAAGATTCTGTGAAATGTACAGAAGCAATCATCGAAGTTAACCACTGTGGTTACGCAACGCGTTCGTTGTGGGGAGACGCGCCCTAGACTCGCTTATCTAACACTTGTGCAGACTTGTGCACACTCATGCATGCATCGCCCTGCGGTGGCGCCCGCTAGTTAGACCTGCCGTCCGCCTTCGGGCTGTGTGAGTGACGAGTCCAGACGAGTCCAGACGGGGCGCCCCGTTCCTGTGTATTCAAATCAACACTTCCATCACACTTCCAGCATCATTATTCTCCTCTTGATCCTCCTGGGAAGCAGAAAAACAGAAAAGTACGCTCCGACAGCTCGCCATGCCTGCACCACTTGCCAAAGGTAAGCTGCTCTTCTAACGTCCCATAATGATAAACCTACTCGAAGCAGTTCCCTTCACTAACTCACACTTCACTTCTAGGTCTGATTATCACCATCTCCATACTCGTTGCCGCCGGCATCGCCGTCTACGAGAACCCTCAAGTGAGAGAATGGCTCGATAGCTCTCGACGCAAGATCGCCGTCGCTCTACATAGCCTTGGAGATGACATCAACCCTCCTGCCTCGCCATCTCGTCCCGATTCTTCCACAAGACCCGACGACAGCCCGGAAGCGGCGGAGAGAAGACGTAGGGCTCGCGAGGAAATACTTGAGCGGGGACGTATCTTGGAAGAGAGGAAGAGGAGGGAAAGAAATGGAGCGAGCACCGCTAGCTTTGATGCTCTAGTCAACGAGAAGGGGAGCCTGAAGGCCGAGGGTGCGACTACGACGGCCACAGAAACGAGGGAAGAAGAGAACAGCTTAAGGAATCGAAACAATGGTATCCAGGACTTGGAGAAAGACGCAGCGTTCGCGAACCCATTCGCCGACACCAACGAGATTGATGCATCCTCGAAGTCTAACCTCATCAACGTCGATGACGCTCAACCCACGCCACCTTCCGCGCACCCCTCACGCGAGACTACTGCCACACTGCCTACTGAGCAAGCACCGCAGACTGCCCTCGGACTCGAAACCATTTCAAACGATCCCTCCGAACAACTCGTAGACCTAACCCCAACCAGCACCGCCTCCGCCTCCTCTCACGACGCGGCATCCTCCAACCCGCATAACCAACCATCAAACTACTGGTCCGTAAACGAATGGGCAGAAACGACCTCTCCATCATTCTACTCCGACGATTCCGTCGTTGCAGCTCACAATCACAACGCAACGGGTGCTGCTTTACATGGACGTCCTGCTACGGCGTCGTTAGCGGGTAGTGGCGAGGAGGTCGGAGCGGAGAGCTCGGTGGACGGCGATTTGGACGTCATGAGCGATTTTGCGGGGATTAGCACGCCTGGCACTTGGACTGAAGTGGGCAGTGAGGTCAGCGAGGGCGATCATGGACAGTAGCTGGTTAGGTACATCAGGGTGTTGATGAGTTGCTTGGGTGGAGGCCATGGGGTTTGTGGTGTTCATGGACTCGAGTATTCACAGTAGGGCTTTGATCAGTCGGAGGAGGGGTGGTTGCACAGGGTGGCGTCTATAGGGCTTAAATACATATATGCTATGCTATCACATTCATTGACCCATTCGCGAGTCCGATGACTGTTGATGAAATGTGTTCGAGCAATCCTTGAAGTCTCACAAAGTCGCTGGCTTAGGAGCCAATGTCTTGTATGTCCTGACTCGCAATGGCACATACTAGATCGCACATTTGGACAGATATTTGACCCGTCCGCGCGATCAGAGAAGCAAACTTGTTCAAGTCTCCAGAAGCTGTGTGAAGGGAGAAGAGTACACATCTGAACAACAGTTTTTCGCATGGAAGTCTTCAGTTGCTGCACATAGACACCGAGCACGCCGATGGCAGATGCTACGCCAAGCTTTATATTGCTGCTTGACGGCGTCGTCTCAACGTCCTCAACAAAAAAGTCGTACACGTCTCAGAGAAAAGTAGAACTATGTTGGAGCTATTGCCGCCAGGAGAGCGTCGAAATGGTGGGGAAGGGGCGACGAAGTTCGAACATCTGGCGATACGACACATCCTCCACCAACCGCCATGTTCTCCGAAACCCCCTTTGGAGCCAGGTATACCCCTTGCATGAGAGATGTTGATCGACTCAGCGGTTGACCTGTCGTGCGAAAGTTTGGATCATGCTTTGCAGATCCAAACATTTCTCCCTCGACACTACCTCAGTTGTATTTGCAGACATATGTTCCAAAACAGCGTGTACCAGAGAAGAATACCAGCATTGCCCTATCGGTTAGTGGCGGTTGCGGGCGGTAATCAGCCAGTAACGGCCGTAGACACATCCTCCGCGACCCCCATCAATCCAACGCTGGACCGTGTGAAGAGACTGTTAGGAGTTTCAGTAGCCTTAGGACGTCAGGAATGTCTTGCTCTCGATGTTTGATGATATCGCGCCACCTTCTCGTAAATTTCTGACGTATTGGCTGGAGCGCTAGTGAACGTCATCCAGACGCGACCGCGGGTTGACGAGGCTGGGAGTCAACTCTAATTATGCCAATCGCAGTAAAGGAGTGACCTAACAACATATCGGTGGTGTGAAGCATAGCAGCAGGAGCGTGACGAGTGTCCATCGGATCTTGCTGCGAAACCGTCATGATCGTGTGACAGCAGGAACAAGTCAAGCTTTCGATTGCGGGCCACCATGAGAGGAGAATATCAGTTCTGTAGATCTTAACCCTCCACAACTCTCTTGACCTTCTCAAGCAACACCTGACTCTCCCGACCCAATTTCCTCTGTCCATTCTTCCCGCCTGTCCTCGCCTTGGCCATGGCTTTGCGGAACCTCTCTCGCTCCTCGACCTTTCGTTGCCGCTGTTTCTGAGCCTCCTCAATCTCCTTCCGTCGCGCCTCCGCTTCAGCCTTTCGCTTCTCCGCAAGCCGGGCCTCCTTCTCAAAAGGAATGGGCTTTGGTCGGCGCTGCCGAGGCGCGCGTGAGTGGCTTGGAGCAGGACGGGGATGAACTTCTCCTGGTCCCTGAGGAGGCTTGTCGAGCATTTCCTGGCGTTCGGGGTGCAATTCGAGGCTCGGCTCAGCGGTTTCGACCTCGACTGAAGGGTCAATTGGACGGATAGCTTGTGGTTGTTGTAGTTCGCGCTCTTTCAGCTTCGCGTAGGATCTCTTGACTTTAGCTTTATGGATCAGATTTTTTTTGATCTTCTGCACTATTGTACGGTCAGCCGGCACAACTCATGTACGAGTTCCACCGAGTGCAACCTTTTCGACGGTATGTCCCATCTGGTAGATTGTCAGGCCCAACTACGAATCCCTTTTTCCGTATCTTAGCTCCGTCGCCGCCTTCTACCACTGCATCGGAAGTATCGTGAGATCTCTTATTATGCATTCTGCTGTTTGGTCGGTCCTGTTACGGCGTGATGTAGGGAACGAGGCTCTGGGGAGTGGATTTGGGGACTTCTACAAGCCCTACAGAACCAGATTCTTACAGTGCCGGTGGAAATTCTGGGCCATCCACACCATAAGCAAAAAACACACCTGTTTTTCTAGTAAAACCTGCCACCCCTGTATTCATTCACAAATTCACATCAAAAACAGCCTCACAACCATCATGACTGCTTTCTAAACTTCAGCAATGTCTCATTCATTGTCTGAGTACACTAAAGATCTCATTGACAGTCAATTGATCTGTGAGATGTCAATTTCATTGATTTATGAGAATATGAGAATGTCTACTTAACAAATTTGAAGAATGCAAATGAACTGATGAATATAAGAATCATTTAAGATCTCTAAACTTAAAAGAAGAGATTGATTTAGAGCTCTGATCTTAGTAATGAAAAAGATATTGACTGAATATTTTAAGAAAAGATTCTGATTCTATTATAATGAGATGAGATGATTTCTTTAAGATGAATTTTGTTAGATATATAACCCACGATAGCTATGCTATTAGTGTGGTGCCACCTTTTAACAGGTTATGAGCCCGGGTTAGTGCGTGATAACTTGCATAAAGTGGCGCCTAGGCCACCTCTGCCGGTGGTTCAAGTCCATGGTGAGGGAGTAAGTCCAAAAGGTCATGAGTTCGAACCGCTGTCTGTGCGCACCCTTTACACCTGCGGGTCGGTTGCGGGCCGATCGCGGGTTAGGGGGAGTGTTAGATATATAACCCACGATAGCTATGCTATTAGTGTGGTGCCACCTTTTAACAAATTTAAAATTAATATTAAGCTCAGAACATTGTCTGATGTTCTGAAGAGAATAAGGTACACACAGAAGACAGTGAGAATCTTTGTTGTATAATTTAATAATTAATATTTGTAATTTTAATAACTACAATAAAAAGTCACTTAACAAGACAATGATCTACATACAGAATGACTTGTTCAGCTGATTAATTAAACTGCAGATTAGCTTGTCTTTGTTGATGAGTCAGCTACAAATGAATAAAATAAGAATTGAAAGTTTAAGTAGTCATATTGTGAAGTGAGAGTCTTAATATCAATTTTATTAAAACAAAGTGAATGATAAAGTGTACTGTCAGCATACACTGTCAAAGAATACATGACATGAACAGTTAAACAGAGCTTTATAACAGAAGTTTTATTTAATTTCTTTATATAAAATTATGTTCTTCTAAAATGCAGTTCTTTTTTAGAATTACAATCTGTTCTAATTATGAATAATATCTCTATACATCACTTTAAAATATGTCTACTGATTTCTCTGTGTTTAATTACTAACATATTACTAAAAATTAGTTAACATATGCACTGAGACTGATGTAAAGCTTGCTTTTCTTTTTTTTTACTTTTTTAACTATAATTTTATTAAACAGTTCTTTGTCACTCTTAAGCAGTGAATGCAGCAGCATGAAAATCTTGTAAAAAAGTATAAAAATAACTTTAAGAAATTTATATGACTGATAATGAAGAAATATAACAGTAATAAACATTCTGAGATACATTTTTGAAGTGTATATATTGAAATGAAGTTAACAGTCACTAATAATGACTATGAATTTTAGATTAAACAGATTTAAAAGATAAAAATATATAAATTGAATACTATTTAATACTTTAGAAATTCTGCAATTACTGTTAAGTGCATTAATGAGTCTACAGCATCAATTATTTTTATTTATTTTATCTATTTCATTTATTTCACTTTATTCTTCATATCTTTCACAGTTCTCTTCTTTACTCACTTTTTAATTCTTTTCTTTAACTGCTTTTCTAACTCTAAAGAAATATTCAAGTTTCTTTAGTCTTAAATTTCTGTCTTTTTTATTTGCTTCACATTATACAGCTAATCTCACAGCTGTTTATATGTATTCTTTAACAACATTAAATATTTTAGAATCTGTCTCTTAAATCATTTTATATACTGATATAAAAGCTTCATTAATTCTATATCATCACTGCTGACAGAGCTGCTTTTCTTCTTATAAGAAAGAGATTAATGTAAAGATGACTGTTGTAAGAACTGTGAAGTAGACTTTAAAGAAGATGAAGAAGATAGTTGAGATGAGAGTGAATGAGATGAATGTATTAAATAATGCATTTGATATTGTGAAGAAGATGAAGAAAATGAAGAAAATAGAGCAGCATAAGAATGCTGATAAAAATGTTGATAAGAATGCTGATATGATGATGAAGATAGATAAGACAGAAAAAAAAATATATATAATAATAAATATTGTTATGAGCTCTACATAAGCATTGATGATATTAAGAACATTGATGAGATCTGTTTTATGTGAACATAAATAGATGTGAAAATCAAGAATGATGTAAAGAGTAAAGAAGATTATAAAGAAAACTGTAAAGCAGATTGTGAAGTCTTCTTTAAAGAAGATGAAGAAGATTGATTAAGTATGTGAAGAACTTAAAGAGAAAAGTTTAAAATGATGACATTTTTATTGTTGATGACTCTATTTCAGATAGTGAAATGATTAAAATTCAGAACATAATGCTTCTCTTTTAACATTAAGTATTTTTTTTTCTTATTTTTGCACTTCACATTGTCACAATATCATCAGCAAATCAAATATCTTACATAATTATTTAATTTCAATTTCAGCTTCTTTTACTTCTTTATAACTATTCAGTTCTTCTCTATAACTGTTTGCTGTATCAATTAATATAGACACTTTATAGAAAACAATTAACTTACTTTCTTCTTTTATAAAAAGATTATTTTTTCTTTTAAGAATTTTAAATCATTACTGTCTATAAAGTCATCTTAAACAGATCTTAAGACTGTCTTTTATATAAATTTAATGTTAACAATTATCTAAATGTTCTTTTTCTTATTCTTATGTCAGATCAGAAGAATAATCTTTAAATTGACTTATTTTTTTTCATCAACATTTTTTAAATTTAAAATTAAAGTATTTTATTTTCTAGTCTCATCAGCTAACAGCTGTGTCTTAATCTGCTGTTGTTGCACTCAATAGCTTTTAGATTAAGTCTTTTCTTCTAATTTGATTTACTCATTTATCAGAAATGCTGAGTAGTTGAAATTGATAAGATTTATCATTTTATTTTTGTCAGAAAGACTTTTCTTGTCAAGAAAGACAGTTCAATGAATTAAAAACATAAATAAAGTTTTAATTAAAGTCTTCTTTCTTGTTAAATTGACACTGTCAATGTCTTCAAATTCATTGATGTTAATGTTCTTAACATCTCAGAGTAAAAAGAGTGTGAAAGAACATCTAAAATCTTTTAGATGCAGTTTTGATGAAGATTTCATCTTAATATTCTTTCTTTTACTCTTTGACATTGAGACTGTCATTATAGGGCTTTGGGGGTGTCAATTGACCTTGTGGGTGCGTGGTTTCATGGGTGGATATGGGGGTGGCAGGTTTTACTAGAAAAACAGGTGTGTTTTTCTGTGGATGGCCCAGAATTTCCACCGGCACTGTATCAAGCGAGCCTTGCCTCCTCCCATATCATCTACGGGCGCGGGCCGAAATGTTCCGCTGCATGCATCGCGAGCAACCCGTGATGACATAACTTATGAAATGTGCAAAGCTCTTCCTCGTGATGCTCTCGACTTCGCCAGGTCAGCTCCTCACAGAGCTCATTGTCACTTACGAATTGCCTCCGAATATTCTTTGTTGCTTTACCTTGGAGATCCGAGAGGTATCTACCCCGATTATTCTGCCCGCATCATCTCCTCCATGCCTACCGGTTTGTACGCACCCGTGGATAAGTCGGGAACAAACCATAGCTCTGTTTCCACCCCAGCATAACTCCGAGTCATTGTCCTTCTTCCAAGCTCACGACATCTGATTCCTGCAACCGAATTCAACATCATCCCATCTGACCCATCACACACCGGTGCAGCTCGCTGTCACACTCATGACTGCACTTTCAGATATTGATACCATTCATGCCTATCTTTCATGACATTGACCCCCCCCCTCTTTCGAGGCCTCCGCCAACTCTCGGATCTGGCGGCTATGATCCAATCATGCGTAAACCTTCCGAGGAGAGACTCAAAACCGAGTTCTGCGACGGACCTGTTCCGGCTGCAGGCGAGAGAGGGACATTGCCGGTTGAGAATGTCATGGCGACAATAAGTCAGGCGAGACCGGAGACGAGAAATCGAGCAGAGCTTATCAAGAGGATCAAGAGAGGAGAGAGTCCTACATGGATCCCGAGTGGAACTGTAAGTTAGACTGTTCCGTCAGTGCCACCGAGTGCTTTTGTGACTGCCAACATGGAGATGCAGCAAACGGGGCGGGTGGGTCTGAGAGCCTACCCTCGATCAAAGCTCAATCCTCGCGATCATACTCTACATACCATTTTTTCTCTGCTTGTCATACTTGTTACCCAGCTTTACTCTTTGCAGCAACACCACTACGTTCTGGCTAACACTGAGATCGGAACAGCTTGAAGACTACTATCGGAACCATACGGACCCTCCTCATGCACGAATTCTGACCCGAGCAGACCCAGAAACGCTAGCGTTACAGTCAGCTGCTGAGCTGGCAGAATCTGCAAAGCAAAAATTCGATGATCAGGGCGAAACACTTGGCTCTCCGTCTGAGATCCAACGGCCAAGATCTGCATTGCACGCTGGGGATTTCACTCAAGAGCACGCCAGTACAAGCCGGCCTGACCAGTCCTCGCAGTCCGGGCTTTCGAAATGCGAAGCGCTTGACGAACCCCTAGGTATATCGCCGAGTACACCATGGTACACGCCTTTGGCTTCTGCAGCGTACAGTCCCTTTCAGACGGATCCACGATTTCCTTCTGCTGAGCCTATAAGTGCTGAGGCCAGAATACTCCGGTCACGGGCCCCGTCTTTATCTTCTTACTCATCAAGCTTCGTACTGAAGCCACCTACCAGTCCACTGGTACAGCAGTCCAACAACACCGATCTGGACTTCTCTCCAATCGACCTCTCCACCAGCCCAGGAAACAACAACAGACGTCATACATTACCGCCTTCAGCACTACAGTCTCTCCACTCGTCTCCACCTGGGGAACTCCCCACGCTGTACAATGGAACGCGAATATCACCTACCATGCACCGCGAAGGACCACGTTCACATCATGGACACCAACCTCGCAGGTCGTTGACGTCGAACTGGAGTCTCCAGGCCGTGTCCTCCCATCCGTCTCCGCCCTTTCTCTCTTCTAGGAGGCCATCGCTGTCCGATGTGTCCCCTTTACATCATGCACCTATGGTGGGATCATACGAAGAGTCCATACTACGAGGCCGGATGTCGACGACGCCTTCTAGGCCTTTGAACTTTACTGCACAGATTGGCGTTCTCGGTAAGGGTAACTGCAAACCCAACCTCAGATGTCCTCCACATGTGATAGTACCGTTTCCCGCAGTCTTCTATAGCTACGGAACAGGCAATGGTAGGAAGACTGTCGACGTTGAGGAAGGACCGAGTCCGTATGTCGGACTGATTGACATTGAAAACTCTCTTACACATGAAGAGACTAAAGAAAGGCGACGTAGGAACATATCGCGCCCAGCTGGTGATTTGGAAGGGTCTGAAGGAGAAGTGCATGGATTGGGAGAGCAGAAGCCTACCAAAAATTTACTTGACCGTCGGAGAACAGAGAAGAAAAAGCGCAGATCACAATCACCTAAGACACCGCCTGGAGGAAGCTACCGCATCCCACAGCAAGGACAGTTACAGATCGTGATCAAGAATCCGAATAAAACAGCCGTCAAGCTATTTCTTGTGCCATATGACCTCCAAGGCATGGAGCCCGGTTCAAAAACATTCGTCCGGCAACGGAGCTACTCTGCCGGGCCGATCATTGACATGCCTCTTACGTCAAAGTTTGTCTCAGAGAAGGATAAGGCAGAGACTCTCAATTCCGACGTTGGGAATCCCAAGGACCGGCCTACGTTGCGGTACTTGATTCACCTCAATATCTGCTCCACAGCAAAGGGCCGTTACTATCTATATCAATCTATTCGAGTTGTCTTTGCCAATAGAGTCCCAGATGGGAAGGAAAAGCTCCGCAATGAGACTGAATCGCCTAGTCCTCGATATAGTAGCTATAAGCCCGGCAAGCCTTCCGGCTCCGGACAAGGGTCTAACAGCACCGCAAGCACGGAGAAAGCGCTCAGGAGAAGGAGCCTAGGTTTCGCCTTGGGAGCCGGAGGACTTGACGCAATGGATGGAATCGGCTACCCAACGCAGCTACCGTTCATTGGCGGGAACATGTTCTCCTTCAACGGCACCACAACAACCACTCCTCCCATCCAGCCAATCCCGTTCGATCTCGTCCGATCACGGAAAGACTCGATCGAACATTCAATTGACGAAAACATGGACATCGACTCCCTACAGCCCGCTACCGAATCAGCGACACGATCTCCCACCAGCGACAGGGCCGGCAATCTACCCATGTCCCTGGCCTCGCCCGAAATGTCCACTTCGTGGCGGAGCAACTCGAGCAATAACAACTACAGCAGCAGCAGCAGCGACGAGTACAGCAAGCTACGCAAAGGCGACGTCGAATATGGCGGGAATGTCTTCGGACCCTTCGGTGGCGGAGGCGACAGTAACGAGGGTCTGCTGGCGAGGCGGTTGAGGGGGTTGGATGTACAGAAAAGTTTGCCGCATGTTGATCATGACTGATGATATACGTTGTTGGTCTGGAGATGGGATGGGGTTATATCGTTGCCATCTTTATCAGTTCGTTCATGGCGCTTGAGGGGTGAGCGGGGCGGGTGGACCGGTCGGTTGGGCGCTGGATGGCATTCGGTGTTGAGAGGAGCGAGACGTGGGGATCTAGCTGATGGGCTGATTTGGTTTTGTCTATCTACGTAGTTCGCGCAATATAGGTACGGCATTTTCGAGCTGCCGGAAGATGAATTTTGGGATCATCGATTTATGTTTTGTCCTATCAATCGACATATTCTCAAACCTGGAGGATGAGTGCTCAGGTCCTCCGAGTCTTGTAGATACGAGCATTTCGCTAGTTCGAGTAGATGTGAGTCCGGATAGTCCTTGTATCCGTCTATGACTTGCACGATTAGGTGAGGGGAGATGAGAGCAGATAAGATCGGATGCGAGGAGAGGGGATTGCGGTCGTAGAGTAGAGTAGAGAGTAACGTAGCGCGATGATTGATGTCTTGGTAGGAGGAGTCACAGACAGGGAAACCGCAGGAAAGATAGATAGATAGATAGATAGATAGATAGGGTATATAAATGCGGCTACAGATGGAGATTAAATCTAAATACGGTTCGAGAACCTTTTATCTACAGCACTGCCTCCCCTACCGCTCCCTCTCCGGGCGCCGATGCCGATGCCGATGCCCGGACCGGAGCCCCAAACCAAAAAACCAGAGACTGCGCAAGAAACACAACGCGCCAAGGGATATAATATGACATAGTTCGACGAGGAATCGGTCGAGGAAACGCACCAATCAGTCGCTAGAAGTCCGTGTCAGGAACGGGTAGGAGGAGAGATCGATCGATGCTGGGATCGCGCTCCGATCAAATCAGCCTGCCACCGAACCCTATTTGCCTTCCGAGCACCGACACCGACACCGACACCGTAAGGAAGTAGAGTAGTATGCCACCGTCCTTTCCATCCACCCACGCACCCATATTTCACGTCGTGGTTGTGCGTATGATATAGCAACAGCGTACACAAGCTCCTTCCCAAGCCCCTCCACGTTCGAGATGAGATACGAACAGATGTCCATCACGCATTACCTACAGATCCCTCTTCTCCTTTATCCTTTGATATACCTATTGTCCTGCGAACAAGGCTCATGTTTGATCTCACCGATCCGCATTCTCATCCTTGGCTTCCAGAGCACTGGTCATAAAGTCCATACCCGTCGCCGGCTTCTCCTTGGCCGAGTCGGGAATCCGTCCCCGCTGCGACCTCGGACGGCCGTGATAAGGATCCAACTGGATCTCGGAGCTGGTCGGGCTGGCCGAATCGTCGTCGCCGTCCGCTCCGCCGGCCCAGTCCGACACCGACGGCCGTTGACTCCGCAGCACGCCGGTTCCCGGGACGAGCGCCGCCGGCGGCCGCAGCGTCTCCCGGAAGGGCTGCGACGAGTTGCGGTTGGAGAAGGAGTGGGGGACGATGTTTCCGGGATGCGGGGGGAGGTAGGCGGCGCCGACCAGGCCGCCGAGGCCGTCGTGCGCCGGGCCGATGTGGGTGGCGGTCGACAAGTTGGCTCGCTGCAGGGCCGCGGCCGGGTTGGTGTAGATGTTGTTGGGGTCGGAGCAGACCTCGACGTGTTCGGTCTTGACGATGCAGTTGCGATCCAAGCTCGGGATCCACTTCGGTTGCGGGAAGCGGGCGGTGGCGTGCGACGAGAAGGTGCGGCTGGTGGTCGGGGTGCCCTCGCTCCGTCGACGCGCCCGACTCCACAGGCTGGGTTTGCCGGTCGACGGGCGACGGGCGTTGCCGTCCGGCTCGAGTTCGACGCTCGCGTTGCGACGCACGCTGGCGTTGGCGAGGGTCATGAGCTGGTTGAGGACGGCGAACTCGAGCTTGAGCTTGATGCTGTAGACCATTGGCTTCAGCGTCGCCTCGATCTCGTAGCGGTTGTCGTACTCCATGGCCAGCAGGACGAGGTCCATGGCGATGATGATGACGTTGATCCAGATCAGCTGCGTCATCACCTTCCTGGTCTTGCCGTGGTAGACGGGTCGCAGCAACTTGACGGTGGCGTAGACGTAGATGGTGGAGATGGTGAACTCTTGGACGCAGAAAGCGGTCATCTGCAGCTTCTCGAAGATGTCGAAGGCGCGGGTGAAGGCGTCGGCGTTGTTGGAGTTGGCGCCGTAGGTCAGGACGGTGGTGGGGATGTGGAAGCAGATGGCGTCGACGATGATCATGGCCAGCACGAGCCGGAGGGTCCGTTGCTCACGCACCACCAGGTGCAGGCGTGAGTACAGCACGACGGCCTGTCCGGTCACCATGGCATACCAGCCGATGGTGATGATGGTGACAGAGAGATACGCATTCGTCGTGATGGTGAAGAATTTGAGCACGAAGCCCAGAGCGTGCAGGACGCATCCGTACGAGGAGATCAACAAGGCCCAGAAGTAAAGGCCTCGATGGCGTTTGAAGGTCAGGAAGACCTGGACGTTGAGCTCGAGGACGTTGTACCAGGCGATGGCGGTGAACGCGGCAATGGTCATGTAGATGCTCGGCGACGGTAGGATATGTTCCCCGGTCACCCCGTTCGCCTCCATCTCTTCGGACGATTCTCCGGATTACACCGGTATCTGCTCAGGCGCGAAGGGCGCGCGACATGCGATCTGGAGATTTTGCCCTTCTCTTATCGACGGATTGGAGCAATATCGACATTCAACGAGGCCGATGGGACAATCGTTGGGATCGGACCAGTCATAAAGGGAAGTAAAAGTTCTCTCACCAGATGACAGGTGGAAAGGATCCGGGGAGCGTCGGGGGCTGTGTACGGAAGAACAGTAGCAGTTCCGGGGTAGATGTGTGATGGTGAAAGTTGACGGAGGATGGAGAGTCTGAGATGGATGACTTTGAGGAATTGAGAGTGCAGCGACAGCACTGGGCGAAGCGCCTTTTGCCTTTCTGTCTTCCGTCTTCTGTATAGGAAGTAAAGTGTGTCGGGGAAAAACTGTGGCTTCGTCGTTTCAGATGGTGATTGGTGGTTTTATGGGAGGATCAGTTGGCACGGCATGGCATGGCATGCATGAGACGGAGCGAAAGCCAGTGAAAGCGAGCAAGCGAGCAGAGGAGAGATAAAGGGAGAGAGAGAGAGTTACTTCATAGAGAAGCAGGATGAGGGCGCAGCGCAGCGCATGGCCGGGTGGGGAAGGGTGGGAATGGAAAGGAAAGCAATAATAACGAGAATGAGTGATAAATGTTCGAGGACTGGTTCAATAATACGTAAAGTCGTAGATGCAAGTTGTCGAGTCGCGAAGCAAGGGACGGGAAGAGAGGATACCTAGGTAGGTAAAGGTAAGGTGGTTCGTCTAGAGGTAAGGAAGGTAGGTACCTTAGAGAAGCTTCAGTACCTTAGTAGCGGGCCAACCATTTGATGTTGTCTAAGGCCGGGGCCGTCAACGCGGGGTACAGGCCTGTGGTACAGAACCTTGCCGGCTTCCACCTAAGGTAGGTAGGTACAGTACTTGTATACCTTGAGTAAGGTAACTTATCCTGGAAGGATCCTGTGAGGAGAGCAGACGGGAGGTTGTTGCGAAAGCCAAGCACACGGATCAAAATGGCTTCCGTACCGTACCTTACGTCCGTACGGTACCTGTACAGTAGCAGATCTAAGGTAGTAGCAGATCTCTGCTTCCCAAGACCCCATGAGGTACCTGGTAAGGTACCTTAGTCTTTAGTACTTTACCTGGTACTGTAGTAAGGTAGTACCTAAGGTCCACCAAAGGACGAAGGACGGCTCATAATTCAACGGCTTCAAATTAAGTTGTCTGCGCCATAAGGTAAGTCAAGGTAGAAACAGGAGGGAATAGTAGGCATGTCATGTGACGATGAAGATGAAGATGAAATAGTGCACAGGCGACAAGACACGGCACACACAAGCGCTCCAATAAAGGTGGGAGGGTAGCGAAAGCCGCGCCTGCACAAAGTACTTCGTTACTTACGACGAAGCACCAAACGAGAGTTGGCCCAAAATGCATCGGACCATCTATCTCCTCGTGTGTTGATGTGCGCGCTCAATTAATATCAATGATCTTCAACTAAGGTACGGTAGGAAGCCCACCACCACCCTTCACTAGGTGGAGCACTACCTGGTAAGTAAAGCCTGTAAGGTACTTTGCACGCCACACTCGGCCGACACCGAACACAGTACGCTACCTTAGACCCATCAACGGCTATCTCACCATCACAATAATCAATGGACTCGGTCCTGAACCACTGACTCTACGCAAGGAGGAGGACGTCTCGTAGCAGGTACCCGCACCACGACCACCCTTCTGGGTTTGGTGCTGTCGCTGGAAATAACAATAATTGGATATGCGATCCCCGAACCCAATATCCCGGTCACTGTCAGATCCCGTCACTGCAGCTGAGCCAGTGCTCTGCATCGTAGCGGAAACATTTCGCTCGGCCACACCCCGTCCCCTTTTCCCGGCCTGCCATGAACGCAATGCAATGAATGCAATCGCCCTTCGCCAATAGACCCCAGACCCCAATTTTACCCCCCGTCAACGCGCACGCGAAACGCTTGAAACACCCAACCCACACACCACTCAGACAACCTGGAAACCCTCCGACGTATCACCTCTCGCCCCGAATCGCCCAATCTAGATTTGGTACACCACTCCATCCTCTTCCGAATACCTGCAGGAGAGAAAGCACCCCACCAGTCAGCATGTAAACGAGATGACTACACAGATTTATCCCGAAACGGGACGGCACACACAGCCGGCAGCAGCAGGCTTGGAAATCCAACTTACATAACCTCGTTGCGCGCCGCCATCTGGCCGAGCGCGGCGGATGCCTCCGCCTGGTGGAAGCTCTCTTCCCCGCCAATCCGGCCGTTGACCGCCTCGAGCAGGGGGTGGAAGTCGGCGCTGTCGTGCTGGAAGATGGCCGTGCCCATCAGTTGGCCCATCGCGGTGCGGAAAGTGGTGAACCGCGCGGCCGAGATGGTCGGATGGCCGTTCGTCGTGCCGGACCCTCCTGCCTGTGCTGCCGACTCCTGAGAGTCGACGTCCGTTTGTGAAGGGATGAGTTGTGATGCCGGCTGAGAGGACGCCACCGACATCTGTGATTCGGACTGGGTGGGGCCCCGTGTGGTTTCGCGTCGCCGTGGATGCGCGTTGACCCCAGGAAGATCGTCGCCGTCATCGCTGCCCTCTCCGACTACCGACGCTACTCGGTCCGCTAACCCCATACTGCGGGTCCTTGCAGCGTGATCACGGTGGTTGGGTGTGCGAGCTGTGGGTGCCCGTCGCGATGGCGCCCCTTCCCCATCGTCGTCCGAGTCCGATTGCTCGCTGGAGTCGACGCCGTCGGGCGCTCTGCTGCTCACCTTGCGCCTTTTGCGGCGCTCGTCCTCGACGACTTCTTTGAAGAGGGCAAAGCGCAGGATCGACTCGGCCGCCTCCGCATCTCGCTCTTCGACTCGGTTCGAAAGCCGCGCTTTGGCGTGAGCGGTGGAAAGACGGATGAGCGTCTCGAGGGTTCGTGCCGTCATCGGAGACGTCTTCCGTTGATTGCCCTCGAGCTCGTCGTTTCGGAGGGCCGAGTAGGTCGCCACGATGAGGTCGGCGGCGCCTTTGGTCAGTACCGGCTTAATTCTCGATTTGGCGTACTGGATGTACTTCTTGATGAATGGGATGCTGAGCACTTCGACCTTGCGGCCGGAGCCTCGACTCGTCGTCACCGTCACCCCGGCGTGCAACATGATGTTGAATTTCTCGTAAACGTTTGTGGGTCGATTGGCGTCCTGTTCATCTTCGAGTCCCACACCAAGCATCTGGGTGGGCTGTTCACGCACCGGGGCTCCTTCCTCGGTGCCTGGTTGTCGGTATCGATGCATGCGCAAGACGTGCTCGGAGATTTGGCGGTCACGAAAATCGTCGATATCATCTGTGACGACGAAGAGCAGATCGAAACGAGATAACAGCGAATCAGGAAGCGCGATGTTGCGGTGGGGGTCCTTGTGAGTGTCGTACTGGCCGTAGATGGGGTTCGCCGCCGCGATGACACTGCACCGGGCGTTGAGCGACGTGTGGATTCCAGCTTTGGCGATGGTTACGGTCTGCTGTTCCATCACTTCGTGTATGGCCACTCTGTCGATGTCGCTCATCTTGTCAAACTCATCGATACAGACAACTCCACGATCAGCCAAGACCATTGCGCCGGCTTCCAGTCGACGCTCTCCGGTCTCCTTGTCGGTTGTCACCGCCGCCGTCAACCCAACGCCTGAGGATCCTCGACCCGTCGTCGCGATAGCCAATGGAGCGGTGTTCAAAACGAAGCGGAGCAGCTGTGACTTTGCCGTCGAAGGATCGCCCACCATCAAAATGTTGATGTCGCCTCTCAAATGTGTCCCATTATCCAAGTTCTTCTCCATACCACCAAGCAACATTAGCAACATCGCTTTCTTGATGTGATCATGGCCGTATATGCTAGGTGCCAATGATTGTGAGAGGAGCTCAAAAACATTCTTCTTCTTTGAGACCTTGTTGATATTTCGTATATCAGTATCAGTGATGGTGGCCTGCGCAATGCCTCCACCGGATTTTGACGACAATAGGATCACGTTGTTGGCAAGTATCAACGTGCGGAAGGTAGAGCTACCGGACCCTGCGTTGCCCAACGACCGAAACACCCCAACTAGCTGGATGCGATCGCCCGGCTTGACTCGGTCAACAAGGTCATCGTCCATGATTACATCTACCCCACGGGGCAGCTGTCCTGCAGGAGCGCGCTCTGGCATCTCTTGCATTGATATCGTCTGGTGATCGCGATACGTACAATAGCCATACTCGGTGATCAACTGCCTAGATAAGCCAAAACTCCAGCACTGGTTTGCGAGAAATGAGTACTTACCGGGTTCCCTTCGTCATCCTCTTGTGGATACACCCCTGTACTCACTGCGCCATTGGCACTCATCGTCTGATCCTTATATTCTCTAAAGTGAAACATATGCTTTCTCTCGTTGTAGTGAACGCTCTTGATGACCTTGGGCCGGACAAGCGAACATCTGGTGACGATGCCCTCCAGCGACACCATGCGATTGAGGTGACTTGAGCCGAGCGTACGAGGGTTGCATGCAAACTCTCCGAAGCTGCCCTTGTAGGCGCAGTAGTACATCTAAGCACATCGTCAACCTTCCATCCTACAGAAGCTCCGAACAATATGCGTCCGACATACCGCATCGTCCGAGGTCTCCTTGGCTGGTCGGTTTGGGAGCGTAGTAATTATGTTCTTCAGCGCTTGATCGAAGGCCTGCACGAAGTCGAACGGAGTCTGCAGCAGCCTGTAGGTAGTTCAGAATAGACCTCCCAGTAGTCCTCTTATCAACGGCGGCATACCCTTCTGCAAGCGCTCGATTATGTGCCCTTATCTCGTCTAAGCTGACCTAGTCCACCATGAGCGTCTCGGTCATGACGATTGGCACCAGGCCACGTACAATGAGTCTCCGCAAGCCTCGATTGAGCATGAGGATGATCTCTGCGCGATAACTGTAAAGCCGTCAGCCGCTCGATTGATAAGAGATGGAGCGCCGGTGGACCGACCTTTTGGCTCGTGCATCATCTACAATGTATCAGTAATGCGCCAGATAATCGGAGTATGCCAACTCACTGGGATCTAAGAACTCCTCCGCTGATCTGATCCGATCCTTTACCGCTTCATCGCGGAGCTGTAAACCGTCCATCTCACCAGCAATGGAAGGATTGCAGGTCGCTACTTGCACGACAAATGCCTCTCCAGAAGCGGCGAAAGTGACGATTTAATATAGTAGACCAGGAAGTTGAGGTGTAGAGAGCGAGAGAACTGTCTGTTAAGTGGTTCACTCACAGGGAACCGCGTCCGCGATTTAGCGCGTTTCCCGGGAAGTGGTTGCAGGTCACTCCGTACCTCTCCGCCTTCCACCAAAGTACCTCAACCAAACTTATAGATTCGGAAGAATATCTCAACTACCTACAATATTCTCTTCATGTTTCCTTATATCCTCCAATGCACAACGGCATCAGTGGCTTTCTAGCATCCTACATGCAGGTCTTGAAAGGTCGGCAACGAAGTCACTAGCAGAGTACTATCGACCCTGTAGCATGGCGTGCATTGGCGTGTGGATCCCAATGGAGCGATTTGGAACCGGATACTAAGACCTCCAAGGAAGCAAGAATCTTTAGCAGCGACCACTACATATACATGGATCGCCCGCGGCAGTGGGGGGGTCGGCGAGACAAGTTGACTAACAGATGCAGTGACTGACAGAGGAACAGCAATGAAATCATACTCGGAGACACCCTATTCCAACATCGGCGAATGCTACTCGGTGTGGATCCCAGAATCACAGCTGTCAGCAAGGAGCTGGGCCCCAGTCTTGCCTAGCTGGCTCCCACAAACTTGGACTGGGAAGGTTCCTATGGGCTTAATGCCGGAGGGCATGTATCACAAGCAGATTTTGACGCGTTGCATTTATTATGGCTCTTCTATTACTCCATTTCGAAGGCTGAGGCCAGTTTTCTAAATGCTGGTTCAGCCAGCTGGTTCCCTACTTGACTCGCACTGATTCCTCTTGTGTTGCATCTGTTTGCGACTCGAGCACTTGTGGCTGGCTTTAGTAGGATCTGGATTTCAATGCGATCTGCTGAACTTTGACTACAACACCGGACATGGCGGACCATGAGCCTGGATGAAGTCCAGAAGCTGTTACGTGCCATGTGTAACCTCGAGAGGACTTCCTATAGTAACCGAGGGAATTGCCCATAAGGAGCAAACTGAGTGCATCGGATATCTCCATCATGAATTCTACGGTCGAACCTCCCGCGGAAAGAAGGCCGTCTTCAGATACATCAGCGCACGGAATGCGCCGAAACATTTGATTGTTCAAGCGACGCTCAGGATGGTTCAAAGCCAGCCTGCTGTTGACTGGTAGCGGGTCAAAATTCATTGAAAGATCCCCATTGTTCTCCTTATTTGAAGTGGGCTCTGGCGCCATCGAACCGGGGACTTGGCCCCATCGGTTTCTTTGCCCACCTCCATGTGTGCTTGCGAGTCATCCTTGTCACGCCTATCTTCATGACACTGCTTTGTTACCGATCGAGAAGGCCTGGGTTGATTCGGACTCACAGGCTCTTCCACTGACTTCCTGAACTATTACTGTGGCTGCCCAAGTATGCCAGAATCGGCCCTTGAAACGGAACCAGTACTAGATACGGAAGACGTCAAGTCTGGTGGCCATTAGCAATGTCAGAGTCTCTCTACCAAAATTGGACTACAAGCCTATCAAATGGTCGGAACGATCAGTCGGTTCTAGATCCTTAACCAGCCAAAGCGCTTGGCCTACATGCTCATCAGCTACACCAATGAACATCTCCACACCGATCATTTTGACAATGGTTGCCGGTCCGTCAAGCAAATCGCAGAAGCCAAGACTACAGAAGCAGTCTTGCAAGCATACGGATTGGGACTTCCGCTGCCCCGCCCCAGGTCAAACTTGGAGCTTTTCAACACCGACATATGTCGCTGGTACGCCGTCATCCTCGATGATCTTATTCTGGTCACCATTCAAGTACTACCGTCCCTCTACGTAACATTAGAACGTGAGCTGTACATGTTTGTATTGTTCGATTATATGGTGGGTGGCGATAATTTTTTGTACTCAGAGCTAAGGTATGTCAGACCTTCTGACTTGTATCACGACGCTGAAGGGTCTTACGATGTTCAGTTGGGTAGGAATGACAGCCGACTTCAGCACTATATATTTATTATCAAATAACGAGACATTAGGTTACTGCCCTAAATACCAATATACCAAGACCGTGAGAGCATAAGGTATGGCTTTATAGAACGTATCGTAGGCTCAAGAGCTCGACGCTACATAGGTACGGTGTTAAAAAGTAGAAAATCATTCATACAGAGTTGATGACTAGACAACGATACTTTACATTGGTTTCACCTATCCACAGTAGAAGTCACTACAACTTCGCTTTCGGTGCCTCGAGCGTAGGCAGCATGATATCTCTGATATCGCCTGCGGCCTCGTTGAGGTAGAAGCTCATCCTCTCTGATCCTAAGCCTTTACTGACGACGTTGAATTGGATGCTGCATCTCTATCAGCAAGTGTCCTCTCCCAGCGCAGCATAGTACAAGTGGAGATACTAACCTGTTCTCATTGATCATATACGCGATCCCCCACCCCTCATCAATGACCTGACTCCAGCCGTAGCCGTTGAAATACTCGGAACTCAGCTGGCTGCTGCTAAGGTACCACTTCCCACTGTACGCGAATGCCGGATCCATGAAGATGGCCGGGACCTGCTCGCCCTCGCCCAGCAGCTTCTTCAGCCCAAATAGATGCCTGTCGACGCCCTTGCCGTCCGCCGCGTCAGAGATGTACTGCACGTGGGCGTCGACGGCCTTCCGGAACAGCTCCGCGCACTTCTCCGGCGGGATGCTCGGGTCGGCCATGGCGTCGCAGAAGGCCACGCTGTCGTCCGAGACGGTGCGACAGGTTTCCGTTCGTCCTTGTTGGAAGCGGCGCGTCGCCGCGGACTCGTACGTCGGTCGATTCTTGCCGTACATCTTGTGGTACGCCAGCTGGATAGTCAACTGCACATAGGCGTCGGGGCTGCATTTGAACTTCTTGATCATGCCTTTGCCGTAGCCTTGATATGCTTGGACCCTCAACTCATGCTCGCCGATCACCGTCTGGAAGTCGGTTGTAGCCCGTGAGATCTCGGCCTGGACGGCTTTGTCGACATGAAACTTGAGTGGTTGTGGGTCGGGTAGATCGGAGCGGATCGTAGGGTTGTTGAAGTCGAGTTTGTCCGTGAAAGTGAGCATGTTTACATAATCGTTGAGACGGTGTGTAGGCGTGCCGTCCATCATCGAGTGTTCGCCCATGAAGCCCGATGTGCCGTTGTCGTTGATGATGAATTGAAGAGGCTTGTCAAACCAGCGGTTACTGCCATCGCCGTGCCAGTATTGGTGAGCCCGCTCTTCGAGCGTTACGGGCGTGGCGTCATCGAGGCAAACAATGAAAGAAGACGACTCGATGGCTTGTAAGGTGGCTCTGTTGGCGGCATTGGCTTCAATGAGGGTCTTGCGTGCTGCCGCCCAGATATCGCGGTTCTCGGTGGTGAGAATGCCGACCGCCGGACTCTTCTCTGCCTTCTCGTAGATCTTCCGGAACTGTTGCTCCAGTTCCGACGTGTTCAGCTGCTTCCCGCCAGTTTCATGCATGACCTTGAAGAACTGATTTTTCCTTATGACGACTATATGTTTGTTGTCTTTCGGCGAGTACTTGACTGGGTGATCAATACTCTTCGCAGGCACCCGACAGCCGTTGAACATCCACTGATAAGAGTCCATCGATATGGGTCGTCGTTTCATGTACTCAGGCTCGAGCGTCCCACCATCTACCTGCTTTTTGAACTCCAACACTGCACTGGTCAGGGCGGCGGCCCTCTTTGCTGGATTTCGGCGTCGTCGATCATCTCTATGTGAGTAGAAGTAGCTCACGTACGGTACGACAGGATCTCGGTAGCTAAGGTAGGCCGCATCGTTCCACCACTCGTAGATCCAATTCTTGTGTTTAGGATCGTCGCGACGGGCCAGCAATTTCTTTTGCAGCGCTTCTCCAACCCCATCTGGTTTGACGAAGTCTGCGACCGCCTTCTTGGTATGTTCGAATTCGTCTTTGTTCAGCAGGGGGTGAACAGATTTGAGATACCTCTTAGCGGTCTCTTCGAGCGTAGGAACGGGTAGGCGAGGCAGGGAGTCTTCAAATCGCAGCATCGGGCCTTTGGACATATCTTCCTTGTAGCCTTTTCCGAGTGATCAGCTCCCGCCCTGCCTAGTTGGAGGGGAAGGTGAGCTTGGAACATACCTGCTGGTAAGGCGGAGGAGGTAACCCTCCGCGCGTTCGTTGGAGCCATTGGCAAGATCTAGAAGCTAGTCAGTGTCGATGTCTCTCACCGTCCGAGCCATTGCTACGATACCTTTGGTGTGCGCGCTGTGGTGAGACTCGTCCGGATGAATGATGGTGGTGGACGGCTCCGCGCCAACGCATGGAACATCCCAGATGTTGTTCAAAGAAGCAGAAGAGCAGTTCAGCGGTTACATAGAGGTGTTTAGTAGAGCATGCGAGACTACCAACGTATGTGCCAAGCTAGTCCAGGTTGTCAGTGGTGCTTAAAGCGACGGCTTCATGGGGTTTGGGAGGGCGCTCGACCGAGGATGCCGAGGTTGTTTCGCACACCCAAACAATGTAGCAAGCATTACTCCGGCCGCATGTAAGTTGGCATATACACAACTTCCTGCGACTGACATGTATATGCTTTGATTGTGATGCTTACGATATAGGGATCTACGTATTCTTTAGAGGTTGGGTCCGGTTTCAAGTGCTTCAGCTCAGCTAAGCTCCAATGAGCCAGCCTTATCTTCGGCGTGCGCCCCGCCTGATACCGGTTCCTCGCCTCTTTTGAGCTCTGCCTTTAACCACTCTTCCTACACTTTTGGCTGCCGGCGATCCAGCTGCTGCATCTTCTGTTTGGCCCTCCGTATCTACGTCCTCATTATTGTCCGAGTTCTTATCAACATTGCCATCCTCTTCGGTGACTTCCTCAGTCTCGCCAGTTTCTGCGGCCTCTGAGGGGTTTTCGCTTTCTAATCGTGGATTCTGAGGCTCTAGTTCGGCTTGCAGACCAGAGCGTCTAGTCCTCCTAGGTCCCAGCGCCTTTGTTGCTGCTTTCTGTCCACGGACCGATGCGGAGGGTGATCGAGTCTCTAGCCACTGGACTCAGCATCTGGGGAAAACACCGAAGGGATTCAAGCTCACTACCCGCGTTACTCATGGTGCTGGCTCTTCGAGTGCCACTAGACTGCTGCTCTGTGGACTGTTGTTGGAGCCATGAAGGTGATGTCGAGCCATCCGGTGCAAGACGTCTACTGAACATTTTGTCTCCAAACTCCGCTTGTGGTAATCTAAACTGTGAAAAAGGCTCTTTAGCCGGGTTGCTGTCATCTGAGGCGTCATCACCAAACGAGTTCTCCTATCTTATACATGAGCATGTGCGGCCCAGAGTCCGGTCAATACTGACTCGATCGTCCAGTGCTTCAAGGTTATAATTTGACCCTAATTTCTTCCAAATGCCCGGTATCCTGGTGTGATCATCGCTGGGAGTCGTATAACCATTGTTTCGTAGATGCTGTGAAATTGCTATCATGCGGAAATGTTTGTGCAAGCCTGGATGAATGGCATCAGTCACGCTTCATAGCATCACCCTACACTCCGACTGACCTACAGGTTTCCATCTTATTAAACCCTTGTATAACGACGTCTCTTGCTCGTCCGTCCATGGATCATTTAGAAGATCTAGAGTTGCTGTGCCCACTTTCGGCGCTATATCCGGAGTGGCGGGGATCGGTGTTTGCGCATCCTGAGTCTCTATCGATGGCGTCGATGCTGTCCCTGACGGAAGCCGAGCCTTCTTCTTAGGAGGCATATCTCGACGAAACAATGGATCTGGGGCCGAGTTGGGAAAGATATCGTGTAGCCGGCACCGGTTCACAGGGCTGATTAAGGTACCTGCAGGGCAGCTGTCATAGCGCGTCCTACAGGGAAACTTCTACACTGCCCCCAAGCTAAAATAAGTGACAGTACCCAACTTAATAAGCAGTTCTATGCATTCAGAGCATAATTTCTATTATTAAAATCAAAATAAAGCTAATTTATGTATCTAAATGTTCATTCTATTTTCTTTACACATCAATGTCTTCTATTCTTCTTTCTACACCTCATCATCATCATCCCTCAAGCCCCCTTATCATCATTTACAATAAAAACTATTCACAACTTTTTTTCTGATCTTAAGATCTTTCAAAAACATCTCTTTGCTCTAAACAAAGTTATCAGTCTTTCAAAGACAGAGTGAAACATTTACTGACTTTATGTTGACAATATTTGAACATTAAAGAAGATAAATTCTTCAGCAGAAAAATAAATAATATATTATTTTTGTTGACTTCACTCAACAAAGAATTAAGAATCAAAGAAATACATTATTATTCATTAATAGTGAATGATGTCTTTCTGTGTAGCAATTGATTGTGAAATGAAGATGTGAGTAGTGTTTTAAAAAATGAAAGAGATAATAAAAGTAAAAAGAATAAGTAATTGTTGTCAGCATTGTTACATTTTGAATAAATTAAATAAACTGACTGTCAAATTAAGTCAAACTTAGATTTTAAAACTTAATCTGACTTATTAAGCTTTATTTTGCAATCTAACTCAACTCTTTACAGAGTTAAGTTTCAAACAGAGTCAGATTGAGCTATTCTTGACAGTTCAGATTAAATTAAAATTAATTAGCTTTTGTTATTAAGCAGCTTTATATTAATAGCAGCTACTATTACAACATTTTTAATTAACATTATATATAATTCTTCTTGTTTAACTACATGTCTGCTTTATAAGCATTATATATAAGCATTATTAACTTAATTATCAGATCATTCATTCTCTACAGAGCAAAAATACATTAACTAGTACACTTTATCTTTTTAGTAAGTCTGTAACATATAAAAGATTACTTTTATTTTTTATAATTTTTCTAATATTATCAGATTCTCTTTCTTATATAATCTCACTTATAATACTTATGTATCAGTAATCTTTAAGCTCATAATTTCTATTCTTAAGTTAAGTCTCAAGAACTTACTTACTAATCAGTCTCAGAATTCTTAAAATCTGAATAGAGCTTTAAATTAAATTAAGCTTTAATGATAAAGTCTGATTTAAATTCTTAAACTGACAATTAAAGCTCAACTTAATTTAACTTAAAAGTTCTATTCAGATCAGACTGAGTTAACTTGATTTGATGATTACTTTAAAATTAAATTAAATTAAATAAAACTTTATCTATCATTTTCTTGCTATTAATAAGATAATTAAGATTATAAAGTCACTGCTGTTTTACAGAATCTATTAACTGTAAATTAATTAAAAAAATGCACACTATTAAGAAAGCTAAAAAGTCACTGATTAAATTTAAAGAACTATTACAATGTTAAGATTACTTATAAGAAGCAGAATTCTAATATACAATAATGAGAAGATTTAAAGAAATGATAAAAGCAGTAATAAGAGATAGTAATGTAACTGAAAAAGAAAAATTAATATATAAATAATATAAAGATAAGTTTCTTTTTACTTTACAGCAGCTACAGCTACTACTAATTACTGTTTAGATATGTTGAGCTTATAATGATAAACTATTTAATAAATTAATATTTATTCATTTATTCTGTCTATAAATTCTCTGTTAACAAAAACATTTTATTGTCATAAACTTGATACACAACACAAATCAGATAACATAATTATTGTATAATTTTATAATTTGAAATAAATAAGAAGACTAAGTATCTAAAGTATATATCTTAACTGCTTAAAAGAACAGCAACATTGTTGCTGCAGAATTGTATTAAATAAATAATTTTCTTTATTATTATTATTATTAATTACTTTACTATTTTACTTCTAAATTAAAGCATAATGTCAGAATTGCTGATATCTTCATTATATACTTATTAACAACTTTATCAATAAATAATGTACTGTTCAGAAGACATTTTCTGATTTTAAGACTGATAAATAAAAAATTAATTATTTTTTTTATAAAGTTTACTTTCTTTACATTATTTAGAAAGTTCTCATCAATGAGATTTATTCAAAAGTATGTAAGCATCTTTTTGCTGCATTATATCATTGAAAGATTAAGACTAAATATAAAAATTTAATAAATATAGTTATTGATGTTGCTTTGAAATTATTGAAAGAAAGAAAATACTTATGCTATATTATGCTGTCTAGTGAAATTCTATGACTACATATCTATAAGTTGTGATGATTATATCTGAAAGAGTTAAGAATGTTAATTGCAGTTAATATTATTAAAGACTTTACTTAGCTTTTAATATTAATTTTAATTAATTTAATAAAAGCAGCTAAAACACTACTTCTTAACACTTTTACTCAGTAAGACTGCATTTATTAACTCTCACTGACAGTAAACAATAAATGACTCAACACATTGCTGTAAATTCAACAAATCATTTAAAATTTTAACTAATCATTAACAGTAAGTTCTATAAGTTCAATGAACTGCTTAAAGATTCATTTAAATAGAAGCTTTATAAGCTCATTAATAATTATTTTTTAACTGAGTATAAAGTTCATCTGAATCTGATTTTGCTTATGCAAATTGTAAATGTTATGATAGAAAACATCAATGTACTTTAATTATTCATATATATATACATTTTTAATCAAAATCAAAACAATCTGATTGTCTTCTTTAAGCTGAATGAGTAAAGTTATTTAATAAGCTTCATTCTTTTAAATATTCATACAGTATAAATTAACTTTAAGATATTTACTTATATTCATATCTTTTAATATCTGCTCAAGTCCAGATCTCAATCTTTATACATATTGACATAATTATGTACTCAGTCTCAGTGATTAAGATAACAACAAACTTTTATTTTTAACTTATTTACAACATTAATTTATCTTTAAACATATAGATATACTTTAGAATTAATTTTTAATTCTGCTTATTTAATGCATAGTTAAAGTTAGAGCATTTAAGCATTGCTTAACTTTTATTAAGATTGTATATAATACTGAGATTAATGATTGATTTTACATACTGTAATAGTTCTTTAAGTACATATTCATAATGCTTTACAGAATCACTGAGATATTGACTTAGTCAGTTTAGTATGAAGATAATGTTTAATTAAATATAAATTGCTGTATATATTAAGCTTTTAATTATTTATTAATACTATCTTTAATTTATTCTTTAGTCAGTTAAGCTGACAAAATAAAGAGCATCATATTTATTAAATGAAATATTGATAACTTTATACTTATTAGATTGCATATAAAGATTCTTTAATATCTTATTTATGTAGTAAGTCTAATTTAGATGTAAAGTTCTCATTTTATAATTATATATAATTTAAATGCTGAGAATTTTCTGTGTCTTTTTTAAGTTCTTAACTTTAAACACATTCACAAGAGCTTGCTTAAATCAGTGAATATATAATAAATTTATTGAGATCATAATAATATCATTTATATAAAGAAGCAGCATAATCTCTTTAATGCTGTAAAGAAGAAGACAGAAATCAGTGTTGCTTTAATGAAAACTTAATTTAATTAATTTAATAATATATTGTTTATGTTAATTTTATGCAGCTTGCTTAAGATCATAGAAACTGTGCATTATGTGTAGAATATAATTAAATGTAATATTAATTTAAAAAAAATGTTATATAGATTGTTTTCTTCAGAAAGAATTCTGTAAAGACATTATTAATATTTATTTAATGATACTTGAAATTCTTAAGTACAATGATGATTAAAAAGACTTGCAGAGTATTAAATTTAACAGTGAGAATAAAGATATTCTTATAATTAATATTATATGTCTATGAGAAGTCTTTTGTCACAAATTTTGTCTTGAGCTTGTTTAAAAATTTATTAATATTTAACTTAAATTTAAAAATTTATTTATTAATTACAATATTAACTTTTCTTAATGATACAGTCTCTTTTTATGTTTCATTCACTGTTAAGACTGTCAGCTTTACATAAATAACATTTTTTACATTTCTTCTTAGATTGAATCTCTCACTGCTTCAGCATAGATAATAAATATAAAAATATTAAATTTAATTATTATTAAATCTTTTTTGTCTGCAGAGAATGCTGTAAATATTAATATAATTTTAAATATTTTAATTAAAAACTTATCTACATCTTAATCATTATTGTTGTCTCTCTTTCATTTTAAGATCTTAACATACAGAAAAGTTCTGACTTCTTTAAGTATCACTATTTTAACTTAATTAATGTTTATCTTTTCATTTAACAATTCATTTAAGTTAATTACAGTTAACTTAATCTCATATTGTTCATTTTAAGACTTATTAATCTTAATTATAGTTAAGTCAAACTGCATCTTACTGTTCTAAGTCATAAATGCTTAATCTAAGACTGTGATCTTCATAAAGATTAACTTCTTCTGTAAATATTTAATAGATCTTCTGTCTAAAAGAATATTTAATGTTTATTATTGTAATTTAAAATTAATAATATCTTTCTTTTTGCTTTCAGCAAACTTCACAGCATAACTTTTAATGATGTGCTTGAGATTTAAAGCTTAAAGTAAATACTGCTTTGTGATTTTCTCAATATAATTTATAAAGACTCTTACTCATTCTTAATTCATGAATTTATTATATCTATCATCAGATAGTAACTTTAAATCAATGTGACTGTAGCATTTACATCTTTATATATAAACATAATCAATAAATAACTTCACATTAATGAAAGCTTTCTCAGAGATTGTTTACCTATCATTAATTAATGAATTAATTGCTGTTTAGTTATAAAGATAAATAACTATTTATACTGTCTATATTCAGAACTTTATTGACAGCTGTGTCTCTTTAATCATAGTGCACATCAAGTTCTCAGTAATTTAAATGATTTTTTTGACAATGTCATTTTGAATTAACATGTAAAACATTATGTACTGCAGTTTAATGTCAAAGAACTTACATCAGTCATTTAAAATGAATCTTAACTTTATTTTATTATTACTTTACACAACAAGAATCTTTATATCAGTCTGAAGTTCAGTCTTTAGTTGTTACTTTTATAATGTTTATAAGACATCATCACATTACTTTAATAGTATTGTTTACATCTTTCAAAAATAATTATCTATTATCTTCAGAAAGTATTGATATCTGATAAATGACAGAGATAATGAATTATATATATTAATAAAAATAAAAATAAAAATGTTGATCTTTCTTTTACTTACAGTGTGATCTTACTTATTGATGAACTTAATAAGAACACAAATCTTACATATGTTCTTGCTGTTCTCAGCAATAAAAATTGACTTTTTAAGAATCATTATTTTATAAAGATCATGCAGCTTTATAAAGTCAAGATAAGCAAATTATTGATATTAAAGTCTGTAAATCTTAATCTTTTTATTTAATAATGTAATATTAATATTTATGTTAAGAAGTGCAGTGCTCTATTTGCTTTCTTGACTTCTTTAATCTTAGCATAAAAGATTAATAAAGTCTTCTTCTATCTTAAATAATAGAGCTTCTGCTATTCATTTAACTATATTTAAGTTGACTGTAATCAACATTAACACATTAGATTTACTAAATAAATAGATAGCACAAGTATTCATTATTCTTTCAATAAATTATAAGTCTGAGTTAGCAAAAGACTTCTCAGAGAAAGTGCAGACTGATTTAGTGTACACAGTTCTTAATATGCTGCTTATTGAAGCAAAACAAGTAGACAGTTCTTAATATGTTGCTTATTAGAACAAAACAAGCAGACAGTTCTTAATATGCTGCTTATTAAAGCAAAATAAAATAGACATAATAAGCACAATGATTCAGCAGCTTAATATAAATTAAATATTGATAAATAAGCATTCTCTACATTGCTGTAAACAAACAATACATACATATATCTCTTCTATTATTACATTTATCTTTACAACACACTCTTTTATCTTCAATTCTTATACTGTGTATCAATCATCACTATGAATCAAGAACATAAATCATTATTTTTTACAAAGTAACATTTAATCTCTGTTCTTACTTAAGAGAACTGTAAGAAATGATTTGTCTACATAAAGAGATAATTAATGAATGAAAATCTTTAATATATAATAGAGACTCTCATTTAAGTCTTTATAAACAATATATTCATCAATAATATTTTCTCTTTCTTTTTATTAAGCAATCTCAATTTTAAGAATCAGTAAATTAACAGCAAAGCTCTGTTCTGAATTACAGTCTGCATCAGCATTGATGATGAGAACTATTTTATAAATAAAATTACAGTAAAAAAAGCTTGAAATGTTCTCTTCTTAAAGTATAAAAAGAAACTGCAAACAACTGAGAGACAATACTTGATGAAGTTTGTTGAATATAAGATGTTATTGAATATAACTATTAATGAAATATAAACTTAATTTAATAATCTTAGCAGAAAGATCACTGCAACATAATTAAGATTTAAGAATTTTATTACATTTAAGCAGCAGTTTTAAACACTGCTTTAAGTACTGTTAATGAAGTATATTATTATTTGTAATATCATTGATGCTCAGAATGCATTTAACATTAAAATGAATCTGCAGAAATTTCAGAAGAAGAAGACTTAATTAAAGATGTTTAATAATGTTTTATGAGCTGAGCAGTAAAGACAGAATAAGAGTTATTAAGAATGTTAAATCTTATAATATGATTATAGAAGACACTTAAGCTTAAACAGTAATTATTTATCATTATATAAAACTTTAATTTGCTATCTTTACAATAATACTTACTGTAAACAGAACTATAAATATGTCTCTGTAATTTACAAGATTATACAGTCAGCAAAGTTAGTTAAGATAGTTAAGAAGTGAGTTAAGTTGACTATAATCAATTTATACAGAAATAAAAAAAGAAATCAGATCTATAATGTAGAGATTATTTCTGAAGAGAAATTCAGCATATAGAAGTCTGAAGTTGTAGATAAATTTAATGAGAAGATTACTGCTATCTTTAAAAACATTATCAATAAGATTTCTTAATCAGACTAAATTGCAGACTCTGATGTCTCATCTTATATAATTAATAAATTTTAGCTTTTCAGTGACTCTCTGATGTGCATATAACAGCATATCATCAAAGTTGAAGAGAGAAGATTGTATATTAATTATTATGATATAGTCACTATATAGAATAGAAATGAGAATTCAGTTCTTTTAAATTTAACATTTTATGTTTTAAAGCTTGAAGTCAATCTTTTGTCAGAAAAGAAGATGTGTGAGAAGAAACTGCTTAAATATTTTAATTATAAGAATCTTTACATACAAAATAAGAGCAGAAAGCTCATGTTAAAAGTATTATAAAAAGAAAGAGTTTACATAATTAAATATATCTTAAGTAGTCTTAATGAATTCATCTTACTCTCTGCTATATATGTACAAAGTAAGTCAAAGATCACTCTTTTAAAAGTATGTAAAAACTTACAGATTTAGATCTCTGAGTTTATTACAGATACATTTAGTGAGAATATGTAAATGAATGATGACATAGTTATATCACATGATGATAAGATCAAGATATATAAACTTTAATATTATTAATTTACTCATCTCAACACAGCTAAGCTTCATGATCTTTATAAGATCATCACTTTAAGTAAGTCAATTCTCATTATTAAAAACAATACTAATGTATATGAGATCTGTACTCTGACTAAGTTTGTGAATCAGTAAGAACACAATATAAATAAAAAAAAGTCAATATTCTTATTTTAATCTTCATTAACATATATAAATCTCTGTCTTTGTCATTCACTGAGTATCAATACTTTCTGAAAATTGTAGACAATCACTTATAAAAGATATAAACATTAAAAAAGTAATCAGAATCACTGAGAACTCAGTATATACAATGATTAAGAAAATTGAACTCTCAATAAAGTTTTAAGTAAAGACTGTATAGACTGATGTTTATCTTTGTAATTATATAGTAATTGATTTCTTAATTAATGATAAATAAGTCACTTCAGAGAAAACATTCACTGAGATAAAACTGTTTATTAATTATGTATGTATATAAGAATGCAAATGCTACTTTTATATTAACTTAAAGTCTTTGTCTGAGAGCAGACAAAATAAGTTTATGAATTGAGAATGAGTAAAAATATTTATAAGTTATAGTGAGAAAATCACAAAGCAGTATCTGCTTTGAGCATCAGATCTTAAGTAAATCATTAAGAGTTATGCTGTTAAGTTTGCTGAAAATGAGAAAGAAAACAGCATTAATGTGAAACTTTATAAATAAACATTAAACATTCTTTTAAAATGAAAATTTATTGAATGACTGTATAAGACTGAGACTGTAACTGCTTCACTGAAACAGTTCTTAAAATCTGATATGCAAACTTACAAATTTAAATTAATGAGTTCTTATTCTATTATTATGTTGTCAGAGAAAGAGATCACAGACAATTCATTGTTAAAGTTAATTGCAATTAACTTTAATTATAATGCATTAAAGCTCTTCTTTTATGTTAAGATTTCTGTTAACAAGATTAGTCATTTAGATATAAGTGTTTCAATTAAGAAAGTCAAGACATTTCTGTACATTAAGATATTAAAGAGAAGATAGAAGAACAATGATACTGATTTTGATAAGTTTATGATAAAGATCTTAAAAATTATGCTGACATTGACTGCATTCACAGTTAATAATGAGAATAATGAATACTTAATAAAAACTGACATCTTAACTTCTTTAATATATACTGAAGCAGTGAGAGATTCAATTTAAGAAGAGATGTAAAAAAATATTATTAATGCAGAGCTGATAATATTTGCAGTGAATGACATTTAAGAAGAGATTGTTTTATTAAGAGAAATTAACATTATGATTAATAAGTAAGTATTTAAACTCAAGCTGCACACTGATAATTTTCTTGACAAATTGAAAATAAAAGTAATAATAAGAAATTTTTTACAGATGTACAGCATTAACTATAAAGATATCTTTGCATTAACTATAAAATTTAATACTCTCTGTATCTTTTTAATTCTAGTTGCACTCAAAGATCTAAAGTATCATCAGATAAATGTCAATAATGTCTTTACTGAGTCATTTCTAAAGAAAATAATTTACATAATATCATTTTTCAGAATTATAATTATTTTTAACTGTATACTATGCATTCTGCACAGTTTATATAATCTGAAGTAAGCTATCAGAGATTAACATAAATGATGTATCATTAAGTTTCTTCAGTTAAATTTTCATCAAAGTAATGTAAATTCATGTCTTTTAATTTACACTGTTAAGAGCATTATGCTACTTCTTTATGTAAATAATATTATTATGATCTCATTAGATCTCTTAAATATTCTCTAATTTAAAAAGTTTCTTGAGAGCTTATTTAAGATTAAGAATTTAAGAAAGACACAGAAAATTCTTAATATTTAAATAATTTATAATTGTAAGAAAAGAACACTGCACATAGATTAGACACACTATGTCAATAAGATGCTTAAAGATCTTTATATGCAAAGTAATAAGTATTGATGCATTGAGATCTCATTAAATGAATATGACTCTTTTTGTTTAGTTGATTTTAATGATCAGCACATAGATTAAAGAAAATATTAGCAGATCATTGAAAGTCTTATGTATACTGCAATTTATATGTATTTAGACATCTTCTTTATCTTAAAATGACTGAGTCAGTATCTCAGTGATTCTGCACAACATTATGAATATACATTTAAGAAGTTATTGCAATATATATGATCAATTATTAATCTTAAGATCATGTATAAACTTAATAAGAGTTAAGATCTGCTTGAATACTCTGACTTTAACTATGTATCAGATAAGTTAGACAGAAAATTTATTTTAAATTATGTTTTTCTGCTTAAAAGAGAATCTGTGTCATGAGTCAGTCAGAAACAGAAGTTAGTGACAACATTAATTACAGAGATTAAATATATAATTATGTCAATATGTGCAAAGACTGAAGTCTGACTCACTTAGATATTAAGAAACATGAGATTAGATAAGTATTTTGAAGTTAATTTACATTGTGTGAGCATTCAGAAGAATGAAATTCATAGAGAAAATACATCTTTTTAGCTTAAAAGAAATAATCAGGCTGTCTTGACACTGATTAAGAACACTTATATGTATGAGTGATTAAAGTACATTAATGTTGTCTATCATTACATTTGAGATCTGCACAAAAGAAATCAGATTCAGATAAACTTTATACTTAGTCAAGACATAATAGCTGATGAACTGATTAAGTTCTTATTAAGACAGATATTTAAGCACTTTGTGTATCAGCTGAGACTTGACAACAGTAAAAGTCAATAGATATGAATGCATTAAGTAAGAATGTTGAGAAGTATAGTGCTCTATTTACTTTCTTGACTTCTTTAATCTTAACATAAAAGACTAACAGAGTCTTCTTCTGTCTTAGATGACAGAGCTTCTGTTATTCATCTAACTATATTTAAGTTGACTGCAGTCAACATTGACACATTAGATTCACTAGATAGACAGATAGCACAAGTACTCATTATTCTTTCAATAATTTAAGAAATTAATCATAAGATCATGCTCATAAATTTAATTCTGTAAACTTGTATTTAACACAGCAGCAGAGAAGACAGTCTCTGAGTATAATATATATGCAGTAAATATTAAAATAAATTTATTAAGACTCTTTACAATATATTTAATTATATAGACTTCATCTTGCTCTGAGACTTTTATTATAGTTTTATTACACTTATTATATATTTAAAGACTGCTGATCAAAGCTTTTACACAATTTTATTTTGCATATTTACTTTTTTAAGAAAAGATTGACTTTAAGTTCAAATATATAAAGTGTTGAACTCAGTCTCACAGAATTCTCTGATTTAATTTGTATAATAATTACTTTATAATAATAAGAATATAAATGTCTTTTTTTAACTTTAATTTGTCAGCATCTCATGCATATAAGAAAGTCACTAAAGAGTTAAAGTTAATTAGTTATGTATGAGAAGAATTTTAAATCTATAACTTATTTAAATTTAAATATCTTATTGACAGTTTTCTTAAACAGAACAGCAATTTCATTGTTAACTTTTTCTTTTTCTTTAGAATTTAAGAAAAAGAAAATAGTGTCATTATTAATCTTTATATTAAAGACTTTATGTCTTTTCTTTTTATACTTAAATCTCAACTTACAATGTAACTTAATCACAGTGTTATGACACTGACATCTTTCTTCTTCTTACTATACTAATTTGTCATTATGATCTTTTCTTGTTATAATGATCTTTTATTATTTCTTTTCATTTAGATATTTATTCTTACTTTATTCATTATTATGAGAAATTGCTTCTGTCTATCTACTCTTATGATGTAATAGTTAAACAACTATATAGCTAAGACTTCTTGCTTACTTAACAAGACAGTTTTTTATTTCTTAACTTTATCTGACAATAACAATTTAATAGTATCAATGATGTTTCATTAAAACAATTATCAATTATTCATTAAGATTCTAGCTTGCTAGACTGTCAATTCTACAGTTTAACTTCTGTATTGCATTAGATAATGACAAGATCAATAAATTAAATCATTAAGAAATCTCACTGTCTTACTATCATGTCACATTGTTCTTTTATCTCATAACTTCATCTTATAGTCAAAATGCTCCTCAACTTGTTAAGCTGATAAAGATCTTTAACAAATTCTCTTTATTTAATTTATTAAGACTATCTGATCATACAGTAACTCTAGCTTATCAGCTTAAAAAGTACAAATTAATAAATCTTAACTTTGTCTCATTCATATTTAATAACATTGTCATTCTTATTTACAGAGTTACAACTCTATATAAATAGTTAAGTATTTAAAAAACTCAAACTGCTTTCTCAGTGTCTTTTAATATATTTTCTTTTGCTTAAATACATAACTGAACTCTATTCAATTCAGCACTATAAATCTTTAATTAAAATGCAGCAATATTATATACAGACTCATTCTTTCTTTAGTGAGTAGTCAAAATAGTTAATCAGTAATTAAAGATTGATAGTATGTCTGATTTAAATTTGTCAAATCTCTTTACAGTTAAATGAAGACTATGATGTTTCATCATTATCTCATTAAAAATTAATTTAAATATCTTAAAGCATTCTATCACATTGCAAGCATCTCAAGTCATTAAGTTTAAGTTTAGCTTCAGCATTATTAAAAATATTCTCTGAAATTCATCACAAAGCATGATGAACAATGATCAGAATGTTAATTTATAAGATAATAATAATAATATATCTTTCTTAATTAATATAAACTCTATCATTTAAGCACAGATTCTGCAGATCATCACTGTGTTAATTGCTTAATTATAAAGATAAAATATCTTACAGTAAGATATATCTAAACTATTTGATCTACTTAGCTCTTTTAATCTTTACAGAGATAATGTCAATAGCAATAATAACTTTTATGAAGATAATTTGACTTAAAAGTTAATCAATATTGATTTATTCTACTTAAACTTGCTTAAGAAGTGAGAAGACAGTAATATTGTTGATAAGAATAACAAAAATTATTATTGAAATGTTTATGTCTTCATTAATTAAGTTAGAGTGACAGTTATCATTTAAGACATCAGATAAATATGTTAAAATCTTAATGATAATTTATGTGAAGAAGCAGAACTATAATGAAATAATTAGCTGTCAGAGATTATTTGTCTTGAATTAATAGCTTATTTTAATGATGTTAAAGAATGATGCAAAACACTAAAGAAATGCTTTAAAGTATTGCTCAGTAAAGCTTAAAATAAGTTTAACTTAATTAGATACATCATTAAAGACATTAGAAATTGCTGTAGCTCAATAGAATATATTATTATTCTTATGATTGTTGTCAAAAGCTATAATTAAGATGAATCAGAATTTAATCTAATAATTTAAATATAAATGCATATTAATATGTCTCTTCAACAAAATATCAATGAATTTAAGAATGAAACATCTGTTAAAGATTTTGTCAATATTCTTTTAGTTAAACAGACAAATTAATACAATAGCTATTTATGCAACTCTTAATTTAATAGATTTGTTCAATGAAATCAGTAAGATCAGTATGATTATAGTAACTGTAATTAAGATAACTATAGCTATTAATCTTTCTCTTATTTATTATACTTATCATTAAGATATAACAATTTCTTATATTTACTCAGATCACAATGATAATCTAATAATTAATTATAATAGTTTTAACTCTATTCACAAGATGCTTTGTTAAACACTTAATTGAGCTTTAAGACATCTCTTTAAATCATTTTTAAAAATGAAAAATTGTTATCTAAGATAAACACATTGAATTAGAGATTTAAAAATCAGATTAAAAAACTATTTAATTGTTAAGTTAAGATAGACTTGCTCTACTTAAGTGTTTATCATTTATAAATGAATAATAGCTTAAAAGCAATTAATTAAACAGTTAAAATTGCACTTTAATACTGATTAATGACTTTAAAAGAGTCAGATCTTTAATTATTTATATTGATACATCTTATTATGATGCTGGCACCTTTCTTTCTCTCACACTAATTTGCCATTATGACCTTTCATCATTTCTTTCTGCTTAGGTATTCAATCTTACTTTATTCATCATTATGAGAAATTGCTTCTGTCTATCTACTGTTATGATGTAATAGTCAGATAACTATATAGCTGAGGTTTCTTGCTTACTTAACAAGACAGCTTTTATCTCTTAACTTTATTTAACAGTAACAATTTGATAGCATTAAAGATGTTTTATTAAAACAATTATTAATTGTTCATTAAGATTCTAGCTTGCTAAACTGTCAGTTCTATAGCTTAACTTCTGTGCTGCATTAGATAATGACAAGATCAATAAACTAAATCATCAATAAATCTCACTGTCTTACTATCATGTCATATCACTTTTTCACCTCATAACTTCATCTTATAGTCAAAATGCCCCTCAACTCATCAAGCTAACAAAGATCTCTGACAAATTCTCTTTATCTAATCTATTAAGACTATCTGATCATACAGTAACTTTAGCTTATCAGCTTAAAGAGTATAAATTAATGAATCTTAACTTTGTCTTATTTATACTTAATGATGTCATCATTCTTATTCATAAAGTTATAACTCTATACAAATAGTTAAGTGTTTAAGAAATCTAAGTCACTTTCTTAACATCTTCTGACATATTTTCTTTTACTTAAGCACACAACTGAATTCTATTTAATTCAACACTACAGATCTTTAGTTAGAACATAGTGATACTATATATAGATTCATTTTTTCTTCAGTGAATAGTCAAAACAGTTAGTCAGCAGTTAGAGATCAATAATACATCTGATTCAGATCTGTTAAATCTATTTATAATTAAATGAAGACTATGATGTTTCATCATCATTTCATTAAAAATTGATCTAAATATCTTAGAGCATTCTATCACATTGTAAGCATCTTAAATCATTGAATCTGAGTTTAGCTTCAGTACTATTAAAAACATTCTTTGAAATTCATCACAAAGCATGACAGACAATGATTGAAATGTTGATTTACAAGATAATAATAATAATATATCTTTCTTAACTGATATAAATTCTACTGTTTAAGCACAGATTCTGCAGATCATCACTGTGTTGATTGCTTAATTATAAGAACAAGATGCTTTATAGTAAAATATATCTGAGTTATCTGATTCACTTAGCTCTTCTGATCTTCACAGAGACAATGTCAACAGTGATGATAACTTTTATGAAGATAACTTGACTTAAAAGTTAATCAATATTGACTTATTTTACTCAAACTTGCTTAAGAAGTGAGAAGACAGTGATATTGTTGATAAGAATAATAAGAATTATTATAAAATGTTTATGTCTTTATTAATTGAGTCAGAGTGACAACTATTACTTAAGATGTCAGATAAATATGTTAAAATGCTCATTTTAACAGTGTTAAAGAATGATGCAAGGCACTAGAGAAACACTTTAAAGTATTGCTCAGTGAAACTTGAAATAAGTTTAACTTAATTAAATATATTATTGAAGACATCAGAAATTGCTGTAGCTTAATAAAATATGTTATTACTCTTATGACTGCTGTTAAAAGCTGTAATTAAGACAAATTAGAATTTGATTTAATAATTTAAACATGAATGCATATTGATATATCTCTTTAATGAGACATCAATGAATCTAAGAATGAAACATCTGTTGAAGATTTTATCAATACTCTTTTAGCTAAACAGATAAATTGATACAATAGCTATTTATGCAATTCTTAATCTGATAGATTTGTTCAATGAAATCAGCAAGATCAGTATGATTATGACAATCATAATTAAAATAACTATGACTGTCAATCTTTCTCTTACTCATCATATCTGCTGTCAAGATATGACAATTTCTCATATTCACTCAGATCACAATGACAATCTAATAATCAGTTACAATAGTTTCAATTCTGTCTGTAAGACACTCTATTAAATGCTTAATTGAGCTTTAAGACATCTCTTTAAATTATCTTCAGAAATAAAAGATTGTTATTTGAGATAAACATATTAAATTAAAGATTTAAAAATCAGATTAAAAAACTGTTTAACTGTTTAAATAGAGACAATAAGTTCTCATGATGAGATAATTGTGATGAATACAGCAACTGAGTATACTTCACTTAAGAAGTAAATTCTTTTAAGAATGAATCTTCTGTTAATGATTAGATTGACTATCAAGAATTTAAGAACATCTATTACAATGATACATATCAGAAAGTCAATATACTCAATATTCAGAAAGAAGAAGAGATCTATGAGTCAGATTAAGAGCAAAAACTGAAGAATAAAAAGAATAAAGAAGAAGCTGTAAACATAAGTTATATAGCTGAAACACAAAATGACTGCTGCAGCTATTGTAAAATCTTTCTGTTCAACAATAAATTGCATAAACATATGCATGATGAGTACAACAGCAAAAGATTGATTAAACAGAAGCTCAATAAGATAATTTAGAAGATAAAATCTGTTAAACTGTCAAGATTTATGCTGATTAGATCTATAGCTAGCTTATCTTCTTATGTATTTATTGATTATGATTTTTAAGACTGAAGATACATCACTGTCTTAACAAAACTAACACTCACAACAAAAGAAAAGCTAATCTGCCTTGACATAGACTGCATCATGAGTTTAATTAACAGAAGCTTTCTAAAGAAACAGATTTTAGATATCTTAATTAAATGAATCTCATTACTCATTATTGTTTAAGAATTGAGAACTGAAACTCATCATTATGATGAATACATTGTTTTGATCATTTATCTGTCTGACAATAATGATTGATTAACAATAATCATTAAAGAGATGCATATCATCAATAATCTGAAGATTAAGATACTTATAGACATCAATATTCTCATTTTAGAGAATATTTCTATCATGCTTTCAGACAGAAAAGCAATTGTGAGTAGTTGTAACAACATTGAACTATCATTAACAGTCATTATATAGTTAGTTAACTCAGTGCAAAAAGTCATAATGACTTACAAAAATATGATTATACAGCTCAGAAGTCACATAAATATATTAATAGTTAAGACTGCTCTATCTTAAAATTGTGATCTTCTGTTTAAATTAGATTGTCATACAGAGAATACAGCAATATATATTTACATTATTGATTATACTTTATCAGCAGTACAAGTACAAAATGACTTGAATGTATCTCTTGTCATTTCATAAAAAATCTGTCTTAATCATATTGTGAAATATGAAGTCAACAGATGTTATTTAGTCAATTTACAGAATTCAGAATTTGCAGTCTTCACAATCAGAAAATGAGCAAATTGAATCAGAACATATTTTTAAAGTCTGTTGATTACAGTGATGATATTTCATTTAAGAATGATGATTAGCTCTGAGAGAAAGATCACACATAAAGTAATGATTTACAGATTTAACACTGTAATGACTTAAATTGCAATAGTTATGCATTCATATTCTTATCTTTAAATGAATCAAGACAACTTAATAAAGATTTTGAAGAAAGAATAAATGAATATTCTGCTCATTAATGATTAAAAGACTCAGTACAAGTCAGAACAAGTATGTGTATACTTAGTTAAGTAAAAGAATTGTGAAGTAATTAATATGATGTTTAATAAGTTACAGATACAAGACTGCTTAAAGTAAACTATAAGCTTTATCTTTTTTATCTATTTCTGTTTTGTGATATGAAAAAATCTACTGAATAAGATCTGAAAAGACAGAGTAGTAGTTGATATTTAAGTACTTAATAAAATCATTATGCTAAATGTCTATTTAGTATCTAGTCAGACTGACATTTTAACTGCAGTTTAAGAAGTCAAATACATCTTCACAGTTGACTGCAGCTTCTTCTTCTATCAGTAAAGAGTAAAATGAACACATCAACATTATCTAACTGTTGTCTCATACTGAGGTCAGAAAATCTTCAAGATTGCAGTTATAAGATATTGAAACTTGCTGACATATGTTCAATAAATGATTAATAGAATTCTATGACAACAGAGATCATACATTAAAGCTTATGTTAATGATATTGTCATTTTCTTTAATACATTAAAAGAGCACTTAAATCATCTTTACAACATATTTAACATATTAGACAAAATGAGAATCTGTCTTTTGCTGAAGAAGTTCTATCTAACATATTTATTCATTTAGCTGTTAAATCAACAAATAGATGTTTTGAGTTTCATAACTTTGAAAGATAAGTTAATTATAATATTCAGAATTAGATTTTCTTTGAGCCTGAGTCAGTTAGAAAAGTATCTTGACTTAATTGACTATCTACAACAATATATTTTACATTACACAGCTATTATCAAGTCACTTCAGCAGCAAAAAATCTTCTTAAATCAAGATCTTCAAGCAAAAGAGACAAAAGAAAATGCTAAAAAGCAAATAATCATTATTATTAGACTGAATAAATCAATCTTAAAGAAGCTAAACATCTTTCATCATCTTCAGTCTCTATTTTCTCAGTCAATCATTCTGATGCATTTCTTATCAAAACAGCAACTCTACATTGATCTGAATGCATTTAAAGAATTTGACTTTGAAGTGCATGTATATTATGCAAAAGAGTTCACTGAAGACAATACTTTAAAATAAAAGTTCATAAAATCTGTTCTGTTTCTAAGCAGACTGCTTCAAGATGCCAAAATATAATATTGATTAACTGAACTTGAAGTGGCAGAATTGATCTGAGTAGTTAAGAAGATTAGACATATAATAGAAATGATAATAAAAAATGTAATTATCTATACTGATTATGTAATCTCAATAAGAATTAGTCATCAGTTCAGTCTAAATATCACTGCAGTAAAGAAGCTTAATTTATATCTTATTTAAGTATCTAAATATCTTCAGCACTTTCATTTAAACATTCACTATAAATCTAAAAAATCAAACATAATATTAGATGCTCTGTTCTGATTGTTTAGCAATAACAATATCTGCAAGTGTTTAGTTAATTAAAAGAATCAATTAAAAATGAACAACTTTATATTGAAAGTTTTGCAGATTAACTTGAGAACAGTTATTTATGTAAGAATCTTAATGAAAGTCTCAGATCAATTGTGACAGAATATTAAGTGTGAATATAGTGAAAAATTAAATGAAAACACATCTTACAGATATTAAAAAGAAACAATGCTCTGAGACTTAATGCTATAAGACTTTTATATAAAATAAGAGATGATCTTATCTTCTATAAAGATCTTAAGAAAGAATCTCATCTATATATATTAAAAAGTCTTTATGACAGAATGTTTAAGATAGCTTATGATGACATTGATCACTCAGAATATGCATAAACTTATAAGAGATTAATTAATTTACTTTATTTCTATGATCTATTAAAGAATCTTCATGAATACATATGACATTGCTCACAATGTCAGCTCAGTTAAATGTTACATTACAAATCTTATAATGTCTTACAGTCAATAATTACATCTTCTTACTCTTTTCATACATTGACAATCAACTTTATTCTGATCTTATCATTATCAAAGTCAGATAAGTATAACATAATTATATCAGTCACTGACAAATTCAGTAAAGCTATCACTTTTATATTTAATTGAGACATCATAATGATGAAAGATTAAGCAATCACATTACTAAATCATTTAGCACTGCTAAACTGAGATTTATCTAGAACAATCATATTAAATTGAGACTGCAAATTTTTAGTGAATCTGTAAAAAGAAATATTTAAGCAACTCAAGATAGACTTGCTTTACTTAAGTGTTTATCATTTACAAATAAACAGTAGCTCAAAAGTGATCAATTAAACAGTTAAAATTGCATTTCAATACTAATTAATAACTTTAAAAGAGTCAGATCTCTAATCATTTGTATTAATATATCTATAAGTCACTTTAAACAACTTAACTAAGTACAGTTCAATCAGGCTCAGTCTTAATTAGATCATTTTTGATATGCAAATGTATAAAATCATAAACTTACTTTGAGTAGAAGAGTCTAACATGAAGTGAATAGACTTTAATCATAATGAAGAATAGATAAAAAGAAAGTTAGTTACTTTTACAATGATAAATCAGTATTAGTCAGCACATATAGATGTCAAAGATGTGATAGCATATACTGCTATAACAATGAAGTATTATTATAATTGAAAACATAAATCTCTCTACTTTAAGATGAGAGATTTAATAAATTTACATTTACACAAGAACTATATGTTACTCAGTCTAAAAGAAAAAAATAAAAAGCTAAGATAGCAGTTTATGAGCTTGCTGAAAGTTCTGAATTATGTTAAAAAACTGATATATCAGCTAGAGTTATCATTAAGTTGATGCATTTATGATGTTATATTAGTAACACATCTAAAATCAATTCATATCAATGACTCATATTGATGATTAAGATCAGAAGAGTCAGAAGAAGTTATAGTGAATGATGAGAAAAAGTGAGAAGTTAAAAAACTGCTGTTTAAAAGAATGTACTGAAGAGATAGAGACATAATTATTGAATATTTAGTCTGTTAATTAAAGTATAGCTCAGAATTTGACAACTGAGTCAATATTAAAGATTTGAGAAATGCTAAAGAGCTAGTGTAACTGTATGAATTGAAGTAAACATCTAATGCATAATTATATGACAGCATTTCTTATTTAAGCAGTGAATTTTATATACATGATTTAAATTTAAATGACAGATATCAAAAAAGTAAATAAACATTTAGAAATAAACAACATCATCATTCATCAGAACTTTTATCAACTACTATTTTTTATATTTTTTATGTAATTTTAACTCATCAATCATTTCTATAAGACACATACAACATTTATTCACTCTTTATATCATGAGATGTCAAAATGATTAATTAAAAGAAAAACTCAGAGTCAGTGAATCATGAACTATAATGTGATAAGAAATTAAATAAAAAGATTAATACAGTTAAAGTAAGCAACATTTCTCAGACAGTATGAAAAGAATGAAAGCTTTATACTGAAATGTTAAATTATTTAGATGAATCATCATTAGATAGAGTAAGACTTGATGATTATAATGTCTATATGATTATATGAAAGATGCAGAGAAACAAGAGAGATACAGTATGATCTGCAGACTTTAATCAGCAGAGAGATATTAAAGTCTTAAGAATTAACTATGATAATAAGACTGTTATAATAAACAATGTTGACAAGGACTGCTATGCTGTTTTTAAGAGCTATTATTAGTTATGTAAAGAAGAGAGAAGAGAAGCAGATATAAAGATATATTACAGTATGCATTAAATTAAAGATGACAAATCACTTTAATTTAACAACAAGATCATATATCTTAATTTATAATCAGTCTCTAAATTAAAGAAGACTGTCAAAAGTAATAAAGCAGAAATATCTATTACAAAAGTCACAAAAGCTGAATCATTGAATTAAGTTGACTCATTGTGTTAAAACATTAATATGACTTCATCTATTGCAACAGCATTGTTATCATCATCAAACTTGACTTCATTCACTGTAATGACATCATTATCTACATCAAATCTAGTAATAAAGCTCATCTTTAACTTCTTTATTCAATCAACACTGTCATCAAAGTCAACACTTCAAGACTTAATTGTGTTTAATATCATCATTATATTTACTGAAATGATCACATCATCATAAACAGCAATCAGCTTCAATGTCTTTACATTATTTATTATACTTCACATGCCTAAGCAGAAGACAGACAAAGTAGAACTTAATGTTTTCTTAATAAATAAATAATAATTAATGAATTTACTTATCTCAAGATTAATTGCAGCATCAATTAAGTTATAATCTTTATTTACTGCAATTCTTATCACTGATGTATCTCTTCTACAAGTCATAATACAAAAGTTACTTGATAGCTTTATTCAACTAAATGTATGTCTGAATGAATAAATGAAGACAGTGATCAAAATATGAAGCTATATTACTGAAGTAAATAATTACATCATTGTTTTGAAAGAGAAACTGAGCATTATTGAGAATTATGTAGTGAGAACTCAGAGCATTCTGACAGAGATGATCAATATATTAGACTTTATTGTTAAATATTTAAAAGAGAATGGCAGAACAGCAGATGCAAAGATGATTAAGATGATAAAAGATGAGTGAATAGTACTGAATATGAAGAATGAAAGAATCTTGATGAAGTGTAAGAACAAGAATGAACAGAGAAAGTAACATTAAAAATTAATATCTTTTTTGTGGTCAGTAACTTATTATGATGCTGATGTCTTTTTTTCTCTTACACTAATTCATCATTATAATCTTTCATCATTTCTTTTCATTTAGATGTTCAATCTTACTTTATTCATCATTATGAGAAATTGCTTCTGTTTATCTATCATTATGATGTAATAGTTAGACAACTATATAGCTGAGATCTTTTACTTACTTAGCAAGACAGCTTTTACCTCTTGACTTTACTTAACAGTAATATATCTATAAATTACTTTAAACAACTTAACTAAGTACAGTTCAATCAGGCTCAGTCTTAATCAGATTATTTTTGATATGTAAATGTATAAAGTTATAAACTTACTTTAAATAGAAGAGTTTAACATGAAGTGAATAGACTTTAATCATAATGAAAAATAAATAAAAAAAAAGTTAGTTACTTTTACAATGATGAATCAGTACTAATCAGCACATATTAATGTCAAAGATGTAATAGTATATGTCATTATAATAATAAAGTATTATTATAATTGAAAACATAAATTTCTTTACTTTAAAATGAAAGATTTAATAAATTTACATTTACACAAGAACTATATGTTACTCAGTTTAAAGAAAAAAAATAAGAAGCTGAGACAGCAGTTTATGAGCTTACTGAAAGTTCTGAATTGTGTTAAAAAACTGATATATTAACTGAAATTATCATTGAGTTAATGCATTCATAATGTTATATTAGTAGCACATCTAAATCAGCTCATATCAATGATTTATATTGACAGTTAAGATTAGAAGAGTCAGAAGAAGTTATAGTGAATAGTAAAAAGAAATAAGAAGTTGAAAAACTGCTGTTTAAAAGAATATATTAAAGAGATAAAGACATAACTATTAAATATTTAGTTTGTTGATTAAAGTATAACTCAGAATTTAACAGCTAAGTCAATATTAAAGATTTGAGAAATGCTAAAGAGCTAATATGACTGTATAAATTGAAGTAAATATTTACTGTATAATTATATAACAGCATTTCTTATTCAAGCAGTGAATTTCATATATATGATTTAAACTCAAATGATAAATATTAGAAAAGTAAACAAACATTTAAAAATAAATAACATTATTATTTATCAAAACTTTTATCAACTACTATTCTTTATATTTTTTATATAATTTCAGCAGGCCTGCGAAGACTCTTCCTCCACGCGGTGCAGGCTGGGAACCTGAAGGGCTTGCCTTTCAGAGCTAATAGAGTCACCGGTTGAGCTGTGGTTGTCGCAGAGCAAGGTGCCACGGTGGCGTCGCGC
>JAABUY010000589.1_pt1 | contig 61062 bp, 58 predicted proteins | sample 5560271 | NCBI WGS metagenome assembly JAABUY01 (sample SAMN10711886, study PRJNA513374) | rock metagenome | isolation source: Antarctica rocks | place: Antarctica: Victoria Land, University Valley | reverse complement strand
TGCACCGCGGAAACTGCGGTGATCAGCCGTTGCGACCGCTACAAGCGATTGCTGGGCCGTTAGCGGCCATGATTTCCAACCGGGTTGCGCGACATCGCCCGAACCTCACTCCGACAGGCTGCTAGCGCACGGTTATGGCGCTTCGTGGATCTTGGCCGGCGGCTCGATTTCTTGCTTGCCGGTTTCGGGTGGTGCCGCATGCCAGAACATCTTGTTGCGGCTCCTATCGCTGAGGCGAAGTTGGCCGCGCTCAGGATCGAAGACGACCCGACGCCCGGTGAAGGGCTTATCATCTACGCAGCACACCGGCGAGACCGCGCGCTAGGCCCTGCCGGCCGTTGGCTGCTGAACAGATTGCGACAGCGCCTCGCAATCGCTTGAGACAATAATTCCAACCTAATGGGATGGCCGGTTCGGGCGGCACACTTCATGGGCCGAACGACTATTTCGGGTCGAAAGCGGCTATGGCTGGTGAGTGGCAACGCATTGGCGTCCAAATTCCCAGCGAACCGCTCCGGCTACATGCAAAGGCGCCCGCGTCCGTGGCGAAGACGCGGGCGCCGCGGTCAGCCGTTCGGGTGCATCACGACCTTGATGCAGCCGTCCTTCTTGTCGCGGAAGGTCTTGTAGGCTTCCGGCCCTTCTTCCAGGGAAACGCGGTGGGTGATGATGAACGACGGGTCGATCTCGCCCTTTTGGATACGGTCCATCAGCGGCTTCAGGTAGCGCTGCACATGCGTCTGGCCGGTCTTCATGGTCAGGCCCTTCTGCATGTAGGCGCCCATGTTGACCGGACCGACCGGCCCCGCGAAAACGCCCGGCAGCGACACGATGCCACCGGGACGACAGGCCATGATGGCCTCGTTCAACGCGAACGGCCGCTCCACCGAGGCTACGGCGGACGTCGCACGCTCCATCAGCCCCAGGTCGCCATGACTTTCCAGGCCAACCGCCTCGATCACCGCGTCCGGGCCATGGCCCTGCGTCATGTCGAGGATGCGCTCCTGCAAGTCGCCCTCGGCGTAGTCCAGCGTCTCGGCGCCCGAGGTGCGGGCCAGCGCCATCCGCTCCGGCACGGTGTCGACGGCGATCACCCGCTTGGCGCCCAGCAGCATCGCCGACTTGATCGCCATCAGCCCGACCGGGCCGCAGCCGAACACCAGGATGGTGTCGCTCGGCGTGATCTCGCAGTGCTCGGCGGCCATGTAGCCGGTCGGGAAGATGTCGGACAGGAACAGCGCCTGCTCGTCCGTCACTCCCTCCGGGACCTTGATCGGCCCGACATCGGCGTACGGCACGCGCAGGTACTCCGCTTGCCCGCCCGAGAAGCCGCCAGTGAGGTGCGAGAAGCCGAACAGCCCGGCCAGCGGGTAGCCGTACACCTTGGCCTGCTGCTCGCCGTTCGGATTGGTGCGCTCGCAGGCCGAGAAGTTGGTCATCTTGCACTGGCGGCACTCGCCGCAGGCGATGACGAACGGCACCACGATGCGGTCGCCCTTTTTCAGCTTGCTGACGCTGCTGCCGACCTCGACGACCTCGCCCATGGTCTCGTGGCCCATGATGTCGCCGTTCTCCATGGTCGGCACGAAGCCGCCCATGAGGTGCAGGTCGCTGCCGCAGATGGCGCACGAGGTCACCTTGATGATGACGTCGCCGGCGTCCTCGATCTGCGGGTCGGGAACGGTGTCGCAGCGGATGTCGCCTCTGCCGTGCCAGCAAAGAGCTTTCATGGCGCAGTCCTTCCTTCGATGCGGACTCACTACGCGGCGGCGGTGCCTGGGTTTATTGCGGCCACGGACGGTTGCCGCGCTGGCGTCCGCGCCGCAGGATCGCCGGATGCATCAACGCGCCCGCGGCGACCTGCAACTGTCGTGGAAGCGCCGCGGGTCGATCACGGCGCTGGACGACCTGCGCCAGGAAGGCTGCCTCAAGGCGCGGTTCCCCCGCCCGGTCGACCGGATCGAAGCGACCACGCTGAACACCGGCGGCGGCGTGGCCGGCGGCGATCGGCTGGCAACCGCGTTGACGCTGCACGCCGGCGCCAGCGTGACGGTTGCGAGCCAAGCCGCCGAACGGTTCTACCGGGCGCTGCCGGAGGATCCGCCGGCGCATGTCCGCACCGCCATCCGGCTGGCCTCCGACGCCGCGCTGGAATGGCTGCCGCAGGAGGGCATCGTGTTCGACGGCGCGGCGCTCGACCGCAGGCTCGACGTGGAGATGGACGGCAGCGCCAGTTTCCTCGGCGTCGAGGCGCTGGTGTTCGGCCGCACCGCAATGGGCGAGCGGGTGCATGCGGCGCGGCTGTCCGACACGATCAGCGTTCGCCGCGACGGCAGGCTGGTGCTGCACGACGCGATCCGGCTGCACGGGCCGTGCGCCGCGCTGCTCGACCGACCGGCAACAGGCGGTGGCTGCGTGGCGCTGGCGACGCTGGTGCTGGTCGCTCCGAACGCCTTGCAGCGGCTTGACGCGGCGCGCGCGGCGTTGGACGGAGCAGCGGCGCAGGCTGGGGCGTCGGCGTGGGACGGCATGCTGGTGGTGCGGCTGCTGGCGCGCGACGGGGCGGCTTTGCGCCTGGCCGTCATCGCCGCATTGTCGTCGCTGCGCGATGGCCGCATGCTGCCGCGGACGTGGCTGTGCTGAGCAGGCGCTGTGCTGAGGAGGATTGCCGCTTGAACCTGACCCCGCGCGAGAAGGACAAGCTGCTGGTCGCCACCGCCGCCATGGTGGCGCGCCGCCGGCTGGAGCGCGGCGTGCGGCTGAACCATCCCGAGGCGGTGGCGCTGATCACCGACTTCGTGGTCGAGGGCGCCCGCGACGGCCGCAGCGTCGCCGACCTGATGCAGGCCGGCGGCCACGTGCTGACCCGCGAGCAGGTCATGGAGGGCATCGCCGAGATGATCCCCGACGTGCAGGTCGAGGCGACGTTCCCCGATGGCGCCAAGCTCGTCACCGTCCATGAGCCGATCCGCTGATGATCCCCGGAGAGGTCGACACCGTGCCCGGCGAGATCGAACTGAACGCCGGCGCGGCGCGGACTACGTTGCACGTCAGCAACAGCGGCGACCGGCCGATCCAGGTCGGCAGCCACTACCATTTCGCCGAAACCAACCCGGCGCTGCACTTCGACCGCGCCGCCGCCCGTGGCCAGCGGCTCGATATCGCCGCCGGAACCGCCGTCCGGTTCGAGCCGGGCCAGTCGCGCGAGGTGACGCTGGCGCCGTTCGGTGGCAGCCGTATCGTGTACGGCTTCCGCGGCGACGTGATGGGCGCGCTCTGATGGCCCGCATCACGCGCCGCGCCTACGCCGACATGTACGGCCCGACCACCGGCGACCGGGTGCGGCTCGCCGACACCGAGCTGTGGGCCGAGGTCGAGCGGGATTTCACCACCTACGGCGACGAGGTGAAGTTCGGCGGCGGCAAAGTGATCCGCGACGGCATGGGCCAGTCGCAGGCGTCGCAGGCCGAGGGCGCCGTCGACACCGTCATCACCAACGCGCTCATCGTCGACCACTGGGGCATCGTCAAGGCCGACATCGCCATCACCAATGGCCGCATCGCCGCTGTGGGAAAAGCCGGCAACCCCGACGTGCAGCCGGGCGTCACCATCGTCGTCGGCCCCGGCACCGAAATCATCGCCGGCGAGGGCAAGATCGTCACCGCCGGCGGCGTCGACAGCCACATCCACTTCATCTGCCCGCAGCAGGTCGAGGAGGCGCTGGCGTCCGGCATGACCACGCTGGTCGGCGGCGGCACCGGCCCGGCCACCGGCACCTCGGCCACCACCTGCACCCCCGGCCCGTGGCACCTCGCACGGATGCTGCAGGCGGCCGAAGGATTGCCGGTCAACCTCGCCTTCGCCGGCAAAGGCAACGCCAGCCGCCCGGCGGCTCTTGAGGAGATGATCCGCGCCGGGGCGAGTTCGTTGAAGCTGCACGAGGACTGGGGCGCCACGCCGGCGGCCATCGACTGCTGCCTGTCGGTGGCCGACCGGTTCGACGTGCAGGTGATGATCCACACCGACACGCTGAACGAGAGCGGCTTCGTCGAGGACACCATCGCGGCGTTCAAGGGGCGCACCATCCACGCCTTCCACACCGAGGGCGCCGGCGGCGGCCACGCGCCCGACATCATCCGCGTCGCCGGCCTTGCCAACGTGCTGCCGAGTTCGACCAACCCGACCCGGCCGTATACTGCCAACACGCTCGACGAGCACCTCGACATGCTCATGGTGTGCCACCACCTCGACCCGTCGATCCCGGAGGACGTGGCGTTCGCCGAGAGCCGAATCCGTCGCGAGACCATCGCCGCCGAGGACATCCTGCACGATCTGGGCGCGCTCTCGATGATCTCGTCGGACAGCCAGGCGATGGGCCGGGTCGGCGAGGTGGCGACTCGCACCTGGCAGACGGCGCACAAGATGAAGGTTCAACGAGGCGCGTTGCCCGGCGACGGGGCGCGCAACGACAACGCCCGCATCAAGCGCTACATCGCCAAGTACACTATCAACCCGGCGATCGCGCAGGGTCTGTCCCACGAGGTCGGCTCGGTCGCGGTGGGCAAGCTGGCCGATCTGGTGGTGTGGTCGCCGGCCTTCTTCGGCGTGAAGCCGGACATGGTGATCAAGGGCGGCAGCATCGCGGTGGCGCTGATGGGCGACCCCAACGCCTCGATCCCGACGCCGCAGCCAGTGCATTACCGCCCGATGTTCGGCCAGTTCGGCGGCGCGATGCAGGCTGGCAGCATCACCTTCGTCTCCGGCGCGGCGCTGGAGACCGACATCGCGGCGCGCCTGGGCCTGCGCCGCACGCTGTCGGCGGTGCGCGGCACCCGCACCATCGGCAAGCGCGACATGATCCACAACGACGCGACGCCCGACATCACGGTGGACGCCGAGACCTACGAGGTGCGCGCCGACGGGGTGCTGCTGACCTGCGAGCCGGCCACCCTGCTGCCGATGGCGCAGCGCTACTTCTTGTTCTGAGTGCCGCTCGTGGCTGCGAGTTTGGCAGGCGCGTTGAGAAGAACGACGACCTTGTGGTCCGGATAAGCCGAAGGCGCCAAGGTGATCTGGTTGAGCTGCACCACGCCGCGCGTCGGATGGTTGAGACTGCGTGCGCCGCCCTCTCGTCCCACAACGGCATGGCTGTTCCATAACCGAGCGAACGTCGCAGAATCGCGCAGCAGGTCGCTCACGATCTTCCGCGCCAGAGCGCCGCAGCCGAGAGCCTGATGTCGCGCCCCTGCTCGGTCCACGTGTACCATGCGACGCTGATGCCGCAGAGCTGGGCCACCTCCTCCCGCCGTAGCCCCGGCGTGCGCCAACGGTCGCGAGCGCCGAGCAAGAGGCCTGCCTGGGAAGGGCTTACGGCCTCCCGACGGGTCTGCAGGAACGCGCCGAGTTCACGTCGTCGATCGGTCATGTCGAACGTCGTTGGAAGAATTTATGCCAGGATACCTACACATCTTACACTGGGCCAACTGCACTGGAATACTGGCGTCCGTCATCAGGAGCCGGTCATGAGCACGTCCCAGCATGTTTTCGTCGCCAAGCAGTACTCCCCTCGTGCGGAAGACTACGTCACCAGCCTCAATCACAGCACCGGAGAAGACCTCGACCAGATTGAAACGGCACTCCGCGGCTGCGCGACCGCCCGCGTGCTGGACCTGGGCTGCGGCGGCGGCCACGTCAGTTACCGGGCCGCTCCGCATGTCGCCGAAGTCGTGGCCGTCGACCTGACCCAAAGCATGCTGGACGTGGTCGCCAGAACGGCGACCGAACGCGGTCTCTCCAACATCAGCGTGCGGCAGGCTGCGGCCGAGCGGCTGCCGTTCCAGGATGCGTCGTTCGACATGGTTCTGTGCCGGTTCACGGCGCATCATTGGCACGACATGCAAGCCGGGCTCCGTGAGGCACGGCGGGTGCTGGCACCTTCCGGCCGTGCGATCTTCATCGATTCGGTGGCGCCGGAAAATCGTCTTCTGGACACGCATCTTCAGGCAGTGGAACTGCTGCGCGATGCGTCGCATGTACGCAACTACAGCGTTGCGGAGTGGATCGTGGCGCTCGAACGTGCAGGTTTCGCAATCGGCAGCATAACGACCCGCACGTTGCGGATGGACTTTCCGGTCTGGATCGCCCGCACCCGTACCGTTGCGAACCATGCCGAGGCAATTCGCTCGTTACAGGCAGGAGCTCCCAGTTGCGTTCGGGAGCATTTCGCCGTCAGCCTGGACGGCAGCTTCGACCTCGACGCCGTGTCTATCGTAACAAGTGCCGCTTTATGCCCATAGTCGTATGATCGATGGTGCGGATGCTCTGAATGATCTGGAACTGCTGTGCAAGGTTTGTCATGTCCAAGCCCAGGACCGTGTGATGTCGCAAGATATCACGGCTTCCCAGCTGCGCGCCGGCACGCTGCTGCCGGCTGAGACCTGGGACGCCGCGCGCGCAGTGGACAGTGTGCTGGTGGACTATGACCGCCGCCATCGCCGCCGCATCCTGCTGGTGACCGAGGCCGGTCGCGAGGTCTTGCTCGACCTGCCACAGGCGGCGCGGCTTCGCCACGGCGATGGGTTGCTGCTCGACGGCGGCGGCGTGATCGCGGTGGCGGCACGTCCGGAGCGGCTCGCCGAAATCCACGCGCACAACGACGCCGACATGGTGCGGATCGCCTGGCACCTCGGCAACCGGCATCTCCCGGTGCAGCTGCTTGGCAAGCGCATCCGAATCCGTTCCGACCACGTGATCGAGGCGATGGCCGAGCTGCTTGGCGGCCATGTCGAGCATGTCGACGCGGCATTCGATCCCGAGGCCGGAGCCTACGCCGGCCGCCACGCGCATCAACACGACGACGAGCCGCATCATCACTGAGGTCCGCCACCTGCTGCGGCTGCTGGCATGGCTATCGCCGGCATTCCCGACCGGCGGCTTCGCCTACTCGCACGGCATCGAGTGGGCGGTAACGGCCGGCGATATCGGCGACGCCGCAAGCCTGCGTGCCTGGGTCGAGGACGTGCTGCGCCCCGGCGCCGGGCGCAGCGACGCGATCCTGCTGCGCCACGCCCATCGCGCCGCCGTCGCCGGCGACCTCGACGCGCTGGCCGACGTGGCGGAACTGGCCATGGCGGCGCAACCGGCGCGCGAACGGCAAGTGGAGACCGCGGGCCAGGGCAACGCGTTCGTGCTGGCCGCCGCGTCCTGGGAGCCGGACCTGCTGCGCGCCCTCGCCGCCCGGGTCGACGACGTGGCCTATCCGGTGGCGGTGGGAACGCTTACCGGCGCGCATCGCATCGATGTCGAAGCCGCTGTGGCGGCGACGTTGCAGGCGTTCGCCGCCAACCTGGTTTCGGCGGCGGTCCGGCTGGTGCCGCTCGGGCAATCTGCGGGGCTGTCGGCGCTGGCGTCGCTGGAAGGCGTCATCGCCGGAGTGGCGATGGCGACCCGAGACGCCACCCTGGACGACATCGGCGGCGCATGCTTCCGTTCCGATCTCGCGGCGTTGCGCCACGAGACGCAATACACGAGGCTGTTCCGCTCATGAGCAATAATAACGGACCGCTGCGGGTTGGCATCGGCGGCCCGGTCGGCACCGGCAAGACGGCGCTGATGGACGCACTGTGCCGGCGGCTTGCGCCCGAATACGACATCGCCGCCATCACCAACGACATCTATACGAAGGAAGATGCCGAGTTCCTCACCCGCGCCGGGTCGCTGCCGCCGGAGCGCATCCTCGGCATCGAGACGGGCGGCTGCCCGCACACCGCCATTCGCGAGGACGCCAGCATCAATCTCGCCGGCGTGGCGCAGCTTCACCGGCGGTTCCCTGGCTTGGACCTCATTTTGATCGAAAGTGGCGGCGACAACCTTGCGGCGACGTTCAGCCCAGAGTTGGCCGACCTGACGATCTACGTGATCGATGTCTCGGCTGGCGACAAGATTCCGCGCAAGGGCGGACCGGGAATCACCCGCAGCGACTTGTTGGTCATCAACAAGATCGATTTGGCACCGTTCGTGGGAGCCGATCTCGGCGTCATGGAGCGGGACAGCCGGCGCATGCGTGACAACCGACCGTTTGTATTTGCCAACATCCGTGCCAACGAAGGCGTCGCCAGTATAGCTGATTTTATTGTCCGTCATGGTGGGCTACGTACTTGCGTACGTAATCCAGCTTAACTAGCGAAGATCTTCTTCAAGAACTACGATGTTAACGTTGTAAGAGACTTCGCCTTCATCATCGTCACGATGAACCGTGCCAACGAACTCGCCGGCAATCCAGATTTCTGGAGTGGCACTCGGTTTTGAAACGACAACTTTTATTGCAGAATTTCCAAACGTGGCGCATAGCCAAGTCTGAACAAGCTTAATTTCTTGAGAATTCAATTTTCGATAAGAGCGAGCATCGTCATTTTGCTCGCCTCCGGATGCGTGCCGACAGCTTACAGCTGCCGGCACGCTCTCGTAATCAGCTCAGACGGAGGTTGCTGGCCGCCTCTTTGCCGCGCTCCATCATCACGTCATAGGTGACGGCTTGGCCGTCGTTCAGACCGGTCAAACCGGCTGCCTGAACCGCGGTGATGTGAACGAATACGTCCTTGCCGCCATTCTGTGGGGTGATGAAGCCGAAACCCTTGGTGGTGTTAAACCACTTAACAGTGCCGCTCGCCATGTAGGTGTCTTTCTCGTTCTTGATACTCGCCATCCGCATTACGACGACGGCGGCTCAGGCAATAGCCCGATCCAATCCATGCTGCAACAGAAAATGACCGGCTACGCCAAACACCGGCGAATTTTTTGCAGTTGGCCCCTTCGTAGCGGAAGTCATGGCGCAATCGCGTGATCCAAGAGTCGAATGGTGACCGCTCCGGGTGTCGGTTCCGGATTGGCGGCCATGTCGGGCGGCGGCTGACTCGCCAGATCGGGCGGAAGAGCGGACGATGCCGGCGGAGGCAGCGTCACGACGGGGGGGGCTGGCTGCGGCGCACGCAAAGTCATTGCCAGCATGGCCGCAGCAACAACGCCAGCCGCGAGCGTTGCCACAGCGAGCAGTCGCCTCGACAGAACACGCAAGGCACCTTTACCGGCGGAATTGGCGGAGGGGATGGGATTCGAACCCACGGTACACCTTTACAATGTACAACGGTTTAGCAAACCGTCGCCTTCAGCCGCTCGGCCACCCCTCCGCCTGGAGAGTTCAAAGTCACGACGTTTGCCCGACCGTTATTACGGGCACACGGCCCGGAGGTCAAACCCCGAGGTCAAGCGGGGCAGAGGTCAAACCGTCTCAGCCAAGCGGCGGGTGATCGCCGCATTGACCAGCGCCGGGTTGCCCTTGCCCGCCATGGCCTTCATCACCTGGCCCACGAAAAAGCCGAACAGCTTCTCTTTGCCGCCGCGGTACTCCGCGAGCTTGTCCGGGTTGCCCGCCAGCACGGCGTCGACCGCAGCATCGATGGCGCCCGTGTCGACGACCTGGCGCAGCCCCTTGCGCTCGACGATGGCGGCCGGCGGCTGGCCCGTCTCCACCATCGCCTCGAACACCTCCTTGGCGATGCGGCCGTTGATGGTGCCGTCCGCCATCAGGTCGAGCAGCTCGCCCATCGCCCCCGCCGAAACCGGGCTGTCCCCGATGCTGCGCCCGGTGCGGTTCAGGGCGGCGAAGAAGTCGCCCATCATCCAGTTGGCCGCCAGCTTGGCGTCGCGGCCGCGCGCCACCGCCTCGTAGAAGTCCGCCGTCGCCTGCTCGGCCACTAGCACCGCCGCGTCGTAGGCGGGCAGCCCGTATTGCGTCACGAACCGCGCCCGCTTGGCGTCCGGCAGCTCCGGCAGCCCCGCACGTAGCTGCGCTACCCATTGCTCGTCGAGCGCCAGCGGCAGCAGGTCGGGGTCGGGGAAGTAGCGGTAGTCGTGGGCGTCCTCCTTGCTCCGCATCGACCGGGTCTCGCCGCGCGAAGGGTCGTACAACCGGGTTTCCTGCTCCACCGTGCCGCCCGCCTCCCACACGGCGACCTGCCGCTTCGCCTCGGCCTCGATCGCCTGCATGACGTAGCGCACCGAGTTGACGTTCTTCACCTCGCAGCGGGTGCGGAACGGCTCGCCCGGGTGGCGCACCGAGACGTTCACGTCGGCGCGCATGGAGCCCTCCTCCATGTTGCCGTCGCAGGTGCCGAGGTAGCGCAGGATGGTCCGCAGCTTGCGTAGGTAGGCCCCGGCCTCCTCCGGGCTACGCAGATCGGGCTCACTTACGATCTCCATCAACGCCACGCCGGCGCGATTGAGGTCGATGTGGCTCTGCGTCGGGTCCTGGTCGTGCAGGCTCTTGCCGGCGTCCTGCTCCAAATGCAGCCTGGTCACGCCGACCGACTTGGTGCTGCCGTCGGCCAGCTCGACTTCGATCACGCCGGCGCCGACGATGGGGTGCTGGTACTGGCTGATCTGATAGCCGGCGGGCAGGTCGGCGTAGAAGTAGTTCTTGCGGTCGAAACGGCTGGTCAAGTTGATGCGCGCGTTGAGGCCGAGGCCGGTTCGCACCGCCTGCGCCACGCACTCGCGGTTGATGACCGGCAGCATCCCGGGGAAGGCCGCGTCGACGAAGCTGACATGGGCGTTCGGTTCTCCGCCGTAGGTGGCCGACGCGCCGGAGAACAGTTTCGATTGGCTCACCACCTGAGCATGGACCTCCAGGCCAACGACGATTTCCCAAGTTTTGCCAGCGGCTTCGATGGTGTAGCTCATGCGGCGACTCCGGCATGCTGCGGCGGCAGCACGGTGAAATTGGCGGCACGCTCCAGCGCCGCGCCGACCGCGAACACCGTTTCCTCATCGAATAGGCGACCGAGCACTTGCAGGCCGAGCGGCAAGCCGTCGGCGCTAAGCCCGGCCGGCACCGACAGGCCGGGAATGCCGGCCATGTTGGCGGGCACCGTGAACACGTCGTTCAGGTACATCGTAACCGGATCGTCCATCCGCTCGCCCTGGGCGAACGCCGCCGACGGCGCGGTTGGCGTCAACAGCGCGTCGACCTGCTGGAACACGTCGGTGAAATCTTTCAAGATCAACGCTCTCACCTTCTGCGCTCGCAAATAGTACGCGTCGTAGTAGCCCGACGACAGCACGTAGGTGCCGATCAGCACGCGTCGGCGGACCTCCTCGCCGAACCCGGCGGCGCGGGTGTTCTCGTACATTTCGGTGAGGTCGCCACCCGCGATCCGATGGCCGAAGCGCACGCCGTCGTAGCGCGCCAAATTGGATGACGCTTCCGCCGGCGCCACGATGTAGTAGGTTGCCAAGCCATACTTGGTGTGCGGCAGGCTGACGTCGACGATCTCGGCGCCCGCCTCGCGCAGCCAGTCCAGGCCTTGCCGCCACAAGGCCTCGATCTCGGCCGGCATCCCGTCGCTGCGGTATTCGCGCGGCACGCCGACGCGCAGCCCGCGCACGCCGCGTCGGCACGCGGCGGCGAAGTCCGGCACTGGGCGATCGGCGCTGGTGCTGTCTTTGGCGTCAAACCCGGCCATCGAGCCGAGCAGGATGGCGCAGTCCTCGACGGTGCGCGCCAGCGGCCCGGCCTGGTCGAGCGAGGAGGCGAACGCCACCACGCCCCAGCGCGAGCAGCGGCCGTAGGTCGGCTTCATGCCGACGACGCCGCAGAAGCTGGCCGGCTGGCGGATCGAGCCGCCGGTGTCGGTCGCCGTCGCCCCCAGCGCCAGCCGCGCCGAGACCGCCGCCGCCGAGCCGCCGGACGAGCCGCCCGGCACCAGCCGCCGGTTGTCGCCCGGCCGCGACCACGGGCTGGTCACCGCGCCGTAGGCGCTGGTCATGTTGGAGGAGCCCATGGCGAACTCGTCCATGTTGGCCTTGCCCAGGAACACCGCGCCGTCGCGCAGCAGGTTGGCGGTCACCGTGCTCTCGTAGGGCGGCACGAACGGCTCCAGGATGCGGCTGCCGGCGGTGGTGCGGATGCCGGCGGTGCAGAACAGGTCCTTGATCGCCAGCGGGATGCCGGTGAGCGGGCCGTGATCGCCGCGCGCCAGGGCGACGTCGGCGGCGTCGGCGTGCCGGCGGGCCACCTCCGGAGTCGGCGTGATGTAGGCGTTCAGCGCCGGGTTGAGCCGCTCGATGGCGCCGCCATACGCATCGGCCAACTCGCGCGCCGAGATTTTCCGTGTCCGCAGGGCATCGCGGGCCTGCGCCAAGGTCAGGTCGAACATCACTCGACCACCTTCGGCACGGCGTAGAACGCGCCGGCGCGCTCCGGGGCGTTGCCGAGCACCGCCTCCGCCTGGCCGCCGTCGGTCACCACGTCCTCGCGCATCCGCAGCGCCATCTGCGCCGCCCCGGCCAGCGGCTCGACCTGCGACACGTCGACCTCGCCCAGCTGCTCGATCCAGCCGAGGATGCCGCCAAGCTCGGCCTGCAGCCGTGCGATCTGCCCTTCCTCGACATGGATGCGGGCCAATTTCGCGATGCGGCGCACGGTCGCGGGATCGAGCGACATGGTTTCTCCTTGGAGGGCAGGTAGTGCCCGGACCATAACGGCGGCCATGGCCCTGTTCAACATGACCGATTTGCGCGCCCAACTCGATCCGGGGGAGCGGCTAATCGGCATCGATCCCGGCAGCCGCACTATCGGGCTGGCGCTGTCGGACGTGTCGCTGCTGCTGGCCACGCCGCACAGCCAGCTGCGGCGCGGCAAGCTGGCCGACGCGGCGGCGGCGATTGGCCGACTGGCTCGCGCCGAACGGGTCGGCGGCCTGGTGGTCGGGCTGCCGCTATCGATGGACGGCACCGCCGGGCCGGCGGCGCAGGCGGCACGGGACTGGACGCACGCGCTGTCCGCAGCGACCGGGATGGCGGCGGCGTTGTGGGACGAGCGGTTGTCCTCGGCGGCGGTGAACCGCTTCCTGATCGCCGAGGCCGACGCCACCCGGCAGCGGCGGGCCGAGCTGGTGGACCAGATGGCCGCCGCCTACATGCTGCAATCGGCGCTGGACGCTTCCCGGCCGGCGGGTCAGGACTGATCCGGCGTCTCGATCCGGGCGCCGTCCAGCGTGCGAATGCTGGCGCGGGCGGTCATGGCGTCGGCGTCGCGCTGCGCCCTGGTACGGCCGTGACGGGCGCGGGCCTGTTCGGCCGTCTGTACTGCCGCTTCCCGCGCAAGATGCTTTTTTACGCGTCTCAGGTTGACGATCTCGGCACTCACCCGGCAGCCCCACCATGCAGCTTGGCTTGAAATCCCGCCAACGAATGACCATTCATATTAATTGTATAAGCAAAAGGGACGCTTATGAGCACCATCCTGCTTATCATCGTAATCCTACTCCTGCTTGGCGCATTGCCGACTTGGCCATACAGCGCGGGCTGGGGGTACTTCCCATCGGGCGGCATTGGCTTGGTGCTGCTGGTCGTGATCGTGTTGCTGGTCCTGGGCCGCATCTAGAATTCCGCCTCAGGCAGCGGCAAGCACTCGGCCGGCAACCGCGTCGAGCTTTGCCAACATCGCTGGATCGCGTGCGGCCGGGGCGGTAATCAGGGCATGGTCCAGCGCGCGGTCGCAGCCCGCCGGACAAAAGCCACGCGCCGCTCCGATGGCCGGCACTACCGCGGCAACCAAGTCTCGTGCCCGGTCGGCGTTCTCCAGCAGCACCTTGACCACCATGTCCACGGTCACATGGCCGTGGCTTGCATGCCAGCAATCGTAGTCGGTCACCATCGCCACGGTCGCATAACAAAGTTCGGCCTCGCGGGCCAGCTTCGCTTCCGGCATGTTGGTCATGCCGATCACGTCGCAGCCCCAACTCCGGTACAGCTGGCTCTCCGCTTTAGAGGAGAACTGCGGCCCCTCCATCACGAGGTAGGTGCCGCCGCGGGTCGCCGGCAACCCAATGCCGCGTGCCGCAGCTTCCAGCGCGTCGCCAAGCCGCGGGCAAACCGGCTCGGCGACCGAGACATGCGCGACGCAGCCGGCGCCGAAGAACGATTTCGTGCGGGCGAAACTGCGGTCGATGAACTGGTCCACTATGACGAAGTGGCCCGGCGGCAACTCCTCACGCAGGCTCCCGACGGCCGAGAGCGACAGCACGTCGGTGACGCCAACCCGCTTCAGCGCGTCGATGTTGGCGCGATAGTTGAGGTCCGACGGACCCAGGCGATGCCCCCGGCCATGCCGAGGCAGGAACACGCAGCGGATGCCGTGCAGCTGCCCCTCCAACAACTCGTCGGAGGGATCCCCCCAAGGCGTCTCCACCCGCCGCCAGGACTTTTGCTCCAACCCCGGAATGTCGTAAAGGCCGGAGCCGCCGATGATGCCGATCACCGGCTGTACGGCGACGTTCACGCTAATGTACGTCGGCCCAGATCTTGCGTTTCACGGCGTAGGTGATGCCGGTCAGCAAGGTCAAGAAGAACACCACCTTGACGCCGATCCTCTTGCGCTGCTCCAGCTCCGGGTTGGCGATGTAGGTCAAGAAGGTCACGACGTCGTGGCTCTCCTGCGCCAAGCTGGAGGGAGTGCCGTCGGCATAGGTGACGCTGCCGCTTTGCAACGGCTGCGGCATGGCGATCTGATGGCCAGGAAACCACTTGTTGTAATACAGGCCGTCGCCGACCTTCATTCCGGCCGGTGGGTCGGAGTAGCCCTGCAGCAACGCGTCGACATAGTCGGAACCACCCTCGCGAGCCTTGATGATGACCGATTGGTCGGGCGGCAACGCGCCGTTGTTGGCGGCGCGCGCCGCTTTGTCGTTGGCGAACGGCGCACGGAAATGATCGCTCGGCAGCGCCGGGCGTTCCGCCGCCGCCCCATCGTCGTTGATCGTCGGCACCGTGATGGTAGCGGCGATTGCCTTCACCTGGTCGTCGGTCAGTCCAATGCCCTCGAGGTTGCGGTAATACGCTTCCTTCATCGAGTGGCAGTTGGAGCAGACCTCCTTGTAGACCTGGAAGCCGCGCTGGGCGGACGCCCGGTCGAAGGTGCCGAACAGGCCGGAGAAGCTCCAGGACTGACGCGGCAGCGCTTCCTCGGCGGCGAACGCCGATCCGCAAAGGCCGGCTGCCATCACCGCCGCGACGGCAATGGCGGGCTTACGCATCAAACCTTCTCCATCGGCTTGGCCATGGCGCCGGACGGCAGCGGGCCGCCGCCGACACGGATCACCGGACGGCTGATGCTCTCCGGCAGCGGCAACGTGCGCTCCAGGATGCCCAGGAATGGCAGCGCCGCAAAATGCAGGAAGTAGTAGGTGGTGGCGACGCGACCCAGCGTGATCCAGATGCCCACCGGGTGATTTGCCCCAACGAACCCCAGCAACACCACGTCTGCCGCCAGCAGGCGTATCATCGGGCGGTAAATCGGCCGGAACCGGGCGCTACGCACCGGGCTGGTGTCGAGCCAGGGCAGCACGAACAGCACGGCGATGGAGCCGAACATCAGCAGCACGCCGAACAGCTTGGACGGCACCGAGCGCAGGATCGCGTAGAACGGCAGGAAGTACCACTCCGGCACCACGTCGGCGGGAGTGACCAACGGGTTTGCCGGCACGTAGTTGTCGACATGGCCCAGGTAGTTCGGCGCGAAGAACACCATGCAGGCGAACACGAGCAGGTAGACGCACATCCCGACCGAATCCTTGATCGTGTAGTACGGATGGAACGGCAGGGTGTCCTGCGGCCCCTTCACCTCGATGCCGAGTGGGTTGTTCGAGCCGGTGATGTGCAGGGCGACGACGTGCAGGAAGATCACGCCGGTCAGCACGAAAGGCAGCAGGTAATGCAGGCTGAAGAAGCGGTTCAGCGTCGGGTTGTCGACCGAGAACCCGCCCCACAGCCAGCTCACCACGCTCTCGCCGACGATGGGGATAGCCGAGAACAGGTTGGTGATGACGGTGGCGCCCCAGTACGACATCTGGCCCCAGGGCAGCACGTAGCCCATGAAGGCAATCGCCATCATCAGCAGCAGGATGACCACGCCGATCATCCACAGCAACTCGCGCGGCTTCTTGTACGAGCCGTAGTACAGGCCGCGGAACATATGGATGTAGACGATGATGAAGAACATCGACGCGCCGTTGGCATGGGCGTATCGCAACAGCCAGCCGTAGTTCACGTCGCGCATGATGCGCTCGACGCTATCGAACGCCATCGTGGTGTTCGCGGTGTAGTTCATCGCCAGGAACACGCCGGTGGCGATCATGATCGCCAGGTTGATCATCGCCAGCGCGCCGAAGTTCCAGAAATAGTTGAAGTTCTTCGGCGTCGGAAAGACCGCGTATTCCTTGTTCAGCAAGGTGAAGATCGGTAGCCGCGCATCGACCCAGTTCAGCACCGGGTTCTGCATGTCGCTTTTGTGCAAGCCAGCCATGGTCGTGCTCCTGTGTGGCGCGCGTCGCCGCGTCAGCCGATCTTGATCTTGGTGTCGCCGGTGAACTCGTACGGCGGCAGTGCGAGGTTGCTCGGCGCCGGTCCGTGCCGCACCCGCCCGGCGACGTCGTACTGGCTGCCGTGGCACGGGCAAAGGTAGCCGCCGAAATCACCGCGCGGGTCGGTCGGCTTGCCGCCCAGCGGGATGCAGCCGAGATGGGTGCAGATGCCAATCATCACGGCCCACTGCTCGTGACCCGCCTTGACCCGCCCGGAGTCGGCCACTGGCTCGATCAGCGCGCTCAGCGGCGTCGCCTGGCTGACCTTGATCTCGTCGGGCGTGCGGTGGCGCAGGAAGATCGGCTTGCCGCGCCAGGTCACGGTAATGCCCTGGCCGGCCGGGATCGGCTTCAGGTCCACGTCCAGCGACGACAGGGCCAGCACGTCGCTCGACGGGTTCATGCTGTCGATCAGCGGCCACGCCAGTGCGCCGATGCCGATGGCCGCAGCCGAGGTCCCGACCAGCTTCAGGAAGTCGCGCTTGGAACCGTCGGCCGCGGTATCGTGGCCGGGCGCGTGAGCCGTTACAGACATCGTGGACGTCATCCCATAGAACGTGCAGCTAACTTACGGCGGCGGCTTCGCGCCTGCAACATACCCCGCGACGCCACTCCTTTCACTTAGACCGGCTGGGAACGATGCAAGAAGCAGTTTCGCATGTGCAGCTTCAACAGCCCGCCAAACTCTGGTTCGAGGCGCTGCGCGACCGCATCTGCGCCGAGTTCGTCGCCATTGAGGCCGCGGCAGGCAGCCCTGCCTGCTTCGTCCAAACCCCGTGGAGCCGTCCGACCGAAGATGGCTCGGCCGGCGGCGGCGGCGTCATCAGCCTGATGCGCGGGCGGGTGTTCGAGAAGGTTGGGGTCAACGTCTCGACGGTGTGGGGCGCTTTCAGCCCGGAGTTCCGCGCCGAGATCCCGGGCGCCGCCGAGGACCCGCGGTTCTGGGCCAGCGGCATCAGCCTGGTCGCGCACATGGCCAGCCCGCGGGTCCCAGCGGCGCATTTCAACACCAGGATGCTGGTCACCACGCAGGGCTGGTTCGGCGGCGGCGGCGACCTCACGCCGATGGTGTTGGACGCGCCGGAGTCGGTGGCTGACGCGCTGTCGTTCCATGCCGGTTTTCGCGACGCCTGCGACCGCCACGACGCGGCCTACTACCCGCGCTTCAAGGCCTGGTGCGAGCGTTACTTCTTCTTGCCGCACCGCAACGAGCCGCGCGGCGCCGGCGGCATCTTCTACGACCGCCTCGACAGCGGCGACCCGGCCGCCGACTTCGCCTTCACCCGCGACGTCGGTGAAGCCTTCGCGAGCGTCTACCCGCAGATCATCCGCCGCCGGATGGGCGAGCCATGGACCGCCGCCGAGCGCGAGCACCAGCTGGTGCGCCGTGGCCGCTACGTCGAGTTCAACCTGATCCACGACCGCGGCACGCTGTTCGGACTCAAGACCGGCGGCAACGTCGAGGCGATCCTGATGAGCCTGCCGCCCGAGGCGCGTTGGCCGTGATGGCGTTCAGTGGCTGGGGCCCGGCTTGGCTCCGGTCTTGATCGGGCTGAACAGCAACGTCGCCGGGGCCGCCAGGAATGCCAGGAGCGCGCAACCCAGGAAGATGTCCGCATATCCAAGCACCTCCGCTTGAGAATGCAGCGTCGTGTAAATGAAGCCCTGGGCGCGCGTCGCGGCGTCGACGGACGAGTGGCCAAGGTTGATGAACGCCTGCTTCGCGTGCGTCAGCGTCGACACGTAGCCGGGGTCGAACGGTGTCAGATGCGCCGATAAATGCGCGGAATGAACCTGCGTCCGCTCGGTGATCTCGGCGCTGGCGAGCGAGATGCCGATCGAGCCGGCGATGTTGCGGAACATCGTGCTGAGCGCGGCGCCGTCGGCGTTCTGCCGCTTGCTTAGGGTTGCGAACGAAATCACGCTGATCGGGACGAACAGGAACGCCAAGCCGGCGGTCTGGGCCATTCGGATCAGCACCAGGCTACTGAAGTCGATGTTGATCGTGATCTTGCTCGAGAACAGCAGCGACGCGCCCAGGATCATGAAACCCGCCAGGATAACCAGCCGTGTCTGCACGAACGGCATGATGCGCTGCACCAAGGGGATCAGCACGATGAGCAGCACGGCTCCCGGCGACAGGATGAGGCCGGCCAACGTCGCGGTGTAGCCCAGCACCGTTTGCGCGAACTGCGGGATGACCACGGACGACGAGTATAGAATGCCGAAGCAGATCGCGATCATTAGGCAACCAACAGAGAAGTTGCGGTCGCGGAACACGCTCAGGTTGACGATCGGCTTCTTGGCGTAATTCAGCCAGGCGATCGCCAGCACGATGCCGACCACCGCGAGAACCGTGAACAGGATGATGAAGTTCGATCCGAACCAGTCTTCGTCCTCGCCGCGGTCAAGCACCACCTGCAGGCAGCCGATGCCTAACGCGATCAGCCCGATGCCGACGAAGTCGACGTGCTTGTCGCCGCGGTTGGCCCAGGGAGGGTCCTCCACCAGCGCCGTCACCGCGAAAAACGTGGCGATGCCGACTGGAACGTTGATGAAGAAGATCCAGCGCCAGCTGGCGTGGTCGGTGATGATCCCGCCCAGCGTCGGGCCGAGCACCGGCGCCACCACGGTCGCGATGGCAGTGACTGCAAATGCCGCGCCGCGCTTGGACGGCTCGAAAGTGTCGAGAATGATGGATTGCTGGTTCGGCTGCAGCCCGCCGCCGAAGAACCCCTGCAACAGCCGGAACAGGATCAGCTCGTAAAGGTTGCCAGCGATCCCGCACAGGAAGCTGCACACCGTGAACATCCCGATGCAGATCAGGAAATAGCGTTTGCGCCCCAGGACCCGGCTGAACCAGCCGGAGATCGGCAGCACGATGCCGTTGGCGACCAAGTAGGAAGTGAGCGCCCAGGTGCTCTCGTCGTTGCTGGCGCTCAGGCTGCCGGCGATGTGCGGCAACGCCACATTGACGATGGTGGTGTCGAGCACCTCCATGAACGCCGCCATCGTCACCACGATCGCGATCAGCCAGGGGTTGGCCTTGGGCCGCCACTCGGCCTGGGCGCCGGCAGTGGCCGCAGCGCTCATTTCAGGCTGACCGTCGGCTCCACCGAAATGCCGAGCGGGAGCGGCAGGGCCGGGTCCAGGCCGCTGTCGATGTCGATCTTCACCGGGATGCGCTGCACGATCTTGACGTAGTTGCCGGTGGCGTTCTCCGCCGGGAAGGCGCTGAACTTGCTGCCCGAGCCGAGCTGCACGCTGTCGACGTGGCCTTTCAGCTTCAGCGACGGATAAGCGTCAACCCTGACGTCCACCGCTTGGCCGGGCCGCATCCGGTCGAGCTGGCTTTCCTTGAAGTTGGCGGTGACCCAGACCTGCGGGCTCACCAGCGAGGTCAGCGACGCGCCTGCGGCAAGGTAGTTGCCAAGTTCGACGTTGCGCTTGGTGATCCAGCCATCCTGCGGCGCCTTGACGACCGTGTAGCCGAGATCGACGTTGGCCTTGTCCAGCTGCGCCTGCGCCTGCGCCACCTGACCTTCGAGCTGCTTCACCTGCGCCACGTTCTGCGCGACCAGCATGTCGACCGGCTGCGCCTGCAGCAGGTCGGCCTTGGCTGCGGCGACGTTGGCCTCGGCCTGGCGCTGTCCGGCGGTGGCCTGGTCGATGCTGCTTTGCGTGGTGGCGGCGCGCGCGATGCTGGTTTGACGGCGCGCGTCCTGCTGCGCCCGGGTCTGCAGCGCCTGCTGAGCCTGCAGTTGCGCCTGCGCGGCAAGCAGCTTGGCCGGATAGGTGATTCGCGCCAGTTGAAGCGCTGCGCGGGCGTTATCGAGCTGCCCCTGCGCCGTCGCCAGCTGGCCGGTTGCCTGGTCGCGGGCCGCGACATACTCGCGCGGATCGATCGTCAACAGCACTTGGCCGGTTTTCACATACTGATTGTCGTTGATGTGCAAGGCGTTGACGTAGCCGCTGACCTGCGGCGCGATCGTGACGGCCCGCCCGTCGATGAAGGCGTCGTCGGTGCTCTCGAGATTGCGGGTGCTGATGAAATAATACGCCCCGCCGGCTATGGCCAGGAGCGCCACGATGGCCAGGATGAACCAAACCCGGCGCGACTTGCGTTTCGTGCCGCCGTCTTGGCCGCTGCCGTCTTTACTGGAAGAAGCCTTGTCGCCACCCTGCTCCGAAGCGTCGGCAACGGGCTTGTCGTCGCCCCGCGGCCTCACGTCGCTCTGTCGCCTGTCGAGCTGCGGCTTCTCCGCGACAGGAAGGTCGCGCAAGGCCGGGCGGTCGCGCAGCGTTGGATTGATGTCCAGCTCGCGTGGGTGCGAATCATCGTAAGGCATCGCAAGCTCCCGAGTGACGTCGCAACGAACGCGACCGGTTGACGACAGTTGCTATGACACGCCGAGTTGGCGTAACGCGATAAATGACCAGGCACGACGAAAGGCAGGATCGCTCCTGCCCAACGTGTCGGTCAGCTATCCTCTCCCAAGACGGGAGAAAAGATCACGGGTGGCCGTGGCTGCGAAGGCTGTTCGGAGCCGTCGGGTCGGCCAGCTCTGCGGTGGTGGCCTGCTGGTCGAGGTAGGCGCTGACGCCGCCTTGGGTGCCGTGAGTCTAGTTGTCGGTGCCGTTGAACTCGTCAGCCATCGCGACGCCGCCGCTGGACAGAACCGCAACCGCCGCCATCAACAAATTACGCATCGTAGTGCCTCTTTGGTTTGTCGGGGCGGAAGATACCGCCGGTCGACGCAGACACATATGTTGCGGCGCACCCACGGCCATAATGTCCGCTGCGGCTTTGAGACATATGCCGCTCGGGCATAAGTGAACGCTCGGCGGCGAGAGCGGATCAAGCTGCGAAAGTCGAGTCAAGCCACAAAAGTCTGGGTCCGGACCAGCCTGGCGTAGAGGCCGCCCAGCCCGAGTAGATCGGCGTGCGTGCCCTGCTCGGCGACCCGGCCCTCCTCGACCACCACCACCAAATCGGCGTCGCGCACCGTCGACAGCCGGTGCGCGACCACGATCGTGGTGCGTCCGCGGCGCAGCTCCGCCAGCGCCGCCTGCACCGCCGCCTCGCTCTCGGCGTCGAGCGCGCTGGTGGCCTCGTCGAGCAGTAGGATGCGGGCGCGGGCGAGCAAGGCGCGAGCCAGCACCACGCGCTGGCGCTGGCCGCCCGACAGCCGCTGGCCGCCCGGGCCGACCTCGGTGCCGTAGCCGCGCGGCAGCCGGCCGATGAAGTCGTGCGCGGCGGCGGCGCGGGCGGCGTCGTGCAGCTGCGCGTCGCTGGCGTCGGGTCGGGCGAAGCGGATGTTGGCCGCCACGGTGTCGTCGAACAGCAAGGCGTCCTGGCCGACATAGGCGATGGCGGCGCGCAGGCTGTCCAGCGTCGCCTGGCGGACGTCGGCGCCGTCGATCCGCACCGCGCCGCCGCTCACGTCATGCAGCCGGGGGATGAGCGACAGCGCCGTCGACTTGCCGGCCCCGGACGGCCCGACGAGGGCCAGCGTGAGGCCGGGGCGCGCTACGAAGGACAGCCCGCGCAGCCCCATGCGGCCGTCGGGATAGGCGAAGCTCACGTCGTCGAACACCACCTCGCCGCCGCCGGCCGGCAGCGCCGCCGCGCCCGGCCGGTCGACGATGCTGGGCCGCTCGTCGATCACCCGGAACACCCGCGCCAGCCCGGCCAAGCCCTCCTGCAACGCGGCGTTCAGGCTGCCCAGCGCGCGCAACGGGCGCGAGGCGATCAGCAGCGCGGTCACGAAGCCGGTGAAGTTGCCCAGCGTGCTGCCGCCCGCCGCCGCCCGCCAGCCGGCGAAGCCCAGCACCGCCGCCACCGCGGCGCCGCCGAGCACCTCCAGCAACGGGTCGATGCGCGCCCGCGAGCGGTTCATCGACAGCAGCGCCCGGTACAGCTGCGCGAAAGATTTCTCCGCCCGTGCCGTCTCGTGCGCCTCCAGCCGCCAGGCCCGCACCGTGCGCGCCTGCGAGAAACTCTCGTTCAGCAAAGTCGCGGCTTCACCCATGCGTTCCTGCATGCCGCCGCTGGCCCGGCGGATGCGCTTGCCGATGCGCTGGATGGGCAGCCCGGCGAGCGGGTACAGGCAGGCGGCGATCAGGCTCAGCTCCCAGTCGAGGTAGAGCATCGAGGCCGCCAGCCCAACCACCGTCACCGCGTCGGCGATGCCGGCGACGGCGCGGGTCATCGCCTCGCGGATGGTCGCGGCGTCGGTGGTGAAGCGGGCGGCGAGGGCTGCCGGCGACTCACGCTCGATCCGGGCCAGGTCGGCGCGCATCAAATGCGAGAACATCCGGCCCTGCAGCGCCTGGATCACCAGCAGCACGATCCGCTGCACCTGCACCGTCTGGAAGTACTGGGTGACCGCCTTGGCCGCGGTGACCGCGACCACCAGCACGGGCACTTGGTACAGGATGCGGGCGTCCTTGCGCTCGAACAGCCCGATGGCGCGGTCGATCAGCACCGGGTACAGCGCCTGGGTGCCGGCCATCAGCAAGGTCAGCACGACGATGACGGCGAGCTTGCCGCGATAGCGGCCGATGTAGTCGCGCCACAACCGCCGCAGCAGCCCGCCAGTGCTGTCGTCGCCGCTGTCGCTGGCAAGATCGGGGCTGGCGGCGTCCATTGCGGTTCCCTATCAGCCGTGGCGGCGAACCGCCAGTTCGGCCAGCAGCGCCGCGCGGTCGGCGACGCAGCCGCCCTGCATCCAGAGCGTCTTAAGGTCCCGCAGCGTGTCCCCGACCGCCGGGCCGGGCGGCATCCCAGCGGCGAGGAGGTCGCGCCCCTGCAACGGGAACACCGGCGTCGCCAGGATAGCCAAGCGGCGGCGCAGCGCCGGCGTGCCGCCCGCCAGCCGGATGCGGGCGTCGAGCGCCTCGCCGGGCGTGTCGGCCAGGGCGCGCCGGAGGTCGGCGTCGCTGGCCGTCTCGGGCGGCGCCGGGCCGAGCAGCGACGCCAGCCGGTCCCGCTCCGCCCAGGACAGCCGCAGCCGCGCGGCTATCGCCTCCAGGCAGTGGCCGTCGCCGATCAAAGCCGCCAGCCGCAGCAGCGGGTCGGGTGGGGAGTCGGCCACCTGGGCCAGGCGGGCGATCCCGGACGCCTCCGGCAACACCGCCGCCAGCACGCCGGCGTCGCGCATCAGCGTCAGCGCCGGCTGCGGATCGGCCGTCGCCAGGATGCGCTTCAGCTCGCTCCAGACCCGCTCCGCCGACAACCGCGCCAGCTGCGGCGCCGCCTCCTCCAAGGCGGCCAGCAGCGTCGGCTCCGGCGGCGTCAAGCCGTAGCGCGCCTGGAAGCGGAAGAAGCGCAGCACGCGCAGGTAATCCTCGGCGAGGCGCGCGCGCGCCTCGCCAACGAAGCGGACCCGGCCGGCCGCGAGGTCGCGGCGTCCGCCGAACGGGTCGTGCAGCGTGCCGTCGCGCTCCATGGACATGGCGTTGATGGTGAAGTCGCGGCGCGCCGCGTCGGCCCGCCAGTCGTCGGTGAAGGCCACCGCGGCGTGCCGCCCGTCGGTGGCGACGTCGCGCCGCAGCGTCGTCACCTCGAACGGCCGGCCATCGGCGAGCGCGGTCACGGTGCCATGGTCAAGCCCGGTCGGCACCGCACGCAGGCCCGCCGCCGCGAGCGCCGCCAGGACCTGATCCGGCAGCAGCGGCGTCGCCAGGTCGATGTCGGCGACCGCGTGGCCGGCGATGGCGTCGCGCACCGCGCCGCCGACCACCCGCGCGCCGGGCAGCGCGTCCCACACCGTACCCAGCGCTGAGTCACCTAGGAAGCCGGGAGGCTCAGAGGCCATGGCCCTCGACGATATGCCCGTCCTGCAGCCGCGCCGGCACGTACACCTGATGCGGCGCGAGGCGCTGGCTGACCCCGAGCCAGACGATCACCGCCCCGAGCGCGGCCAGGGTCGCCGTCGCCGCCCACAACAGCCAGCGCGCCCGCGTGCCGAGGAACCACCAGCCGCCGAACAGCGCGAACGGCGTCAGGAACAGCGCGAACTCACTCAGCCGCAGCATGCCGGCTCCCGCAGCCGTCCGGTCCCCGCAAACGCCCCGCCAGGTTGAGCAGGATCGCCGCCGTGGCGCCCCAGATATGATGTCGCGCGTGCGGCCATACCCAGAACGCGCGCCGCCTGCCCTGCACCACGATCTCCTGGCGCTGCGGCGCGTCGGGATCGAGCAGCACGCTGAGCGGCAACTCGAACACCTCGTCGACCTCGTGCGGCGAAATCCGCAGACCGAGAGCGTCCAGCGCCACGCCGATCGGCAGCAGCGCCATCACCGGCGTGATGCGATAGCCGGTTCCGGTGACGTACTCGTCGAGCCGCCCGAGCAGTTCGACGCGCGAGGGGTCCAGTCCGACCTCCTCCTCCGCCTCGCGCAACGCAGCCGCCTCGGCGCTGGCGTCGCCGGGGTCGATGCGCCCGCCCGGGAAGCTGACCTGCCCGGGATGCGCCGACAGGGTGGCGCATCGGCGGGTCAGCAGCACGCCGGGAGCCGGCCCAAGCACCATCGGCACCAGCACCGCCGCATCGACCAGCGGGGTGCGGAACGACGGTCCGTCGCTGGTCACCGGATGCGGCGTCGCGCGCCGCAAGCGCAGCCGCAGCGCCGCAGCGTCCAGTCCTGGCGTATTTATCCCCGGCGCAGGCAAACCGGCCGCGATGCTCAATCGCAATCTTCGTCTGGCGCCGCGTCTTCTTCAATGCCGGGCTCCGGCATCTCGCCCATCGGAAAGAAACAGCCGCAGCTCCAGACGCCCATCATCTCGCGCCCATGCACCAGGCCCGGCTCGGCCAGTGCGGCCAGCTCGTAGTAGACCGCGCGGTTGATGCGGGCCTCCAGCGGCCACGGGCCGGCCCCGTCGCGGATGCGGAGGTAAGGAGTGGGCTCGCAGGTCATCAGGTCGTGCGAAATCCGGATCGGGTGCGCCTGGTCGGCGGTCACCACCTGATCGACGTTGGTTCGAAAGGTCAGCCGCTGGTCGCGGCCGCAGCCGACCCAGTCCATCTCGACCGCCATCCAGGGCGCGTCCTCGACCACGATGCGGCCACGCTCGGCGGGCGTCTCGAGCCAGAAATGCCCGTCCTCGTCGCGCTTCAGCACCGAGGAGAACAGGCACACCAGCTCCTTGCGCCCGATCGGGCTGCCCCGGTACATCCACGCCCCGCCACGCCGGACCACGAACGGCAGGTCGCCGCACTCGACCGGCCGCCGCACCGGCCTCGCATCGACCGGCCTCACATCGGACGAGTGGCTGTTGGCATGCAGGCCGTTGGCCGCCGGCTGGCTCTTCGGGGCGACGCGCAACAGCGACGAGTGCCGGTCGGTGGGCAGTTCATGCAGGGCCATGGTCCTCGTGACCTGATTCAACGTTACCGCCTTCGTCGACGATGCCCGTGGCCGAAACCACGTGTTGATCGATATAGGGAGCAAGGCAGGCGGATGAAGCAGCCCAAGCCGACTTTCCGCGTTCCGTTCGGCAGCGCCGCTTCATGCGGCGGCGCGCCAGCAAGGATTTTGCCATGCAGACCGATCACACCGTGCTGGCCGAGGTCGAAGCGCTCGGCGACGCCATGGCCGACATCCGCCGCCAGGTCGCGCGCGCCGTGATCGGCCAGAGCGAGGTGGTCGAGCAGGCGCTGGTGACCTTGCTGGCGGGCGGCCACATGCTGCTGGTGGGGGTGCCGGGCCTGGGCAAGTCGCTGCTGGTCGAGACGCTGGCGACGGTGCTCGGCCTGGCCACCAAGCGGGTGCAGTTCACCCCCGACCTGATGCCGGCCGACATCCTGGGCAGCGAGATCCTGGACGATGGCGACTCTGGGGAAGGCGGGGGCCGGCGGTTCCGCTTCGTGCCCGGCCCGGTGTTCTGCCAGCTGCTGATGGCCGACGAGATCAACCGCGCCAGCCCGCGCACCCAGTCGGCGCTGCTGCAGGCGATGCAGGAGGGCCGCGTCGCCATCGCCGGCGCCGAGCACCCGCTGCCGCGGCCGTTCCACGTGCTGGCGACGCAGAACCCGATCGAGCAGGAAGGCACCTACCCGTTGCCCGAGGCGCAGCTCGACCGCTTCCTGCTGGAGATCGAGGTGCGCTACCCGTCGCTGGCCGAGGAGCGCACCATGCTGCTGGCCACCACCGGCGCCGCGCAGGACCGCCCGCTTGCGGTGTTGACCGCGGGCAGCCTGCTTGACGCGCAGCGGCTGATCCGGCGCATCCCGGTCGGCGAGAGCGTGATGGAGGCGATCCTGGCGCTGGTGCGGCGCACCCGGCCGGAGGGCAGCGACGCCGCCGCAGTGACGCGCCACGTCGCCTGGGGCGCCGGGCCGCGTGCAGCGCAGGCGCTGATGCTGGCGACGCGCGCGCGGGCGGTGCTCGACGGCCGGCTGTCGCCCAGCCTGGACGACGTGGCGGCGCTGGCTCCGGCGGTGCTGCGCCACCGGATGGCGCTGAACTTCTCTGCACGCGCCGACGGGGTGACGCTGGCCGGGCTGATCGGCGGCCTGGTCGAACAGCTTGGCTGAGCCGGACGCCGCTCAGGCGCTCGGGTCCCAGGCGCTCGGGTCGCACCTGCCGCCGCTGCTGGTCGCCGCCGAGCGGGTGGCGTCCACCGTCGCGCAAGGCGTTCACGGCCGCCGTCGGGTAGGCCAGGGCGACAGCTTCTGGCAGTACCGGCCGCTGCTGCCCGGCGAAAGCGCGCAACGGATCGACTGGCGGCAATCGGCCCGCGCCGGCGCCGGCCGGCATTTCGTCCGCGAGACGGAGTGGGAGGCGGCGCAGACCGTGCTGCTGTGGCGCGCCGGCGGGGCGAGCGCCGACTGGCGCAGCGACCGCGCGCTGCCGCGCAAGCGCGAACGCGCGGAGCTGCTGCTGCTCGCCCTTGCGGCGCTGCTGCTGCGCGGCGGCGAGCGGGTGGCGCTGCTCGGCGCTGCGCGGCAGCCGGTCGGCGGGCGCGGCGCGCTGGGGCGGCTCGCGCTAACGCTGGCCGGCGACGCCGGGGCCGGCGTCGCGCCGCTGCCGGGCGCGGTCCCGCGCCACGCCACGGCGGTGCTGCTGGGCGACTGGCTGGGGCCGCTGGAGGCGAGCCGCGCCGCGTTGTCCGCCCTGGCGGCGCGGCAGGTGCGCGGCCATGTGCTGCAGGTGCTCGATCCCGCCGAGGCCGACCTGCCCTATGCCGGCCGCATCCGCTTCGCCAGCCCCGACGACGCCGCCAGCGCGCTGATCGGCCGGACCGAGGGCGTGCGCGACGCCTACGCGGCGCGGCTGGCGGAGCAGCAGGCCGGCATGGCCGCGATCTGCCGCGCCGCCGGCTTCGGCTTCGGCCTGCACCGCACCGACCAGCCGCCGCAGGCCGCGCTGCTGGCGCTGTACTCGGCGCTGTCGCCGACGCAGGTCCGCGGTTGAACGCCGTGGCCTCCTTGAGTTTCGCGGCGCCCTGGGTGTTGCTGGCGTTGGCGGCGCTGCCGGCGCTGTGGTGGCTGCTGCGGGTGACCCCGCCGGCGCCGCGGCGGCAGGTGTTCCCGGCGGCGCGCCTGCTGCTGGGATTGGGCGCCAACGCGCAGACCGCCGCCCGCACGCCGCCCTGGCTGCTGGCGCTGCGGCTACTGGCGGCGGCGCTGGTGGTGGTCGGGCTGGCGCGCCCGGTGCTCGACAGCGGCACGGCGCTCGCCGGGCGTGGCCCGTTGCTGCTGGTGATTGACGACGGCTGGGCGGCGGCGGCGGATTGGTCAATCCGGCTGCGCGCCGCCGACAGCGTGCTGGACCGCGCCGACCGTGCCGGCCGCCTTGTGGCGCTGCTGGCCACCGCCAGCGACGAGCCGCCGGCCGCCATGCCGGCCAGCGAGCTGCGCCCGCGACTGGCGACGCTGCGGCCAAAGCCCTGGACGCCTGACCGCCATGCCGCCGCAGCGGCCATCCGCATCTGGACCGCCGCCAATCCCGGCGGCGGCAGCGTGCTGGTTGGCGACGGGTTGGCCGACGGCGACAGCTGGCCGGAATTCGCTGCCGCCCTACGCGCCACCGGCCCCGCGCGGGTGCTGGCCGGCGGCACGCCGCTGCTGCTGCTGCCGCCGACCAGCTCGCCGGACGGCTTGACGGTGCGCGTGGCGCAGACGCCGCGCCCAACGCCGTCCGCAACTGGGCCGGCGGCGACCGCGGTGCTGGGGATGTCCGGCGACGGCCGCATCCTGGCGCGCGTGCCCGTCACCATCGCCGCCGACGCGCCAGTCGGAGAGGCGCTGCTGCGGCTGCCGTCCGAACTGCGCAACCGGCTGGCGCGGCTCCAGATCGAGGGGCCGCAGGGCGCGCTGCCCAGCGCCGGCGCGGTGGCGCTGCTGGACGAGGGGTTCCGCCGCCGCCCGGTCGGCATCGTGCGCGCCGATGCCGCCGACACGCCGCTGTCCGGCGTGGCCTATTACGTGAGCCGCGCGCTGGCCCCGTATGGCGAGCTGCGCGAGGGCAGCCTGAAGACGCTGCTGGCGCGCCCGCTCTCGGTCCTGGTGCTGCTCGACCAGCCGCTGCCGCCGGGTCCGCAGGCCGAGCGGCTGGCCGCCTGGGTGGCCGCCGGCGGGCTGCTGCTACGCTTCGCCGGGCCGCAAATGGCCGAGGCGGCAGCGCAGGGAGCCGACGCCGCGGGCCAGCCTGGCATTACGGGCCAGCCCGCCGTCGCCGATGCGCTGCTGCCGACGCCGCTGCTGGCCGCCGACCGCCAACTCGGGGGCGCGATGTCGTGGAGCCAGGCCGAGCGGCTAGCTCCGGCAGGCCCCGGCTCGCCGTTCGCCGGCATCGTGTTCCCCGACGAGGTGCAGGTGCGTCGCCAGGTGCTGAGCGATCCCGCCGCCGACCTTCCCGGCGTGACCTGGGCGCGGCTGGCGGACGGCACGCCGCTGGTGACGCAGCGGGCGATCGGCGTCGGGCGGGTGGTGCTGTTCCATGTCACCGGCAACGCCGATTGGTCGTCGCTGCCGCTTTCGGGTGCCTTCGTGGCCATGCTGCGCCGCTTGGTCGACCTGGCCGCCGGGGTCGAGACGGCGGCGGCCGAGGCCGGAAACGCCATGCTGGCCCCGGCCGAGACGCTGGACGGCGAAGGCGGCGCGACGCCGCCGCCGGCCACCGCCACGGCAATCCCGGTGCGCGCCTTCGCCGCCACCGCCGTCTCGATGCGCCACCCGCCGGGGCTATACGGGCCAGAAGCGTCGCGACGTGCGCTCAACCTCGCGGCGCACCCGCCATCGCTCGCCGCCGCGCCGCCAGTTGCCGGCGCGACGGTCGAGGCGCTGGGCGCCGAGGCGCCTGAGCGCCCGGTCGGACCGGCCCTGATCGCGCTGGCGATGGCGCTGTTGGCGGTCGACTTGCTGCTCTCGCTGCGGCTGCGCGGCCTTTTGCAAGCTGCGGCTGCGGCTGCGGCGGCGCTGGCGCTGTTGCTGGCGGGCGCTCCGGCGCGAGCCGAGCCGGCCACCAACCCGGCGTTGGAGACGCGGCTCGCCTACGTCGTCACCGGCGATCCCCAGGTCGACGACGTGGCGCGGTCCGGGCTGGCGGGGCTGTCGGCCTATGTCAACGCCCGCACCGCGGCGGTGCTGGCCGAGCCGGCGGCGGTGGTGCCAGGCAGCGACGACCTCAGCTTCTACCCGCTGCTGTACTGGCCGCTCAGCGCCGACGCGCCCGATCCCGGCCCGGCGATGCTGGCGGCGCTCAACGAATACACCGCGCATGGCGGCATCGTCCTGATCGACACCCGCGACGGCGGCAGCGGCAGCGGCATGGCGCCCGGCACCGAGGCGGCGCTTGCCCGCATCGGCAGGGCCGGCGGGCTGATCGTGCCGCCGCTGGCGCCGCTGACCACCGCGCACGTGCTGGCGCGCTCGTTCTACCTGCTGCGCCAGTTCCCCGGCCGCTACGACGGCGGCACCGTCTGGGTCGGGCGCGACGGCGACCGCAGCAACGACAGCGTATCGCCGGTGATCGTCGGCGGCTTCGACTGGGCGGCGGCCTGGGCGGTCGACGCCGATGGCCGCCACCCTTACGCGACGTTGCCCGGCGGCCAGGGCCAACGCGTGCTGGCCTACCGGTTCGGGGTCAACCTAGTGATGTACGCGCTGACCGGGAACTACAAAGGCGACCAGGTGCACGTCCCGGCGCTGCTGCAGAGGCTCGGCCAGTGAGCCCGCAGCGCGCGTTCGCCGGCCTGCGCTTCGCCCCGGCGCTGCCGGCGTGGCTGCTGGCGGCATTGGCGCTGCTGTGCCTGGCGGCGCTCGGCATGGCGCTGTGGCGGCGGGCGCCCGGAGCCGCCTGGCGCGGGCTGGCGTTCGCGGTGCTGCTCGGCTGGCTCGCCGGGCCGCGCCTGGTGACGCGCCAGCAGACGCCGCTGCCCGACGTGGCGCTGCTGGTGATCGACCAGAGCGCCTCGATGGACGTGGCCGGCCGCACCGCCATGGCCGACGCCGCGCGCCGCTCGCTGCAGGCGCAGGGGGTGGCGCTGCCCGGGCTGGAGCTGCGGACCGTCACCGTGCCGGAGGCCGGGCAGAACGGCACCAGGCTGTTCGCCGCCGTCGACCGCGCCGTCGCCGGCATCCCGCAGGCGCAGCTGGCCGGCATCGTCCTAGTCACCGACGGCACCGTCCACGACGTGCCGGCGAAGGACCGCTACGGCGTGCCGCTGCACGTGCTGCTGGCCGGGCGCGGCGAGGAGCGTGACCGCCGGCTGCGGCTGATCGACGCGCCCGGCTACGGCGTGGTCGGCCGCTCGGTGACGCTGAAGGTCGCGGTCGACGACTTGGGCGGGCCGCCATCCGCCGAGCCGGCGCCGCTGACCATCCGCCGCGACGGCGAGCTGCCGCAGGTGGTGCCGGTGACGCCCGGCGTGCCGCAGGACATCGCCTTGCCGATCACCCGCGAAGGACCGTCGGTGGTCGAGCTGAGCGCCGCCCCGCTCCCCGGAGAGGTCTCGACGCTGAACAACCGCGCCGTGGTGCAGGTCAACGGCGTGCGCGACCGCCTGCGCGTGCTGCTCATCAGCGGCCAGCCGCACGCCGGGGAGCGCACTTGGCGGCGGCTGCTCAAGGCCGACCCCAGCGTCGACCTGGTGCACTTCACCATCCTGCGGCCGCCGGAGAAGGACGACCTGACGCCGCTGAACCAGTTGGCGCTGATCGCCTTCCCGGTGCGCGAGCTGTTCCAGCAGAAGATCGGGGAGTTCGACCTCATCATCCTCGACCGCTTCCAGAACCACGGCATCCTGCCGCCGCAGTATCTGCAGAACATCGCCGACTACGTGCGCGCGGGAGGCGCGCTGCTGCTCAGCGTCGGGCCGGAGTTCGCCGGGCGCGAGAGCCTCGACGACACGCCGCTGCGCGATCTGCTGCCGGCGCACCCGGTCGCGCTCGACGGCGACGCCGGGACGCCGGGCGGCGCTGTCGTCGACGGCGAGTTCAAGCCGCAGGTGACGGCGCTCGGCGCCCGCCATCCAGTGACCGCCGACCTGCCCGGCTGGCACCCCGACCGGACGCCGGACTGGGGCGATTGGTACCGGCGCATCGCCACCGGCCCGGCGGGCGGCGACGTGCTGATGGCCGGGCCGGACGGTGCGCCGCTGCTGGTGGTGGGCCGGGTCGACGCGGGCCGGGTGGCGCTGCTGCTGTCCGACCAGATCTGGCTGTGGTCGCGCGGGCACGGGGGGGGCGGCCCGCAAGCCGAGCTGCTGCGCCGGGTCGCGCACTGGGCGATGAAGCAGCCGGCGCTGGAGGAGAACGCGCTGGAAGCCAGGATATCGCCGCTGGGCGGCCCGCAATCCGGGCGGCTCAGCATCCTGCGGCGCAGCACCGACCCGGCCACGCCGCCGCCGGTGACGGTCACCTCGCCCGACGGCCAAGCCCGGCGCGTGGCGCTGACGCCGGGAGCCACCGGGGTCGCCGGCGCGACGCTGGCCGCCGCCATGCCGGGGGTGTGGCAGGTCAGCGACGGCGAGCGCACCGCCTACGCCGCCGCCGGCACGGCCAACCCGCTGGAGATGGCCGACCTGCGCGCCACCGCGACCAGGTTGCAGCCGCTGGTCGCGAGCAGCGTCGGCAGCGTGCATTGGCTGGCCGGGCCGGGCATGCCGGCGGATGCGCCGGAGCTGCGGCGGACGTCGTCCGGCCGCAGCGTTTCGGGGCAGCGGTGGATTGGCTTGCTGGAGCGCGATGCCCATCTGGTGACCTCGGTGGCCGCGGCGCCGTTGCTGCCGGACTGGCTGGCGGTGCTGCTGCTGCTTGGCCTCGTGGTGCTGGCGTGGTGGCGCGAGGCGGCCTAGCGATTGCGAAACACGGGCCTAGCGAAACACGGGTCGAAGAGACGGTTTCGATAAACGGGCCGGAGGGGGTTGCCTTCATCAATACCGAATATCCTGGCCGTCCGCACGGCCCACACGACAGCGGCGCAGGACCGGCATCGCTGCTGGCGCTGGTCGGTTTCCTCGGACTCACGCTGCTGGTGGGGGCCGCCGACGGCGTGGTCACCGCAACCGGCGTCCATACCTGGTACCTGTCGTTGACCCAGCCGCCCGGCACCCCGCCCAACTGGGTGTTCGGCCCGGTCTGGAGTGCCCTGTACGCGATGGTCGCGGTGGCGGCGTGGCTGGTGTGGCGGAGCGGGGCGTCGCGCGCCGGCGAGCGCCGCTCGCGTCCGGCGCTGCGCCTGTGGGGTTGGCAGCTGTTGTTTAACGCCGCCTGGACCCCGGCGTTCTTCGGCCTGCACAGCCCGCCGCTGGCTTTGGCGGTGATCCTGGCGTTGGTCGCGCTGATCGTCGCCACGATGCGGGCGTTCGCGCCGGTCAGCCGCAACGCGGCCCTGTTGATGCTGCCCTATCTGGCCTGGACCTGCTACGCCAGCTACCTGACGGCGGGTTTCCTGTACCTGAACCCGCATGCGTGACCACGCCGCACCATCCAGGAGGGCTTTATGTCAATGACCCGCTTCGCACTGGCCACGGTCGTTCTGGCGCCGCTGCTCGGCATCGGCATGGTGTCGGCCCAGCAGATCCCCACCGGCTCGGGCGGTGGCGGCTCCGGCTTCTCGCCGCCGGTGCATGGCGGCGGCGCGGCGGCGCCACGACGCCCGCAGGAGCCGCCCGGCCTGCCGGGCACCGCGGCCAAGCCGGGCGAGTCCGCCGTCGGCGTGCAAACCGACTTGGCGCCCACCGAGGCGCTGTTCGACGCCATCAACCGCGGCGACGTGACCGAGGCGCGCGACGCGGTCAGCCGCGGCGCCGACATCAACGGCCAGAACGCGCTCGGCATGACGCCGGTCGACCTCTCGATCGATCTCAGCCGCAACGACATCACCTTCCTGTTGCTGTCCATGCGTAGCCAGGACGGCGGAGCTGGCCCATCGAGCGTCGCCAGGGCTGCCGGACCCATCGGCAAGGAAGTGAAGCCGGCGTTGCGGTCGGCAACCGCGCGGATCGTCAGGCCGCATGCGGCGCAGGCTACGGTCGTGGCGAGGCGGGCTCCGGTCGCGACGCCCGCGCGCTACGCCGGAAGCGGCGGCGCGCCGATCCCGCAAGCCGGGTTCCTGGGCTTCGGTGGCGCTGGCCAGCCGTGACGCGGCGATGGGCGCGGAGCCTCCGCGCCCATCGCGCGTTTCGCTGACGTGGAGCGTCAGGCAGTGACGCCGCTGTCGTCGATTGGATAGGTCACGGCATTGACGGCGACCAACGGCACGTCCGGCACGGTCGCATAGTTGCGGTTCGTTCCTGGATCGCCGGCGTTATCTTGCGCTTGCGTAACGGTGCCGGAACGGGCAGGATGGCGTGCCGTGGGGCCGCGCCAACATGAGCCTGCATCGAACCATCACCGCCGCGTACCTGGCTCTGGCGGCGACCGTCCAGCCAGCGCCGGCACGCTCCGACGAGTTGGCGCTGCGGCGCGTCATGCTGACGCTGGGCGGGGTCGGCTATTTCGAATACGGCCTCGCCATCGACGGCTCCGGCACCGTCGGCCTCGACCTCGCCCGCGACCAGGTGAGCGATGCGCTGACGTCGCTGGTGGTGCTGGACGCGGCGGGCCGCGTCGACGGGGTGGAGCTGCCGGGCGAGGCGGGCGCCGACGCCGCTTTCGCGACCCTGCCGTTCGGGCGCGCCGCCCTGTCCAGCCCGTTGGCGCTGCTGAACGGCCTGGCGGGCGTCGAGCTGCAGGTGCAGGCGGCGTCGATCCCGGGCGGCATGATGACCGGCCGCCTGCTGCGCGCCGAGATGGTTCCCGAGGCGCTGCCGGACGGCCGCGGCACGCTGCGGCGGACCCGCGTGACGTTGCTTGCCAATAACGGCCTGCGCCAGTTCGTGCTGGAGGACGCGCAATCCGTGCAGGTCGCCGACCCGGTGCTGCGCGAGCGGCTGCTGGCGGCGCTGGACGCGGTGCGCGCCGACGGCAGCCCGGCCAACGAGCGTCGGCGCCTGACGCTGCGCCTGCATGGCGACGGCAGGCGGATGGTCCAGGTCGGCATGGTGCTGGAAGCGCCGCTGTGGAAAGCCTCGTACCGCCTGGTGTTGCCGAGCCGGGGCGCGCCTGCCGGCGCCAGCGCGCGGCTGCAGGCGTGGGCGGTGCTGGAGAACGCCACCGGCGGCGACTGGCATGGCGTGACGCTGTCGCTGCTGTCGGGCAACCCGGCAACGGTGCGCCAGGACATCTACCGCGCCGTCCATGTCGCCCGCCCGGACGTTCCGGTCGCCTCGCTGGAGCGCCTGCTGCCGCCGCTCGACAGCCGCGTCATGGCAAGGAGCATGGTCAGTCCGCCGCCGCCTGCCCCGGTGGCGGTGGCGATGGCGGCGTCGGGGCAGCCCGCCGAGGCTGCCGAGCAAGCCGACAACACGGTGTTCACCCTGCCGCAGCCGCTCGACCTGGCGGCCGGCCACACCGCGGCGACGCCGTTCCTCGACCGCGCGTTGCCGTCGACGCCGTTGGGGCTGCTGCGACAGGGCGAGGCGCATCCGACGGCGTCGGTGCGCGTCACCAACGATACCGGCGCCAGCCTGCCCCCCGGGGTGGTCGCCACCTACGCCGACGGTGGTTTCGCGGGCGACGCCCAGCTTGGTCTGCTGCCGCCGGGCGAGAGCCGGCTGCTCAGCTTCGCGCAGGATTTCCGCACCACCGCCGACTGGTCGAACGACGAGGCGACCACGCTGGTCGGCCTCACCGCCGCGCGTGGCGTGGCGCACGTCGTGCGGCGGCGGCGCACCACCGTCGGCGTGGCGATTGCCGCCCCAGCCAGCGAAGGCCGCGACCTGCTGCTCAGCCTGCCGCGCGATGCGGACGCGCAGTTCTCGACCGAGCCGCCGCTGCCGGTCGAAGCCACCGCCGAGGCGTGGCGAGTCGCGGTGACGCTGCGCCCGGGAGAGCGCCGCAGCGTGGTCGCGCATATCGACCGCACGCTCTCGGAACAGACCGCGCTGACGAGCAACCCGGCCGCCGTGGTGGCGCTGCTGCAGGAAGGCGCGCTACCTCCGACGGCGCGCGCGGCGCTGGAGCGCGTGGCCGGGCTGCGCGCCGCCGAGGCCGATCGGATTGCCGCCCGGGACCGCCTGCTGGCCCAACGGCGCGACCTCGAGGCCGACGAGACGCGGCTGCGGCAGAACCTCGCCGTGGTTCAGGCCACCGACGCGCTGCACGCCCGGCTCATCGTGCAGCTCGCCGGCGCCGAGGACCGGCTGGGCAGCCTCGCGGAAGCCGCCGCAGCCGCCGACGCCGCCGCCGAGCAGGCGCGCACGGCGCTGCTGGATGCGATCGCCGGCCTTGGTTTCTAACCCGGCCATCTTCCGCTTGGGTGCGCCATCGACCTGACCGCCGCGGCCGTGGCCGACGGCTTCGCGCTGCTGCTCGGCCGCCCGCCGGAAAGCGACGCGGTGGTCACGCACTACCTGTCGATGGGACTGGACCGGCAGCGCTTCCTGCAGGCCCTGCTCGGCTCAGGCGAGTTCGCCGAGCGGCAGCGGCAGCGGCTGGCGATCGAGGCGCTGGGCCGTCCGGCGTCGTCGTGGGCCGCCGCTCCCGGCGTCGCGCGGGTGCTGCTGTTCGGGGCCTACGGCAACGGCAACCTGGGCGACGCGGTACAGGCGGAGGCGCTGGCCTGGGTGCTGCGGCAGCTGCTCCCGGGAGGGCTGTCGTTCGCCGCCACGAGCTGGGAGCGGCAGGCGCCGTACGCGCTGCCGGGCGGCGCGGTGCTGGCGTCCGACGCCATGCTGCGGCCGGACCGGCTGGCCCGCGACCATGACGGCGCGCGGCTGGTGACGATCGGCGGCGGCGGGCTGCTCGGCGCGCCGCATTTCCCGCTGCACGACGCCGCCTGGGCGCGCTGGTTCGTCGGCCGCGGCGTGCCGTACGCGCTGCTTGGCGTCGGCGGCGCCGTCGCGGCGCTGCACCAGCCGGCCTGGGCCGAAGCCTATCGCACGCTGATCGAAGGCGCGCTGTTCGTGGGCGGGCGCGACGAGGAGACGCTCGCGGCGCTGCGTACAATCAGGCTCGACGCGGCCTGGTTCCCCGATCCGGTGCTGGTCTGGGCGCTGGCGCAGCCGGAGCCGCCGCCGGCGTCGCGCCCGATCGACCTGCTGCTGATCCCGCGCTACCCAAACTCGGCCGCCGATGCCGACTGCAACCGTATCCTCTTGGCCCGCCGCGCGGCGGCGACTCCGGGCGAGCGCGTGGTGGTGGCGGCGCTGGAGCCGCACCTCGACCGGCACGCACTGCGCGGCGAGGCGGTCGAGTACGTCGCCGACTGGCAGGGGTTGATGGCGCTGTGCCGGCAGGCCCGGGGCGTGGCGACGCTGCGGCTGCACGGCGCGGTCGCCGGCCTTGCCGCCGGGTGCGTCGTGCATGGGCTGGTGCAGCCCAAGACCGGGGCGCTGATGCAGAGTCTCGGGGTCGGGCGCTGGTTCAGCCCCGAAGGCTGGCCGGACACCGACCCGGCCGGCTTCCACGCAATGCTGCGGCCCGGGCTGCTGGCGTTCCGGCAACGGGCCGGGGCCGCGATGGCGCTAGCGGGCGGGGTGTTGGCCCCTACCATCGCCTAACGGGCAATCGCTTGATGGCCTCGACGCGCCGCGCCCGCGTCGCCATCTTGGCGGTATGTCCCAGGTCCTGACCCGTCCCAGCCTCGTCACCGACTTCGTTCCGAAGAAGCAGCCGGCCAAGCCGGTCACCAAGCGCCTGCGGGTCGCGTCGGAGTTCGAGCCGGCGGGCGACCAGCCGGCGGCGATCCGCGAACTGGTCAGCGGCGTCGAGGGCGGCGACCGCGACCAGGTGCTGCTCGGCGTCACCGGCTCGGGCAAGACCTTCACCATGGCCAAGGTGATCGAGGCGGTGCAGCGCCCTGCCCTCATCCTGGCCCCGAACAAGACGCTGGCGGCACAGCTGTACGGCGAGATGAAGTCGTTTTTTCCGGACAACGCGGTCGAGTACTTCGTCAGCTACTACGACTACTACCAGCCCGAGGCGTACGTGCCGCGCACCGACACCTACATCGAGAAAGACAGCCAGATCAACGAGCAGATCGACCGCATGCGCCACGCGGCGACGCAGTCGGTGCTGGAGCGCGGCGACGTCATCATCGTCGCCTCGGTGTCGTGCATCTACGGCATCGGATCGGTCGAGACCTATTCGAAGATGGTCGTCAAGCTGGAGCTGGGCGGCAAGATCGAGCGCGACCGCTTGGCCCGCGCCCTGGTCGAGCTGCAGTACCGCCGCAACGACGCCGCGTTCCAGCGCGGCAGCTTCCGGCTGCGCGGCGAGACCGTGGACATCTACCCGAGCCATTACGAGGACCGTGCCTGGCGGGTCAGCCTGTTCGGCGACGAGATCGACGCCATCAGCGAGTTCGACCCGCTGACCGGCGAAGTCACCGGCAAGCTCGACAGCATCACCGTCTACGCCAACAGCCACTACGTCACCGCGCGTCCGACGCTGGCCCAGGCGATTTCCGAGATCAAGGTCGAGCTGCGCGACCGGCTGGCGCAGTTCGTGGCCGAGGGCAAGCTGCTGGAGGCCGAGCGGCTGCAGCAGCGCTGCACCTTCGACATCGAGATGATGGAGACCACCGGCTCCTGCAAATCCATCGAGAACTATTCGCGGTACCTGTCCGGCCGCAAGCCGGGCGAGCCGCCGCCGACGCTGTTCGAGTACCTGCCCGAGAACGCGCTGCTGATCGTCGACGAGAGCCACGTCACGGTGCCCCAGGTCGGCGGCATGGAGCGCGGCGACTACGCGCGCAAGAACGTCCTGTCCGAGTTCGGCTTCCGGCTGCCGTCCTGCATCGACAACCGGCCCCTGAAGTTCGCCGAGTGGGAGAACTTCCGCCCGCAGACGGTGTTCGTCAGCGCGACGCCGGGGCCGTGGGAGATGGAGCGCACCGGCGGCGCGTTCGCCGAGCAGGTGATCCGCCCCACCGGGCTGATCGACCCGGTGACCGAGGTGCGCCCGGTCGAGCATCAGGTCGACGACCTGCTGGCCGAGTGCCGCACCGTGGTCGCCGCGGGCGGGCGCATCCTGGTCACCGTGCTGACCAAGCGCATGGCCGAGGACCTGACCGACTACCTGACCGAGCACAGCGTCAAAGTGCGATACCTGCATTCCGACATCGACACGCTGGAGCGCATCGAGATCATCCGCGACCTGCGGCTCGGCGTGTTCGACGTGCTGGTCGGCATCAACCTGCTGCGCGAAGGGTTGGACATCCCGGAATGCGCGCTGGTGGCGATCCTGGACGCCGACAAGGAGGGTTTCCTGCGTAGCCAGACCAGCCTGGTGCAGACCATCGGCCGGGCGGCGCGCAACATCGACGGGCGGGTGATCCTGTACGCCGACACCATGACCCGCAGCCTGCGCTACGCCATCGAAGAGACCGAGCGGCGGCGCAACAAGCAGCGGCAGTGGAACCTCGACCACGGCATCACCGCGATCGGCGTCAAGAAGCAGATCGGCCGGGTGCTGGAGAGCGTGTTCGAGCAGGACTACGTGACCGTCGCGCCGATTGCCGACAGCAAGGTGTCCAACCTCGTCGGCAAGGACCTGAAGGCGTCCATCGCCGAGCTGGAGAAGCGGATGCGGACCGCCGCCGCCAACCTGGAGTTCGAGGAGGCGGCGCGGCTGCGCGACGAGATCCGCCGGCTGGAGGCGCTCGACCTCGGGCTGGAGCCGCCGCCGGCCGCCTCCGCCTCGCTGCGCCCGAAGCGCGACCGCACGCCGGAGCCGCTGGGGCCGGGCGGCGGCGGCTACGACCCGGAGAAGCGGCGCGGCGGGCGCGGCAGGCGGCGCGGGCCTTGATTTGAACAGGATGGGGATAGCGGCCAGCATCCCGCGCGTGGCGCTGGTGACGGGCGCCGCGCGGCGGGTCGGGCGCGCCATCGCCCTGGCGCTGGCCGATGCCGGCTTCGCGGTCGCCGTGCATTGCCGCGACAGCCAGGCCGACGCCGAGGCGACCGCCCGGGACATCGAGGCGCGCGGCGTGCGCGGCGTCGTGCTGGCGTGCGACCTGTCCGACGAGCCGGCAGTGCGTCGCCTGGTGGCGCGCGCGCAGGACGCGCTCGGGCCGTTGGGGGTGCTGGTCAACAACGCCAGCACGTTCGAGCGCGACGAGGTCGGCGACGCCAGCCGCGCCAGCTGGGACGCCCACATGGAGCCCAACCTGCGCGCGCCGTTCGTGTTGACGCAGGCGTTCGCCCACGCTTTGCCAAAGTCCGCGGAAGGCGTGGTGCTCAACCTGCTGGACCAGCGGGTATGGTCGCTGACGCCGCATTTCGTGTCCTACACCGTCAGCAAGGCGGCGCTGTGGGCGTTGACGCAGTCGATGGCGCTGGCCCTGGCGCCGCGCATCCGGGTGAACGGCATCGGCCCCGGCCCGACCCTGCCCAGCCCCCGCCAAAGCCAGGAGCAGTTCGACCGCCAGGCCGCCTCGGTGCCGCTCGGCCGCGGCACTTCGCCGGACGAGGTGGCGCGGGCGGTGCTGGCGGTGCTGGCGTTGCCGGCGATGACCGGGCAGATGCTGGCGCTCGACGGCGGGCAGCATCTGCAATGGGCCTCGGCCGGCCACGCGGCGCAGGAGGAATAATGGACCGGGCAAGATGGATCGCTTGAGCCTGGCCAATGCGGCGCTCGGCATTCGGCACGTGTTCCTGCACGACCTGCTGCTGCCGGCGCGGATCGGCGTCTACGCCAGCGAGCACGGCAAGACGCAGCGCATCCGCGTCAACGTCGACCTCGCGGTCGACGATCCGGAAGCCGGCAGGCCGGGCGGCGTCGGGCGCGACGCGCTCGACCGGGTGGTCGATTACAGCCGCATCGCGGATACGATCCGAAGCATTGTTGCGGCCCAGCACGTGCAACTGGTGGAAACCTTGGCGGAGCGCCTGGCAGCCGGATGCTTGGCAGACCCGCGCATCAAAGTGGTGCGTGTGCGCGTGGAAAAACTTGACATCATGCCCGATGGAGCGACGGCGGGAGTAGAGGTCGAGCGGCGGCGACTCTAACTTGTCCACTAGCCGCAACATCGCGTTAAGTTACAGTAAGATGGCGGACTCGGCTCAAATTCTATCCGCTTCGCAATAAAATAATCTAGCATAACTAGTCTGTTAGCTTAGTTAAACGGAAAATTGCCAATTGCTGAATCCGCAGAACTCCGCCATTTGGGCAGGTCTTCCGTCAAAACCATGCACAGTGTTATCCACAGGCTGGGCGGCGGCTAGATGAGCGTTGAGCCGGTTGCCAACAAGGGCGTCGGCGTGATCGAGCGGGCGCTGGAAACCATGCCGCTGGTGCCCGGCGTCTACCGCATGCTCGACGCCGCCGGCGAGGCGCTCTACGTCGGCAAGGCGCGCAGCCTCCGCCGGCGGGTGTACTCCTACACCCAAATCGGCCGCCTGCCGGAGCGGCTGCGGCGGATGGTCAGCGAGACGGTGGCGATGGAGATCGTCACCACCCACACCGAGGCCGAGGCGCTGCTGCTGGAGGCCAACCTCATCAAACGGTTGAAGCCTCGCTTCAACATCGTTCTGCGTGACGACAAATCGTACCCGTGGCTGCTGCTGACCGAGGACACCAAGTTCCCGCAGATCACCAAGCACCGCGGCGCGCGCACCCGCAAGGGCAGCTATTACGGCCCGTTCGCCTCGGTCTGGGCGGTGAACCAGACGGTGACGGCGATGCAGCGGGTGTTCCTGCTGCGTTCCTGCGCCGACACGGTGTTCAACAACCGCAGCCGCCCCTGCCTGCTGCACCAGATCCGCCGCTGCTCCGCGCCCTGCGTCGGCCGCGTCTCGACCGAGGAATATGCAACGCTGGTCGAGCAGGCCAGGGGCTTCATGGCCGGCAAGCAGGCCAGCGTGCAGCGCGACCTCGCCGCCGAGATGGAGCGCGCCGCCGAGGCGCTGGAGTTCGAGCGCGCCGCCGCGTTGCGCGACCGCATCCGCGGCCTGACCCACGTGCAGGGCGGCAACGGCGTCATCAACCCGGCCAGCCTGACCAACGCCGACATCATCGCGGCCTGGCAGGCGGCCGGGCAGACCTGCGTGCAGGTGTTCTTCATCCGCGGCGGGCGCAACAACGGAAACCGCGCGTTCTACCCGGCGCACGCCCGCGGCGAGGAGGCGCCGGAGGTGCTGGCCGCCTTCATCGCGCAGTTCTACGACGACAAGCCGCCGCCGCCGCAGCTGCTGCTCAGCCACGAGGTGCCGGAGCAGGAGCTGATCGCCGAGGCGCTGGGCCTGAAAGCGGCAACTTCGGGCACCGGCCGCCGGGTCGACATCGCGGTGCCGCAGCGGGGCGAGAAGCACGCCGTGGTGCAGCACGCGCTGACCAACGCCCGCGAGGCGATGGAGCGCCGGCTGGCCGAGACCGCGGGACAGGCCAAGCTGCTGGACGCCACCGCCGAGCTGTTTGGCCTGGCCGGGCAGCCGGAGCGGATCGAGGTCTACGACAACAGCCACATCATGGGCGCAAACGCCTACGGAGTGATGATCGTGGCCGGCGCGGAGGGCTTCACCCGCCAGGCCTATCGGAAATTCTCGATCCGCGGCCCGATCACCCCGGGCGACGACTTCGCGATGATGCGCGAGGTGCTGGAGCGGCGGTTCGGGCGGGCGCTGCGGGAGAACCCCGATCCGTCGCAGCCGCCTCCCGGGTGGCCCGACTTGGTGCTGATCGACGGCGGCGCCGGCCAGCTCTCGGCGGCGCGCGGCATCCTGGCCGACCTCGGCGTTACCGACGTGCCGCTGGTGGCCATCGCCAAGGGTCCTGACCGCGACGCCGGGCGCGAGTGGTTCCACACCGACGGCCGGCCGGCGTTCCAGCTGCCGCCACGCGACCCGGTGCTGTATTTCCTGCAACGCCTGCGCGACGAGGCGCACCGCTTCGCCATCACCACGCATCGCGCCGGCCGCTCGAAGGCGCTGGTCGGCAGCGAGCTGGACGAGATCGCCGGCATCGGCCCCGGCCGCAAACGCGCGCTGCTCAACCATTTCGGCTCGGCGCGGGGCGTCAAGCAGGCCGGGCTGCAGGACCTGCTGGCCGCCCCCGGCATCAACAAGGAGATCGCTCAGCGGGTGTACGCGTTCTTCCACCCCGGCGCGCGGGTTGAGCAGGTTTCGTAGCCAGCCGTCATTTCCGCCAAAGCGGGCTGACCCGGCCATGGTTTCGGTCTACGATCCCGCCAATGCTGTCCGACCTGCCCAACGTCCTGACGCTGTCGCGCATCGCCGCCATCCCGTTGCTGGTGGCGCTGGCGGCGCTGCAGACGCCGGCCGGCGACCTGGCCGCCTGCGTGGTGTTCAGCATCGCGGCGCTGACCGACTACTTCGACGGCCGGCTGGCGCGTGGCCGCCGGCAGACCTCCGACATCGGCCGCATGATGGACCCCATCGCCGACAAGCTGCTGGTCGGCGCCACGCTGATGATGCTGGTCGGCGCCGGGCGGCTGCGGCTGTGGGGTCTGTATCCCGCCATCGTCATCATGCTACGCGAAATCCTGGTCAGCGGCCTGCGCGAGTACCTGGCCGGGCTACGCATCGGGCTGCCGGTGACGCGGCTCGCGAAATGGAAGACCGGGTTCCAGATGGGCGCGCTCGGCGCGTTGCTCGGCGGCGACGACACCGCCGCGGTGCTGCACATGCCGTGGCTGCCTGCGTCCCTGATCGGGTCTGCGATGCTGTGGGTGGCGGCGCTGCTGACCTTGCTGACCGGCTGGGACTACCTGGTCGCCGGCCTGCGCCACGCTGGCGCCGCGTCGCTTGGCAGCCACGGCACGGCGGCGCCCCCGCCGTGATCGCCCCTATCGTAATCGCCCCTGCCGTGATCACCGCCTGGGCGTGGCGGCATGTCCCCACTGCGCGGTAAAACGCGGCCCGCAAGTCGGGTGTCACGGGGCGGCACCTTGAGCGCGGAGCCGTGAGCAGGCACATTCTTTCGAGGTCCGTGGCCGCCATGGCCGGTTCGGCGCAACTAAGGATAAGATTCATGCCGCGCTGTGCTGTCCCCGTGCGACCCGCGACCCGCCTGGCCAGCGCGTTCGCCACGGCGCTGCTGTTGTCAGGGTGCCACTACGCCAGCAGCCCGCTGGTTGGGTTCGGCGGCTTCATCGGCGACACCCACACCTTCTCGAACGATCCCAACCAGCCGCCCGGCGGCGCCGAGAACATGCTGCGCGCCTCCGGCAAGGAGTTCGCGGTCACCCCGCTGGTGCCCGAGGAGGGCAACGTGTGGCCGGGAGCGCCGTCGCCGACGCCGACCCTGGGCGACGTGCAGCTGCAGCAGAACCGGGAGAACGACCAGATCGACCGCAACCTGCCGGGGACGCCGGCGCCGCATCGGCAACCGCGCGGCAGTTCGACGCCGCCCGGCTCGGTGCAGGCCCCGTTGCAGCCGCCATCCAACCCGGAGCCGTTCAACGGCTCGTCGCTGGGCGTCCAGCCGCCGCCGGGCGGGCGCACGCCGCCGGTGATCAACACGCCGGGCGGCACGCTGGTCCCCAACAACAGCGTGGGCAACAACGGCACCACCACGGCCACCCAACCCGGCGGCGGCACCAGCATCGTGGTGCCGAACGGCAACGGCACCAGCACCGTCATCGGCCCGGACGGCTCGACCCAGACCATCCCCGCGCCGCGATGAGCATCGGCGTTCCAGCGCTCCAAAAGATCGACGTGCTGTACTTCGCTTGGCTGCGCGAGCGGGTCGGGCTGGGCCAGGAGACGCTTGCGCTGCCGCCCGAGGTGGCCGACGTGGGCGGGCTGATCGACCATCTGCGCCTCCGCCATCCGACAGCGTTCGAGAACGCCGCCCTGCTCCGCTGCGCCGTGAACCAGGAGTTCGGCGATGTCCGGACCCCGGTCCACGCCGGCGACGAGGTTGCGTTCTTCCCCCCCGTCACCGGGGGATGAGGTGACGCCCGCCGCCCTGGTGCGCGTGCAGGACGCGGCATTCGATGTCGGCCAGGAGATTGCCGCCCTGACTGCGGGACGCGCCGACATCGGCGGGATCGGCTGCTTCGTCGGCACGGTGCGCGAGACCGCCGGCGGGCAGGCGATCACGGCGATGACGCTGGAGCACTACCCGGGCATGACCGAGCGGGCGCTGGCCGGAATTGCCAAAGACGCGGCCGAACGCTGGCCTTTGCTCGGCTGCACGCTGATCCATCGCGTCGGCCGGATGCTGCCGGGGGAGGCGATCGTGCTGGTGCTCGCGGCCTCGTCGCATCGCCAGGCGGCGCTGGACGCCACCGGGTTCTTGATCGACTGGCTCAAGACGCGGGCGCCGTTCTGGAAGAAGGAGGCGTTCGCCGATGGCCACGAGGCCTGGGTCGACGCCCGCGAGAGCGACACCGCAGCAACCGCGCGCTGGCTTTGATCATCAAGCGCTGGCGTTAACGCGCCCTTCACCAACTTCGGCCCAAGTCTGCGTCGTTGCAGCAAAAAGGCCGCAGATGACCATCGACACACTCGACTGCCTGCTCGACGCGCTGGCCCGCCACCGCGCGGGCGATGTCGCCGGAGCTGGCGCGCAGTGCCGGGCGGTGCTGGCGCAGGGGCCGCATCCGGTGGCGCTGCACCTGCTCGGCGTGATCGCCTTGGAGCGGCGGCAGCCGACCGAGGCGCTGGCGCTGCTGCGGCAGGCGGCGGCGTTGCGCCCGCAGGACAGCGACACCCGATTGGCGCTGGCCAACGCGCTCGCGGCGAACGGCGAGCATCACGCCGCCGTCGAGGCATACCGGTCGGTGCTCGCCGACCAACCCGGCCATCCCGCGGCACTGGCCAACATGTCGCAGGCCTTGCGCGCCGCCGGCGAGACGCAGGCGGCGCTGGACGCCGCCCACGCCGCCGTCACGGCGTGGCCCGGCTCGGCGAAAGCGTTGACGGCGCTGGCTTTGGCGCTGCTGCAGGCCAACCAGCCGGCGCCGGCGCAAGACGCCGCCGACGATGCGGTCGCCGCCGATCCCGGACTGGCCGAAGCCTGGGTAGCTCGCGGCACGGCGCGCTCGGCGCTGCTGCACACCGACGCAGCGGTCGCCGACCTGGAACACGCGCTGACGCTCGACCCCGACCATGCCGGCGCCCACCTCAACCTCGGCAACGCGCACCTGGACTGCAACCGCCTCGACCTGGCGGAACGCAGCATCCGGCACGCCGTAGCACTCGACCCGTCGCTGGCCGAGGCCCATGCCAGCCTCGGTTTCCTGCTGGCCGGACACGGCGCGCTGGCGGCGGCGGCGGCGGCTTGCGACATTGCCATCGGGTTGCGGCCCGACTTCGGCCAGGCGCACTGGAATCGCAGTTTCGCCCATTTGCTGGCCGGCGATTTCCGCCGTGGCTGGGTCGGCTACGAATGGCGTAAGCAACGCTTCCCAAAGGATTTCGGCGCGCTGTCCGGACCGGAGTGGCACGGCGGCGACCTGGCCGGGCAGCATCTGCTGGTGCGCGCCGAACAGGGGCTGGGCGACACCATCCAGTTCGCCCGCTTCCTGCCGCTGCTGGTCGCCGCCGGAGCGCGGGTGACGCTGGCCTGCGCCGCGTCGCTGATCCCGTTGCTGCGCCGGTTGCCCATTGAACTGGTGGTGCGGAACGGAGCGATGCCGCAGCACGATCTCTGGGTCGACCAGATGAGCCTGCCGCGCCTGCTCGGCATCGAAGTCGCGGATATTCCGGACCCGAACGGCTACCTGGCCACCCCCGGCCCGGACGCTCCAAACCCGGACGCCCCAGGCCGGCTCGGTGGCCGCGTCGGCATCGCCTGGGCCGGCAACCCCGGCCATTCCAACGACCGCCGCCGCTCGCTGCCGACGTTCGCCCTGGCGCCGCTCGCGGCCGTTCCGGGCGTCGCCTGGACCAGCCTGCAAACCGGGAGCCGCGGCATCGAAGCAAAAGCCGCGTTCGCGATCGACAACGCGCCGCCGTTGCCCGACTTCGCCGCGACCGCCGCCCTGATCGCCGGCCTCGACCTTGTCGTGACCGCCGACACTGCGGTCGCGCATCTGGCCGGCGCGATGGGCAAGCCGGTCTGGATCATGCTGCCGTACGCTCCCGATTGGCGCTGGATGCATGGCCGCGCCGACTCGCCGTGGTATTCGTCCGCCCGCCTGTTCCGGCAGCCAGCCCCGGGCGACTGGGACAGCGTGACCCGCACTGTGGCGGCCGAGTTGGCGGAACGCTTCAAGCCAGGCCGCTTCAGGCCGCAGTGAGGCTCACCACCTCGCCGTGCCGCGTCACCTCGCTTCCGCACAGATCGGCCAGCGGAGCCGCCACTTCGGCTGGAGCGCGCAGCGATTTCGGGTCTTCGCCTGGCATCGCCTCGGCCCGCAACTTGGTCGCGACCACGCCGGGGTCGAACAGGTTGACCCGCAGGGCGGCGGTGCGGGTCTCCGCCGCCCAGCTCAGCACGAGGTGCTCCAGCGCCGCCTTGGTCGCGCCGTACAGCCCCCAATAGGCGGCCGGCGCTCGCACGATACGGCTGGTGACGAACACCGCGCGGCCGGCGGGGGCGGCCAGCAGCAGCGGCGCGCAGGTGCGGATCAGCCGCAGCCCGGCGCCGAGGTTGACCGCCAGCGTGGCGTTCCAGTCCGCGGCGGAGATATGCGGCACCGGGGTCAGCCGTCCCAGCGCGCCGGCGTTGCCGACCAGGATGTCGAGCCGGCGGAAGCGCTCGAACAGGCTGGGGCCAAGCCGGTCGAGCGCCGCCTCGTCGGCCAGGTCGAGCGGCAACAAGGTCGCAGACCCGCCGGCCGCCCGGATTGCGTCGTCGGTCTCCGCCAGTCCGCCTTCGCTGCGCGCCGTGATGACGACATGCGCGCCGCGACTGGCCAGCACCATCGCCGTGGCTGCCCCGATGCCGCGGCTGGCGCCGGTGACCAGCGCCACCCGGCCCGCCAGCGGCAAGCTCACTGCGATTCGGATAACAGGGTTAGTTGCCTGGTGTCGTTCTCGGTCATGTCGGGAAGCGCTATCGGGTATTCGCCGGTAAAGCAGGCGTCGCAGTATTTCGGCCGGGCGGGGTCCCTGCCCGGCTGGTTCAGCGCCCGGTACAGCCCGTCGCTGGAGACGAACGCCAGGCTGTCGACGCCGATCAGCGCCGCCATCTGCTCGACGTCGTGCGACGCCGCCAGCAGCTTGCCGCGTTCCGGCGTGTCGATGCCGTAGAAGCACGAATGCGTCGTCGGCGGCGAGGAGATACGCATGTGGACCTCCGCCGCGCCGGCCGCGCGCACCATCTCGACGATCTTCTTGCTGGTGGTGCCGCGCACGATGCTGTCGTCCACCAGCACCACCCGCTTGCCCTTCAGCACCGATCGGTTGGCCGAGTGCTTCAGCTTGACCCCAAGGTGGCGGATGCTGTCGGTCGGCTCGATGAAGGTGCGACCGACGTAGTGGTTGCGGATGATGCCCAGCTCGAACGGCAGCCCGGCCTCGGTGGCGTAGCCCATCGCCGCCGGCACGCCGCTGTCCGGCACCGGCACCACCACGTCGGCCTCGATATGGCTCTCGCGCGCCAGCTCGCGGCCGATGCGCTTGCGCGCGTCGTACACCGGCATTCCCTCCACGATGGAGTCCGGGCGCGAGAAATAAACGTATTCGAAGATGCAGAACCGCGACGGCTTGCGCTCGAACGGGCGGATGCTGTGGACGCCCTGATCGGTGATGACGACGATCTCGCCCGGCTCCACGTCGCGCACGAAGGTGGCGCCGGTGATGTCGAGCGCGCAGGTCTCGCTGGTCAGCATCCAGCCGCCGTTATGGGTGTGTGCCTGGCTCTCGATGCGGCCCAGGATCAACGGCCGCACGCCGAGCGGGTCGCGCACGCCGAACAGCGTGTCGTTGGTCATGGCGATCAGCGAGTAGGCGCCGACCACCTGCTTCAGCGCGTCGATCAGCCGGTCCACCACGGTCGAGTACAGGCTGATGGCGATGAGGTGGATGAACACCTCGCTGTCGGTGGTGCTCTGGAACAGGCAGCCGCGGCGGACCAAAGCGCGGCGCAGGATGGTGGCGTTGGTGAGGTTGCCGTTATGCGCCACCGCCAGCCCGCCGAACTCGAAATCGGCGTACAGCGGCTGCACATTACGCAGCACCGTGTCGCCGGTGGTGGCGTAGCGGTTATGGCCCATCGCCGAGGTGCCGGGCAGCCCTGCCATCACCCGCGCGTCGCTGAAATTGTCGCCGACCAGCCCTACGCCCTTGTGGCTGCGGAATATCTGTCCGTCGTAGGAGACGATGCCGGTCGCGGTCTGGCCGCGATGCTGCAGCGCGTGCAGGCCGAGCGCCGTCACCGCCGCGGCGTCGGTGCAGTTCCACAGCCCGACGACGCCGCACTCCTCGTGCAGCTTGTCGTCCTCGGCGTCGTGCGGGTTGGTGGAAACAAGATCGGTAATCAGCATCGAAGACTCCCTCCGCAAGCAATCAAAGCCGGCCAATGGCGTGACCCTTCGGCTGCGGCTGCAACAGGTCCTCGGCATTCGTCGCCGGCCCGGACGGCGGCGGACGCACCACCGGCCGGTAGTCGCGCGGCAGCAGGCCATCGAGCCACAGCGCGCCCGCGTAGGCATACGGCACCGTGCGGGCCTGGGTCAAAGCGTCCGGCCAACGATCCGGCGTCATCACCATGCCCAGCCCGATATACGCCGCGACCACCACCGCAGCGCCGCGCACCAGGCCGAACACCGTGCCCAGGGTGCGGTCGACGCCGCTGACCACCGAGTTTCGCACCAGGCCGCCAAGCAAGCCGGCGACGACCGACAACACCACCAGCACCACCACGAACATGCTGAGGAAGGCCGCCGGGTCGGCCAGCTCGGGGTTGCCGATCCAGTGCCGGAACCACGGCTGCGTCCGCGGGAACAGCGACCAGGCGGCGAACAGCCCGCCGGCCCAGGCGGTGATGCCCAGCGCCTCGCGGATGAAGCCGCGCAGGAACGCCAGCAGCCCGGAGACGACGACAATGGCGACGACGGCAACGTCGATCCAGTTCACGCGGCACTTCACTCCGGCGGGGCATCGGCGAGCCTCCTATATCCCCGGCTTGGCGCCAGTGCCAGTTCTGGACTCCTTAGCCGCCGGCGATGGCGACAGGCGTGCCACCAGGTCGGACAGGTGACCGATCTCGTGCAGCGCCATGCCGCCGGGCGTGGCAAGCAGTCGGTTGCCGCGGGCCACGCGACGCGGCAGGCAGGCGGCGGTGAAGCCCAGCTTGTGCGCCTCCTTCAGCCGCGCCTCGGCCTGCGCCACCTGCCGGATCTCGCCGGACAGCCCGACCTCGCCGAAATAGACGGTGCCGGGATCGGTCGGCCGGTCCGACGCCGCCGAGGCGATGGCCGCCGCCACCGCGAGGTCGGCCGCCGGCTCGCCGATCCGCAGGCCGCCGGCGACGTTGAGCCAGACGTCGGTGGCGCCGAGCCGCAGGCCGCACCTGGTTTCCAGCACCGCCAGCAGCATCGACAGCCTCGCACTGTCCCAGCCGATCACCGAGCGGCGCGGCGAGCCGCCGGGGTTGGCCGCCAGCAGCGCCTGGATCTCCACCAGCACCGGGCGGCTGCCCTCCAGCCCCGCGAACACCGCGCTACCGGAGATGTTGCCGCGGCGCTCGGCCAGGAACAGCGCCGACGGGTTGGCGACCTCGGCGAGGCCGCGGTCGGTCATCTCGAACACGCCGATCTCGTCGGTGGCGCCGAAGCGGTTCTTGACCCCGCGCAGGATGCGGAACTGGTGACCGCGGTCGCCCTCGAAGTACAGCACCGCGTCGACCATGTGCTCCAGCACGCGGGGGCCGGCGATGGCGCCCTCCTTGGTCACGTGGCCGACCAGCACCACGGCGAACTGCCGCGTCTTGGCGGCGCGGATCAGCTCGAAGCTGCAGGCGCGGACCTGGCTCACGGTGCCGGGCGCGCTGTCGATGCTGTCGAGCCACATCGTCTGGATACTGTCGATGATCACCAGCGCCGCCTCGTCCTCGTGTTCCAGGGTCGCCACGATATCGCGCAGGTTGATGGCGGCGGCGAGTTCGAGGCTCGCCCCGGACAGGCCGAGGCGGCGGGCGCGCAGGCGGATCTGCTCGATGGCTTCCTCGCCGGAGATGTACAGCACTCTCCGGCCGGACTTGGCCAGCGCCGCGGCGGCCTGAAGCAGCAGGGTGGACTTGCCGATGCCGGGGTCGCCGGCCAGCAGCACCGCCGACCCCGCCACTAGTCCGCCGCCGAGCACGCGGTCAAGTTCGGCGATGGTGGTGGCGGCGCGCGGCGGCGGCTCGGTGCTGCCGGCGAGGTCAACGAAGCTGACCTTGCGCGCCTTGTTCGAGACGGCGATGCCGGGGGTGGCGGAGGGTGCCGCCTCCTCGATGATGGTGTTCCATTCGCCGCAGGTCTCGCAGCGGCCGGCCCATTTCGGGGTGACGGCGCCGCAGGACTGGCAGACGAAGCGGGCTACGGACTTGGCGATGGTTCGGCTCCAGACGATGTGCGTGGACCAGCTCGGGCGCGTGGATCAGCTCGGGACGTTTGCGCGGCCTTATACATGTGGTGTTCAGGGACGCCCTCCGGCCTACTTGGCGCAAAATCCGCAACGGTGGAATACCGGGGCTGAATGCGACGAAGCTGCGGTCGTTGCCGCCGGACATTCCTACAGAGTACCTATTAGGTATATTATCCGATTGTTATACTTGCCTGTTCAAGTCCGATCAGTCGCTAATTGCGAAATCAACACTTGAACAGGAAAAATCGTGTTCGTGCATGGTGGCAGAGCTGCTCTTGCCTTGGCTGCGGGATGCGTCGGCGCCGGCGTGCTGGCCGCCCCCGGATTGGCTGCGAATTTCAACGGCGCGGGTCCCGACTCCCTCCCGTCGTTCAATGCGGGTTGGCCCGGCACAGGTTGGGCCGGCGCGGGTTGGCCCGGCGCAGATTGGCTCAGCGCGGGAAACGGCGCCTCGAACGACCACTTCGCTCCCGCCGAACATATCCTGAACCGCTACGACCTCGACCGCTTGAGTACGCGTTGGGTGTTCACGGCCCGCGGCAATCTGCCCGACACGCCGACCGTCGAGGGCGGCCACGTCTACGTCTCGGATGCCGGCGGCTCGGTGTGGCAGATCGACGCGCAAACAGGCCAGCCGATATGGGAAGCCAAGCTGTCGTCCGCGACCGGCAATGCGGGGTCCGTCTCGCGCGTGAGCCCGGCGGTCGGGCCGCGTGCGGTGATCGTCGGCGGCGAGGCTGGCGCGACCGTGGTGGCGCTGTCCAAGACCGACGGCAAGCCGGTCTGGCAGACCACGCTGGCCACCGACGCGGGAGCGTTCATCACCGGCTCGCCGGTGGTCGTCGGCAGCCGCGTCTACGTGAGCGTCTCGTCGTCGCAGGAGTCGCTGACGGTGGAGGCGCCCAGCTTCGTGCTGACCTTCCGTGGCTCCGTCGCGGCGCTCGACCTGAACGACGGGCACGTCATCTGGCAAACCTACACCGTGCCGCAGGGCTTCACCGGCGGCGCGGTATGGGGCAGCAACCTTGCCGTGGACGGCGCCCGACACGCTGTATACGCCTCGACCGGCAACAACTACTCGGTGCCCGACGCGGTGGCGGCGTGCCAGCAGGCGGCGGCGACGCCGGCCCAGATCGATGCCTGCCTGCCGGCGGACGACCACATCGACAGCATCGTCTCGCTGAACAGCGACACCGGCCAGGTCAACTGGGGCCGGGCCTTGCAGGGCGCCGACGCCTGGGTAGCCTCCTGCAGGCCAGGCACGCAGCCGCCCGCCACTCCCTGCCCGTCGCCCATTGGCCCGGACTCCGATTTCGGCTCGGCTCCCAACCTGTTCTCCATGACCCGCGACGGGGTCAGCCATGACGTGGTGGGCGCGGGCCAGAAGAGCGGCGTCTACTGGGCGCTCGACCGCGACACCGGAAATACGCTGTGGGCGACCCAGGTCGGACCGGCCGGCCCGTTCGGGGGCATCCTCTGGGGCACCGCGACCGACGGCGCGCGCGTCTACGTGCCAAGCGGCAACTCCACGTATGCCGACGCCACGCTGACGCCCTCCGGGCAGCACACCAATGGGGGATTCTGGTCGGCGCTCGACGCGTCGACCGGCCAGATCCTGTGGCAGACGCCCACCTTCGCGCCACAGCCGCCAAGCCCGCCTATCCCGGTGCCCGCGGGCGCGCTGGCCAAAGCGGTAGGCTCGGTCAGCGTCGCCAACGGGGTGATGTACGGCGGCGACACCGCCGGCAGCTTCGTCGCCCTCGACGCCAAGACCGGCCGTGTCCTGAAAAGCTTTCAGAGCGGCGGCGCCTCGATCGCCGGGCCTGCGGTTGCCGGAGGAACGCTGTACTGGGGTTCCGGAAGCCCCGCATATTACGGGCCGGGCAACAACAAGCTGTTCGCCTTGTCGCTCGACGGACAGTAGCCAAGCCGCCGCCCGCTACCGTCGCAGCTCCATCTGGATCGGCCCCTCGCGCTGCCCGTGGGTGAACTGGTCGACCATCGGGTTGCCGCTGTCCAGCAGGGAGGCGGCGGGGCCGGTCCAGATTAGCCTGCCGCGGAACAGCATCGCCGCCTGGTCGCCGATGCGACGTGCGCTGGCCATGTCGTGGGTGATGGCGATGGCGGTGCTGCCCATCCGCTTCACGCAGTCCACGATCAGCCCGTCGATCACCGCGCCCATGATCGGGTCCAGCCCAGTTGTCGGCTCGTCGAAGAACAGGATGTCCGGCTGGGCGGCGATGGCGCGCGCCAGGGCGACCCGCTTCTGCATCCCGCCGGACAGCTCGGCCGGCGACAGCTCGCCGACGCTCTCGGCCAGCCCGACCTGCGCCAGCACCGCGGCGGCGCGGCCGTGCGCCTCGGCACGGGTCAGCCTGCCCTGGGCCAGGGCGCCGAAGCAGACGTTCTCCCAGACCGGCAGGCTGTCGAACAGCGCGCCGTTCTGGAACAACATCCCGATCCGCGCCCGCGCCGCGTCCCGCACCGCGTGGTCGGCGCGCAGGATGTCGACGCCGTCGATTTCGATGCTGCCGGAATCCGGCTCGATCAGGCCCAGCACGCATTTCAGCAGCACCGACTTGCCCGAGCCGGAGCCGCCGATCACCACCAACGAGCTTGCCCCCGGCACGTCGAGGTCGATGCCGTCCAGCACCGGCTTGTCGCCAAAGCTCTTGTGCAGGCCGCGAATGCGGATCGAAGCCGTCATCTCGCGAAGAACAGCTCGGTCAGCACGTAGTCGAGCGCAAGGATCAGCACCGACGCGGCGACCACCGCCGCCGTGGTGGCGCTGCCCACGCCCTGCGCGCCGCCACGGCTGTTATAGCCGTGGTAGCAGCCCATCAGCGTGATCAGCAGGCCGAACACCGCCGCCTTCGCCAGCCCGCTCACCACGTCCTCGGCGTGCAGGAACGACACCGTGCTGGACAGGTACGCGGCGCTGTTGAAGCCGAGCTTGACGGTGGCGATGATGTAGCCGCCGAGAACGCCGAGCACGTCGGCCACCAGGACCAGCAGCGGCAGCGCGATCACCCCGGCCAGCAGCCGCGGCGCCACCAGGTACTTCATCGGGTTGGTCGACAGAGTGGACAGCGCGTCGATCTGGTCGGTCACCCGCATGGTGCCGATCTCCGCCGCCATCGCCGCCCCGACCCGGCCCGCCACCATCAGCCCGGCCAGCACCGGCCCCAGCTCGCGGGTCACCGACAGCACGACCAGGCTGGAGACCGCGCTCTCGGCCGAGAAGCGGGCCAGGCCGGTCGAGGATTGCAACGCCAACACCATGCCGGTGAACACCGCCGTCAGCGCCACCACCGGCAGGCTGAAAAAGCCAATCTCGATCAGCGCCCGGCCGAACATGCGCCAGTAGAACGGCGGCCGCACCAGGTGCGACAACCCGGCCACGCCGAACAGCGCCACTCGCCCGGACACCGCCATGGCGTTGAACAGGCCACGCCCGACGGCTGCGATGAAATCCAGCAACTGCCTCAATTGACGTAGTCGCGACGGTAGCGGCGGCCGAGCGAGGTAAGGATCTCGTATGGGATAGTTCCAGCCTCGGTGGCGACTTGCTCGACCGTACGGTCCGGCCCGATCAGCTGCAACAGGCTGCCTGTGCCGACCCCTGGGTGATCGGTCACGTCGTAGGTGGTGAGGTCCATGGACACACGCCCTACCAGCGGCACCAGCCTGCCGTCAAAACTGGCATGGCCACGCCCGGACAACGCCACCGGCCAGCCATCCGCATAACCGACTCCAAGCACCGCAATCCGACTTGGCCGCGACGCCTGCCAGAGCGCGTTGTAGCCTACCGTATCACCCGTCCCGACGGTACGAATTTGCAGCACCCGGGCGTCCAGGCGTGCCACCGGCCGCAGCGTGTGCGGCAGGCGGGGCGTCGGGTTGACGCCGACCAGCGCCACGCCCGGCCGTGCAAGATCGGACGCGAAAGCCGGCCCGAGAAACAGGCCGGACGAGTTCGCCAGGCTGCACAACGCGGTCGGGAGCAACGCGCGTGCGGCGTTGAAGTCCCGCAGCTGCCGTTGGTTCACAGGGTCGCCCGGCCACTCCGACGATACCAGGTGAGTCATCACGTAGCGCAGGTCGATGCCGTCCAGTCGGCTTGGATCGTGGTGCAGCGTTGCGATCTCGTGAGCCTCCAGCCCCAGCCGCGACATGCCGGTGTCGACATGCAGCAGCGCCGGCAACGCCACACGGCGGGAGCGCGCCAGGGCGGTCCAGCGGTCAATCTCGTCCAGGCTGCCCAGCACCGGAGCGATGCCGCCGTCGGCGAAAGCCGCCTCGTCGCCTGGCAGCACGCCATTCAACACCGCCAACATGGCGTCTGGCACGATCGATCGCAACGCCATCGCTTCGCTCAGGTGTGCTAGGAAGAAATTTTGACAACCGGCTGCGTTTAAACGCTTTGAGATTTGTTCGGCACCCAGGCTGTAACCATTGGCCTTGACCACCGCACCTACTGCGCCCGGTGCATGAAGCGCCGCCAGCATCCGCCAATTGGCCTCGACCGCGCCAAGGTCGATGGTCAGGACCGCCGCTTCAGTCAGCGTCGTTGCCGCTGTGGTGCAGGTCAATGTCGGCGAAGCGGGTGAACTCGCCCTCGAAGAACAGGTCGATCTTGCCGGTCGGGCCGTGGCGCTGCTTCTCGATCAGCAACTCGGCGCGGTTGTGCACGCTTTCCATGTCGCGCTGCCACTTCTCCACCGCGCCATGGTACTTGTCGTCGTGGTCGAAGCCCAGCTGCTTGGGTTCGCGCTGCGACAGGTAGTACTCGTCGCGGTAGACGAACATCACCACGTCGGCGTCCTGCTCGATGCTGCCGCTTTCGCGCAGGTCGGACAGTTGCGGGCGCTTGTCGTCGCGGCTCTCGACCGCGCGCGACAGCTGCGACAGCGCCATCACCGGCACCGCCAGCTCCTTCGCGATGGCTTTAAGCCCTTGCGTGATCATGCTGATTTCCAGCACCCGGCTTTCCGGCTTGGTGCCGGCGGTCGGGCGCATCAGCTGCAGGTAGTCCACGATGACCAGCGCCAGGCCCTTGGTGCGCTTCAGACGGCGGCACCTGGTACGCAGCGCCGACAGGGTGATCGCCGGGGTGTCGTCGATGTGCAGCGGGATGCCGCCGATCTCGCGGCTGACCTGCACGAAGCGGTCGAAGTCCTTCTGGGCGATGTCGCCGCGGCGGATGCGGTCGCCGGAGATCCGCGACTCCTCCGCCAGCAGGCGAGTCGCCAGCTGCTCGGCGCTCATCTCCAGCGAGAAGATCGCGACGCTGGCTTTCGGCACGCCGTTGGGGTCGGCGGCGCGCACCTCGGCCAGCAGCGAGCGCGCCGCGCCGAACGCGATCTTGGTCGCCAGCGCGGTCTTGCCCATGCCCGGCCGCCCGGCCAGGATCAGCAGGTCGGACGGATGCAAGCCACCGGTCTTCTTGTCGAGGTCGCGCAGGCCGGTGGACAGGCCGGACACGTGGCCGGCGCGATGGAACGCCCGCTCGGCGGTGTGGATGGCCCCGGTCAACGCGGTCTCGAAGGTGACGAAGCCGCCTTGGCTCGGCCCGCGCGAGGCCAGGTCGAACAGCGACTGCTCGGCGGCCTCGACCTGCGCCGGGCCATCCAGCTCGACGATGGCGCCGAACGCGTTGTTGACCACCACCTCGCCGATGTCGATGAGCTGGCGGCGCAGCCAGGCGTCGTGGATGGCGCGGCCGTACTCGCCGGCGTTGATGATGCCGACCATCGCCGACAGCAGCTGCGCGAGGTAGACGGTGCCGCCGACCTCGTCGAGCACCCCGGCATGCTCGAACTCGCCTTTCAGCGTCACCACGTCGGCCAGCTGGCCGTTGTCCACGCGGCGCTGGATAGCGGCGAAGATGCGGCCATGGATCGGGTCGACGAAGTGGTCGGCGACCAGGAAGTCGGCGACTCGCTCGTAAGCCTTGTTGTTGGCCAGCAAGGCGCCGAGCAGCGCCTGTTCGGCCTGCTCGTTGGACGGCGGCCGGCGTTGCGAAAGGCCGAGCAGCGGAGCGTCGGCGAATGACTGGCCCGGGCGGGCGGGATAGGTGTTCATGTGTGGGGCAGCATAGACCGCGGCCATGCCCCACAGCCTGTGGATAACTTAAACTAGCGGGGATAGAATCGCTTCTGCGGCTTTCCTCCCGCCCGTGTTGCTCCGCTACACGGCTTGAAATCCGCTAGACGGTCTGCAACCGGTGCGCCGCCGCGCGCTGCTCGGCTACGCCGATGTAGTCGCGGGTCAGCGGCACCGCGTCGATTTTGCGCGTCATCTGGAACTGGAAGTTGACGTGGCCCTCGTGGCGGAACGCCAATTCCGACCCGGCCAGGTAGAACTCGAACATGCGGCAGAACTTCTCGTCGTACAAACCGGCGATGGCGTCGCGGTTAGCGGCGAAGCGGCGGCGCCAATGGCGGATAGTCTCGGCGTAGTGCAGGCGCAGCACCTCGACGTCGGTGACGGTCAGCCCGGCCTTCTCGATGGCCGGCAGCACCTCCGACATCGCCGGGCTGTAGCCGCCGGGGAAAATGTACTTGGTGAACCACGGGTTGGTCGCCGCTGGCCCCTCGCTGCGCCCAATGGTGTGCAGCAGGACCACGCCGTCGGGTGCCAGGCAGCGCTTCACCACCTCGAAGAAGCCGCGGTAATGGTTGACCCCGACATGCTCGAACATGCCGACCGAGACGATGCGATCATAGCGGCGGCACAGCGCCCGGTAGTCGAGCAGTTCGAAGATGACGCGGTCGGACAGCCCCTCTGCCGCCGCCCGGGCCTGCGCCTCGGCCAGCTGCTCGGTCGACAGGGTGATGCCGGTGACGCGGGCGCCATAGTCGCGCGCCAAAGTGAGCGCCATGCCGCCCCAGCCGCAACCGATGTCCAGCACCTCCAGATCAGGCCGGTCTAGTTTCAGCTTGGCGGCGATGTGGCGCTTCTTGGCGGCCTGCGCCTCCTCCAACGTCTCGTCGCCACGGGGAAAATAGCCGCACGAGTACTGCCGGTCGCGATCCAGGAACAAACTATATAGGTTGCCGTCGAGGTCGTAATGGTGCGCCACGTTGCGCCGCGCCCGCCGGGCGGGGTTGAACTGCGCCATCCGTCGTAGCGACTGCATGGTCTTGACCCGCAGCGCGATCATCGGGTTGGACGAGGTCTCCGTCGCCATGTTGGCCATGAACAGGTCGAGCAAATCGTAGATGCTGCAATCGATGGTACGCAGTCCGCCTTCCATGTAGGCCTCGCCCACCGCAAGCAGCGGGTTGACCAGGATGCGGCGGATAGTCCTGGCATCCGCCATGGCGCCCATGGCTTCCGGCCCCGGCTTGCCGGTGTAGGTGGACAGGCTGCCGTCAGGCCAGACGACGGTCAGCTGCCCGAGCACGATGAAATTTCTGAGAACGTGATTAAGAGCGGCCTGCACCTGTCGGCTCCCGTTCAGCTACGCGCGAAACGAAGCAGCGCGAAACGAAGCAGACTGGGAAAACAAATCTTAAACAACCGTTCACGCCCTGATAAGAACGTGAGAGCCGTAAAAATCTGCATGGTCGGGGCATACCCGTCCACGCAGACCAGTCTTGACGGGGTTACGCTTCCGGCGGGGCCTCGGACGTATCGTCAAACAGCGACTCGGCCGCCGTGTCCTCGGCCGCCTCCTCGGCGTCGCGCCCGACACGCTCGCCGCGCGCCTGCCGCTCGGCCTCTTCGGGACTGCGGGCGACGTTCACCACCACCGGCAGCGAAACTTCCGGGTGCAGCACGATGCGGACGGTGCTCAACCCCAACGTCTTGATCGGATGCGGCAGCACCACCTGCGAACGCTCGACGGTGAGGCCGCCGACGGCGCAGCCATCGGCCACGTCGCGCGACGACACCGAGCCGTACAGCGCCCCGGAGTCGCCGGCGGAGCGGATGATGACCACCGAAAGCCCACCCATGCGCTCGGCCAGCCGCTCGGCTTCCTCGCGGCGCTTGAGGTTCAACGCCACCAGTTGCACGCGCTGCTGCTCGAAGCGGGCGCGGTTGTCCTTGTTGGCCCGCAGCGCCTTCTTTTGCGGCAGCAGGAAGTTGCGCGCGAAGCCGGGCTTGACCCGGACCACGTCGCCCATCTGCCCCAGCTTGTCGACGCGCTGGAGCAGGATCAGTTCTACGGCGGCCATGTGGGGATGCTCCGATCAGGCCAGGATGTACGGCAGCAAAGCAAGAAAGCGGGCGCGCTTGATCGCCTGCGCCAGCTCGCGCTGCTTCTTGGCCGAGACCGCGGTGATGCGGCTCGGCACGATCTTGCCGCGCTCGCTCAGGAAGCGCGACAGCAGGCGGACGTCCTTGTAGTCGATCTTCGGCGCATGCGGGCCGGAGAACGGGCAGGATTTGCGCCGGCGATAGAACGGGCGACGGGCGCCGGCGGCGGCGCCGGAGGCACCGGCACCTGCGCCAGTGCGGCGGTCAGACGATTGGGAAGAGGCTGCTTCGGACATGGGATGCTCCTCGGTCCGGTTTATTCTTCGACGCCGCGGAAGCCGCCGTCGCGCTCGCCGTCGCGACCGTCGCCGTCACGGGCGCGGAACTCCTCGCGGTCGTCGTAGCCGCGCTTGCGGCCGCTGTCGAAGCGCCCGGCCGGCTTCGGCCCGCGGAAGCCGCGCTCGCGGTCGTCGGACTTGCGCGACAGGATGGCGCTTGGCGCCTCCTCGATCTCGTCGACGCGGATGGTCATGAACCGCAACACGTCCTCGTTGAGGCCGAGTTGGCGCTCCATCTCGTTCATCGAGGCAGGCTTCGCGCTGAGTCCGAGGAGCATGTAATGCCCCTTGCGGTTCTTCTTGATGCGGTACGCGAGGCTGCGTAGGCCCCAGTACTCGCGCTTCCTGACTTCGCCGCCATCCGGCTCGAACTGCGTCGCGATGGTGTCCGCGATGCTCTCGACCTGCTGCTGCGTCACGTCGTTGCGCGCTATGAGCACGCATTCGTACAATGGCATGTGGTCCCCTCTGGCTTGTCTCCGCTCCGGGTCGAGGACCCCGCGCCACCATGGCGCGCGAGCATAGCCGGGGAACGCCAATCCCCCGGCAGGGAAGCCGCGGGTTATACAGGGCGTCAGGCGACACGCAACCCCTTTGCCCGGATAAGCGTGGTTAGTTGCCGAATGGAGCGGAGATTCCGATCCTAAATCGCGATTGTGCCGTTATCAAAGACGCCGGTTGGATGCTGGCCGGCGAACAAGACAGTGGTGTTGTCCGACAGGGTGAAGCTGAGGCTGCTGCTCGGGTTTGAGGTGTTGACGGCCTGAGCGAAGGTTTGACTATCGGCGGCCGAATACCCTTCCAGGAAGAAAGCATCGCGTTGTTGGAAATTCTCGATGGTGATCCGATGCGGCAGATTGGCGGCACCTGTCACGCTCTCCACTGCAAACCGGTCAGAGATGCTCCCGACTGGCGTGGCGACCGACCCGATCAGCGTGCTGTTGCCCACCCCCGGGACATTCAGCGCGAAAAACGTGTTGCCCTGGTTGGCATGCAGGGCTGTTCAACGCTGTCGTTTTGCCGTTACTGAGTCCGCCTTGCAACACCTGATGGTCGAAATGTGGCGGCTGATCGCGAGGGGGATTCCCGAGCCGGCCGTTGTCTGACCCTCGAGGCGGCA
>JAABUY010000588.1_pt1 | contig 61127 bp, 54 predicted proteins | sample 5560271 | NCBI WGS metagenome assembly JAABUY01 (sample SAMN10711886, study PRJNA513374) | rock metagenome | isolation source: Antarctica rocks | place: Antarctica: Victoria Land, University Valley | reverse complement strand
GTAGTCCCGGCACGCGTCATCGTCAGGGAACCAGGCCAGCAGCTCCCCGTAGGAGCTCGGATAGTCCCTGCCCACGACCGGAGGCACCGCCCCATCCTACCTGAAATAGATAGATACCCCCCTTCCGCCGATATCCGGCGATCCGTTGAACGGCAGTTTCTGGGCGACGCTGACCGTCTGGAAGTTCATCCCGAAGATCGCGGGCGTCGGCGCCGAGCGCGAGCCGGTGGAGTTGCGCCCGCCGATCTGGTTGAGGATGGCCCGGACCTTCAGCGCGTCGTAGGCCTCGGTCGCGGTTACCGACCCGGTGGTCTTGTTGGCGGCGATCTCAGGCGTGTAGAGATCGGTGACGCCGTGGCCCGACGGCCCGTTGACGAGGTCGTAGGAGGGGTGCTTGTCCGACCAGGCGGTCCGCAGCCCCGCCTTGCGCGCCACGTTGAAGATCGTGTTCACGCGCAGGAAGCTGTGCGGGTAGACCGGGACGCAGTGCGCACCCTGCTTGGCCTGGGGCAGCTTGGCCGGGTCGATGCCGCCGCCGGCGTCCAGGGCGTTGGGGTTTCGGTCGATCGCCTCGCTGTAGTCGACCTCGGTGCCCGGGGTGCCGGTGCAGTTGCTGCCCGGCTTGTACAGGCTGCGGTCGTAGGAGTCGTCGTAGTAGACGCCGGTCGACTTCGGCGTGCCACCGGTGACGAGGGCCAGCAGGCCGGGAAAGGAGTCGGAGGGGAAGGAGCTGAGCGCGTTGCTGTACGTCGTTCCCCGGTCGCTCAGGCCGGCGAGGGCCGACGTCGGATGATCGGCGGTATAGCGGGCCAGGTCGGAGGCGTGCAGCCCGTCGACGCTGATCAGCAGGACGTGGCGTCCGTGCTGGCGAGCGGCGTGGGCATGAGGTGCAGCCTGGGCCAGCGCGGCCGCCGGACCGGCGGTGCAGGCCAGGGCGAGGCATGTGGCCAAGAACGACCTTCGCGGCATGGGGACTCCTTGGTCGAGAGCGGGAGCCCGCACTCTCCCCCGCCGCATGCCGGTCGGGGTGATGAACCGGTGGCCCGGTTGTGAAGATGTGGTGAACGCCGCGGCTCCTGACCGGGGCCCCAGTTCGCTTCCGACGCTCCCCGGCCTGACTACTCCCCCGCAGACCGCAGCGGGGTGCGCTCGATCGGCTCGGCCATGAGCATCTCCTTGGTGAAGATCAGATCGGAGCGGTTGTAGTCGGAGAGCTCGTAGTCGTGGCCCATGGTTATGGCGTCGAACGGGCACGCCACCTCGCAGTAGCCGCAGAAGATGCAGCGCGACATGTTGATCTCATAGACCACCGCGTAGCGCTCTCCCGCCGAGATCCGCTCCTCGTCGGTGTTCTCCGCTGCGACCACGCGGATGCAGTCGGCCGGGCAGGCGGCGGCGCACAGCGAGCAGCCCACGCACTTCTCCAGCCCCGAGTCCTCGAAGCGGTGCAGCTTGTGGCGTCCGCGGAAGCGGGGGTAGACCGGCACCTTCTCCTCGGGGTACTGGATGGTCAAAGGGCCCTCGGCCACGCGGGCCATGGTCGTGCGCAGGCCGCGCAGGGTCTCGCCGAAGGCGCGGTAGAGCCCGCCCGCGCCCCCCGGCTCGGGGCCGCGCTGGACGGCGATGACGTCGTCTCCGGGGGTCCAGGTCATGTCTCCACCACCAGTATCGCGGTTACCACGACGTTGACCGTGGCCAGGGGGAGCAGCACCTTCCAGCCGAAGCTCATGAGCTGGTCATAGCGCAGGCGGGGCAGCGTCGCCCGGATCCACACGAAGAAGAAGGTGAACACCGCCATCTTGAACAGTACGACGAGGGGGTCGACGAAGGCGGGGGGGTGGATGCCGAAGGGCAGCAGCCAGCCGCCCAGGAACATCGTCGTGGCCAGCCCGGAGATGGTCAGGACGTTCAGGTACTCGGCGAAGAAGAAGGAGGCGAACTTGCCCCCGCCGAACTCGGTGTTGTAGCCCCCGACCAGCTCACCGTCGGCCTCGATCAAATCGAAGGGCGGGCGGTTGGTCTCCGCGAAGCCCGCGACCATGAAGATGAGAAAGCCGACGAGCTGGGGGATGACGTACCACAGACCGCCGTGCTGCTGGGCGTGGACGATGCCGGTCAGCGACAGGGTGCCCGACTGGATGACCACCCCGACCAGCGAGAGCCCGAGGGCGACCTCGTAGGAGATGAGCTGGGCGGCGCCGCGCATGGCGCCCAAGAACGAGTACTTCGAGCCCGACGCCCAGCCTCCGAGCATGATCCCGTAGAAGGCGATGGCTCCGAAGGCGAAGGCGTACAGCGGCCCGATGGAGACGTCGATTCCGTAGAAGCCGACCTGGGTCCCCAACAGGTTGTGCCGGTCAGAGAAGGGGATGATGGCGAAGGTGGCGACCGCCGTGAGGATCGAGATGATCGGCGCCAGCGCGAACAGCACGCCCACCGAGGTGGAGGGCCGAAACTGCTCCTTGGACAGGAGCTTGAGGATGTCGGCCACGGGTTGGATGACCCCGAACAGCCCGACCCGGTTGGGCCCGTAGCGGTTCTGGAAGCGCCCGAGCAGCTTGCGCTCGCCCAGCAGGACGACGGGCACGAGCTGCAGCCCGATGGCAAAGACGACGATGCCCTTGACGACCTGGATCCACCAGGTCTCGTAGTAGCCGACCAGCGCCGGGGTCACGACAGACGCTGCACCGAGACCAGGCGAGGGGCGCCGTTGAGCAGGACATTGGCCGAGTCCGAGGCACCGTCGGGACGGGCCGCGACCGCCTCGGCCAGGAACGCAGCACCATCGGGCATGGCGGCGCGCGGGAGCACCGTGGCCTGCACCTGGACCTCACCGGCCCGCACGGCCACCCGGTCGCCGGGCGAGAGTCCCAGCCGCTTGGCGTCGGCGGGCGAGAGCTCCAGGCGCTGGTCGGGGGCCAGGAAGCGCAGGGCGGGGGAGAGCTCGACCTCGGCGCCGGCCCACAGCGAGCGGAAGGTTCCCAGGCGCAGGGCGCCGTTGGGCGCGGGGGCCGGCGCGGGGCGCTCCAGGGCAAACGGCGCCTGCTCGCCCGCAGCCAGCGCCGACGCCGGCTCGCGCTGGGTCCAGCGCGTCCCGCTGCCGCCCAGCTCGGCGGCATCCAGGCCCGCGTAGAAGGGCACGGCGTCGATGAGCTGCGCGGTGGCGTCGGCACCGGTGGCCACCCCGAGCTCGCAGTCCAGCCGCCCGGCCAGCTCGGCCAGCACCCACCACTCCGGCCGCACTCCGGGCGGGCGGCCGATGGCCGGGCCCAGCCGCTGCAGGCGCCCGTCGGGATGCACCACCGTCCCCTGCTTCTCGGCGTAGCTCTCGGCCGGGAAGACGATGGTGGCGTGCTCGCGCACCGTCTCGGTCAGCGCCGGCGCGTGACAGACGACGGTGGTGGCGGCGTGCAGAGCGCGTTTCCAGGCTCCTCGGTTGGGCAGGTCGCGCAGCGGGTCGACGCCCAGCAGGTAGATCGCGCCCAGCTCGCCGTCGCCCAGGCCGGCGGCGATCTGAGCGTGGCCGCGGCCGCTGACCCCCTCGGGGAGCTCGGCGTACCCCGGGCCGGCGTCGGGCAGCACCCCGGCCTCGCGCAGCCCGCGGCCGTTGGCGGCGCCCGGCAGCTCCAACAGCCCGGCGCCGCCATGGGCGGCCAGGCCCAGACGCTCGGCCACGTTGAGCAGCGCGCGGGCGGCGTGGGGGGCGCGCTCCCCCGCCAGCAGGCGCTCGCCGTAGACGATGACGACGTCCTCCCCGGCGTAGCGCAGAAGCGTGGCCAGCCCCCGGACCGCCTCCGCGTCCAGGCCAGCCGCGCCGGCCAGCTCATCCAGCGACGCGGCATCGCCGTCGACCAGGGCGTGATCCAGCGCGGCCAGAAGCGCCTCGCCGCCACCCGGCGCGATGCGCAGCGAGAGCTCGGCCGTGGGGTCGAGCGTCGAGGGCCGCCCGCCGGCCACGACGAGCCGCATGCCACGGCGACGGTGACCCTTGCGCAGGCGCAGGTCGATGATCGGCGCGTCGTCGATGGGCTCGCAGTCGAGCACGAGCACGGCATGGGCGAACTCGAGGTCGACGACGCTGGCCGCCAGCCCCGGGGCGGACAGGGCCCGGGCCAGGCCGAGACCCAGCTCGCCGCCGGACCGGCTGTCGAGGTGGGGGGAGCCCAGCGCCTCGCGCATCAGCCGTCCGAGCAGCAGACCCTCCTCCCCGGTGGCGCCGGCGCCGGCCAGCGCCGCGGCCCGGCCGCCGGTCGCCCGGCCCAGCCCTGAGGCGGCGGCGCCCAGCGCCTGTTCCCAGCTCACCGGGCGCAGCTCGTCGCCGTCGCGCATCAGGGGCTCGACCACGCGCTCGTCCGCGGTGAGGGCCTGGTAGGCGAAGCGGCCCTTGTCGCAGAGCCAGCCGTCGTCAACCTCCTCGTTGTGGCGCTCGAGGACGCGCAGGACGCGGTCGTCGCGCACGGTCAGATCGACGTTGCACTGCGCCGGGCACAGCGTGCACACCGACGCCGATCCCTCGATGTCCCACGGTCGCGCGCGGAAGCGGTAGGGCCGCGAGGTCAGCGCGCCGACCGGGCAGAGCTCGATGATGTTGCCGCTGAACGGCGCGACGTAGGGGTGGCCGTCGAAGGTCCCCACGAAGGAGTCGGCGCCGCGCTCGTGCAGGATGAGCTGGTAGTCCTCGGAGACCTCCTGGGAGAAGCGCACGCAGCGGTAGCAGAGGATGCAGCGCTCGCGATCGATGGCGATCAGCGGCGAGAGCTCCAGGGGCTTGCGGAAGTGACGCTTGGGCTCGACGAAGCGCGAGGTGCCCGCCCCCCAGCCCATGGTGATGTCCTGCAGCGGGCACTCCCCGCCGCGGTCGCAGACCGGGCAGTCGAGGGGATGGTTGATGAGCAGGAACTCGACGACCCCCCGCTGGGCCTCCTTGGCCCGCGCCGACTGGGTGTGGACCACCATCCCGTCCTTGACCGGGGTGGCGCAGGCGACCTGGAGCTTGGGGATCCCCTCGATCTCGACCAGGCACATCCGGCAGGCGCCCACCGGGTTGCCGAGCTTGGGCTCGTAGCAGAAGAAGGGGATCTCGATGTCGCCGCGCTTAGCGGCGTCGACGAGCATCGAGTTCTCCACCGCGGAGACCTCGCGGCCGTCGATGGTCAGGGTGATCAGGTGCTCGTCGGGGCGGGGCATGTTGGGCGCTCAGACCCCGACCGCGATGGCGGGCGCCGCGGTGCCGGCGGCGCTGACCAGCTCGGCCTCGGCCCGCTGGCGCGCGGTCTCGATGTGGGCCTCCAGCTCGGGGCGGAACTTCTCGATCATCGAGCCGATGGGCATGGCCATCGCGTCGCCGAGCACGCACAGGCAGTTGCCGATGATGCGCCCCTGCACCGAGGCCATGATGTCCAGGTCCATCGGGGTGGCCTCGCCGCGGTCGATGCGCTCGAGCATCTTGACCGTCCAGTTGGTCCCCTCGCGGCAGGGCGAGCACTTGCCGCAGGACTCGTGCGCGTAGAAGCGGGCGAGCTTGGTGGCCACGTCGACGATGGCCACCGAGTCGTCGACGACGATGATCGCCCCCGAGCCCAGCATCGACCCCGCCTTGGCCAGCGAATCAAAGTCGTAGGGCAGGTCGAGATCCTCGGCGGTGAGCACCGGGGCCGAGGAGCCCCCGGGGAACCAGCACTTGACTTCGCGCCCCTCCGGCGGCCCGCCGGCCAGGTCGTAGATGATCTCCCGCGACGGGGTGCCCAGCGTGATCTCGTAGTTGCCCGGCCGCTGGACATTGCCCGAGACCGACACGAGCTTGGTGCCCGTGGCCCCCTCCACCCCGAGCTTGGCGTACTCCGCGCCACCCATGCGGATGATGGCCGGGACGGTGGCCAGGGTCTCGACGTTGTTGATCAGTGTGGGGCCCTGGTACAGGCCGCGGTTGGCCGGGAAGGGTGGCTTCAGGCGGGGGTTGCCCCGCTTGCCCTCCAGTGAATCCAGCAGCGCGGTCTCCTCGCCGCAGATGTAGGCCCCCGCGCCCCGGTGCATGACGAGGTCCAGCGAGAACTCCGAGCCGAGGATGGTCTCGCCGATGTAGCCGGCGGCCGTGGCCTCCTCGACCGCCCTGTCGAGGATGTCGGCCTGGTGGGCGTACTCGCCGCGGATGTAGACGAACGAGCGGTTGATCCCGCCGGCGTAGGCGGCGATGACCATGCCCTCGATGAGCATGTGCGGGCTCTTCTGCATGAGCTCGCGGTCCTTGAAGGTCCCCGGCTCGGACTCGTCGGCGTTGCACACCAGGTACTTGTCCATCGACCCCTTGGGTAGGAAGGAGACCTTCTTGCCCATGGCAAATCCGGCTCCGCCCCGCCCCCGGATCTCCGAGGCCTCGAGCTGCTCGAGCACCTCTTCGGGGCGCATGGAGAGGGCCCGGCGCAGCGAGTCATAGCCCCCTCGCCGCTCGTAGACCGCCAGCGTGGCCAGCCCGGGCTCGTCGATGCCGTCGAAGAGGATGTGGGTGGTGGGGGCGTCGGCCATGGGAGGGGCCACTAGATCTTCGGGTTCGCGGGCTGACCGGTGGTACCCGGATCGTCGGGGGCGTCGGGACTCTCGTCGGGGGCGGGGTCGCGCTGACCGCTGGACGCGTCGCTGCCCGCCGCGGCCGAAGCGCTGGCGCCGCCGCTCGGGTCGCCCTGGTCGGAGCGATCGGGCTGATCGCCGCCGCCGCTGGGCCTGGTGCCCCGCCCGGGGTCTCCGGCGCGCTGGGCCTCGAGGGTCAGCCCGGCGTTGGGCCGGTCGCCCAGCCGCAGCCCGGGCGGCGGCTCGCCTCCGTCCTGCAGCGCCCGCACCACCCGCTCGGCGTCGGAAAGCTCGAGCGGTCCCAGGTAGTCGCCGTTGACCGAGGCCATGGGGGCGATGTCGCACGCGCCCAGGCACTCGAAGCCGCGGATGTTGAAGTGGGCGTCGCCCTCGGCCGCCTCCCGGAAGGCCTGGTGCAGCGCGTCGGCCCCGCGCAGCGAGCAGGAGATGTTCGTGCACACATAGACCTGGTGACGACCCACCGGATGCTCCTCGAACATGTCGTAGAAGCCCACGAGCTGGGCCAGGTAGGCCGGGGTAAGGGTCATCACGCAGGCGACCTGGCGGATGGCCTCGGGCGAGCACCATCCGTGGGTCAGCTGGGCCGCCCAGAGCGCGGGGATGGCGGCCGAGCGGCGGTCCGGGTAGCGGGCTATGAAGCCCTCGATCGTCGCCCGCAGCTCGGCGGGCACCGCCGTGGTGGCCGGATCGGGGACGGTGGCCGGATCCTTGTCGAGGTCGACCGGCACATCCCAGCCCGGGACGCGTGAGCCGTGCCCGTAGCGGCGGACGTGAACTTCCGGCGTGCTCATCCACAGGTCTTTCTACCAGTCGCGGGCGGTTGAGCCCGGTGTGACGTGGGGGGCGGGCCGCCGCCCACGTCACGAGGGGGGGCGGGCCGCCGCGCGCGGGGCCGTTGCGCGGGTCGGTCGGGGTTGCGCGTGGCGGGGCGCCCGGGCGGGGTGGCGCCCGGCGGGACGTGTGCGCGCATCGGGCGCGGTTGCGGCGGGGCGCGGCGGGGTGGGCCCGTAGTTCTTGACACCCTTGGCCCGCGGGCTGATCGGTGTCGAGTTCTGCCTCGTCAGGCACGAGCTTGTCGACATCCTTCGACCGGCCGGGGGTTGGTGTCGAGAACTGCGCTGCGGGGCCGCTTCGCGCAGAGGGCCAGGGGGACGCACTCGGCCCGGCGAGCCTCTCGGGCCCCAGGCTCGGGGTCCGAGAGGATAGTCCCTCCAAATCCGAGAGGACCGCTCCCGCCGCTCAGCACCCCACGAGCCTGTCGCCTGAGCCTGGGCGGAGTCCGCCGCGCCAGCGATGGCGCTGATGGCGCCGCTCACCGAGCAACCCGGCCGTCCCGGAGACGTTGCCCCGCCGCCGTAGCGGATGGCTTGATCAGGGCCCAAAGTCCGTTGGCCCGATCTGGGTGTGGTAATCCGCCGCCGCGACCCTGCCGTGCCCACCAGCGACCGAGGAGTTCAGCCCGAGCGCGGTGTTCCCGAAGCCGCCGCTGACCGAGGACTCGGCCCCGCTGGCCGTGTTGAAGTCTCCGCCGCTGACCGAGGGGTCGATCCCGCTGGCCGTGTTTTTGTCTCCGCCGCTGACCGAGGCGGCAAACCCGCTGGCCGTGTTGTTGCCTCCGGCGGTCACCGTGGCGTAGGGCTCGGTGATCGTGTTTCCCAGGCCGGCGATCAGCCCGCCGTAGGACTCGAAGTCCTGGTTGCCGAGCACGAGGTTGTGCGACCCGGTCTGCGTGCGCGGACTCTCGTTGTAGCCGATGATCACGTTGCCCAGCCCGTTGACCGCCCCGTCGGTCGCGCCGCTGCCGCTGAGCACCTGCAGGTTCATGCCCGAGAACACCAGCGTGCTCCCCGCCCGCGTGACGCCCGCCAGCGTGGCCTGCAACGACCCTCCAGGCTGGCGACGCGCGCGCTGAGCGCAGCGACCTGCGACTGATCAGCAGGCGTGCCGGGGTCGCCCTTCGCCCCCGGCCCACCAGTCGCCCCCGGCCCACCCGGCCATCGCGCCCCTGGGACCCGGAACCAGCCTGACCTTCACGCCGCCCTTCTTGCGCTTCGTCCTCTTCGCCGCGCTCGCAGAGTCCAGCGCAACAACCCCGACCGCCACCCCGTTCGGACCGCAGCTACCAGCAGCAATCCTGATGACGCCCCGGCGGCGCTCGGCAGCAGCGAGCTCAAGGGGCTCGGATGAGCATTCCAGCGGCCGGCGCAGCTCAGCCCCAAGCCGCTGGCCGGGCACGTAGGAAAGTCCGAAAATGGTAATCTGCGCTCATGGGGAGTGCCGACATCGTACGAGTCCGGGAGAAGGGTCAGATCACCCTGCCCGCGGCGGTCCGCCGGGCAGCACACATTCAGGAGGGAACCGTCGTCGAGGTCTCCGTGACCGACACGGGCGCGGTCATCTTGAGCCCCAAGCTCCTCGTCGACGCAGCTGACGCGTGGTACTGGACGCCGGAGTGGCAGGCCGGTGAGCGCGAGGTCGACGCAGAGATCGCCCGCGGCGACCCCGGCCGGGTCTACAGCACCGACGAGGAGTTCCTCGCCTCCCTCGACGAGTAGACGGCTCGGTGCCGACCTACGAGCGCCGGCCCCGTTTCGACCGCGACTACGCCCGCCTGACCGCCGCTGAGAAAGCCGCGTTCAAGCGCGCCGTGGCCCAGCTCGTCACGGACCTCCGCGCCGGCACCGGACGCTTTCACCCGACCCTCCGCGTCCATCGCATCGACTCCCACCGCGGCGTCTGGTCAATGACCTTTGGCCCCGAGCTGCGCGCCACCTTCTCCTACGGGACCCCTCGCCACGGCGACGCTCACATCACCTGGCGCCGGATCGGCCACCACGCCATTTACCGCGAGCCCTAGTCAGAGCCCCAGCTCCGGGCGGCGATTCTCCCGCTCAGCGGTCGATGCCACCCAGGATGGGATCCAGCATGGCCAGCGTGGCGACCAGATCGGCGATGTAGGCGTCGCGGACCATGGCCGGGAAGGCCTGGAGGTTGACGAAGCTCGGGTCGCGCATGTGCACCCGCGCCGGCTTGGCCGAGCCGTCGGCGAGGACGAAGCAGCCCAGCTCTCCCCGCGGCCCCTCGATGGCGTGGTAGACCTCGCCCGGCGGAACCCGGAAGCCTTCGGTGACCAGCTTGAAGTGATGGATGAGGGCCTCCATCGAGGTGGCCAGCTCGTGGCGGGGAGGGAGGACCACCTTGCGGTCATCGCTGATCCAGGGCCCCTCGGGCAGCCCATCGAGGGCCTGGTCGATGATCTTCACCGACTCGCGCATCTCGGCCATGCGCACCCGGAAGCGGTCGTAGTTGTCCCCGACCGTGCCCACCGGGATGCAAAAGTCGAAGTGGTCATAGGAGCAGTAGGGAGCGGCCTTGCGCAGGTCCCAGGGGTTGCCGGTGGCGCGCAGCAGCGGACCGGTGACCCCGAGCGCGAGCATCGTCTGCTCGTCGACGACCCCCACGTGGCGCAGACGCTGGAGCACGATCTCCTGCTTGTCCAGCAGCGCCTCGTACTGGCTGACGCGGGCGGGCATCCCGGCGGTGAACTCACGCACCTTGGTGGCAAAGCCGGGTGGGATGTCCTCGATGACCCCGCCAACCTGGAAGTAGCGGGTGTGCATCCGCTGGCCCGAGCTCATCTCGAAGAGATCGAGGATCGCCTCGCGCTCGCGGAAGCAGTACCAGAGCATCGACATCGCCCCGAGATCCAGGGCGCTGGTGCCCAGCCAGACCAGGTGGGACATGATCCGGTTGAGCTCCATGTGGATGACGCGCAGGTACTGCGCGCGGGGGGGCACCTCGAGGCCCAGCAGGGTCTCGACGGCGCCGGTGAAGGCGTAGGCGTTGAAGTAGTAGGCCAGGTAGTCCATCCGCTCGATGACGGGGATGACCTTCCAGTACGCCTTGTCCTCGCAGGTCTTCTCGATCCCGGTGTGGACGTAGCCCACGATGGGCTTGACGTCGCGCACCACCTCCCCCTCGAGGGTGAGCAGCAGGCGCAGCACCCCGTGGGTGGCGGGGTGGTGGGGACCCATGTTGAGGGTGAGCAGCTCGTGCTCGGGCTCGACGGCCGACGCATCGCCGGCCGGCCGCTGCTCCAGCGGCGCGAGGGTGATCGACTCCTCCTGGCGGCGGTAGTCGCTGACGCTGCTCATGCCCACCACCTCGGGGAGCGGTTCTCGTTGTGGGTGAACAGGACGGCCTCGCCGCCCAGCGGGAAGTCGCGGCGCTGGGGGAAGCCCTCGTAGTCCTCGGGCATGAGGATGCGACGCAGGTCGGGGTGCCCGGCGAAGTCGACGCCGAACATGTCGAAGACCTCACGCTCCTGGTACTCGGCGGTGGGGAACAGGTCGACGACGCTGGGCACCTCGGGGGCGTCGACTGACACCCGGAGCTTGACCCCGAGGCGGTCGACGCGCTCCATGTCCAGCAGCTGGTAGTGCACGCCGAGCCGGGGCTCGTCGGGGAAGTAGTCGACCCCGTGCAGCGAGGCCAGGCAACCGTAGCCCTGCTCCCGCAGGTGGCCGAGGGTGTCGCGGATGCGCGCCGCCTCGACGGTGAGGGTGGCCTGGTCGCGGAAGAACGTCGTCTGGGCGACGAGCCCCTCGTCGTGGTCCCGCAGCTGCTGGGCGATGAGCTCCAGGCCGGTGGCGTCAGGCACGGGCGGTCTCGGCGCCGCCGGTGCTGGGCGCCGGCGCGTTGGGGTCGGCGCCCTGGCCGGTGATCTCCACCGTGTCGTCGGCCCGGTATTGCGCGCGCCAGCCGAGGTCGGGCTGATCCTGGATCATGGCGCGCAGCTTGAGGATGCCGTGCATCAGCGCCTCGGGGCGCGGGGGGCAGCCGGGAACGTGGACGTCGACGGGCATGAACTTGTCGGCCGGGACCACCGCGTAGTTGTTGAACACCCCCTGGGAGGAGGCACAGGCGCCCATGGCGATGGCCCACTTGGGCTCCAGCAGCTGGTCGTAGACACGGCGCACGATCGGCGCCATCTTCACCGAGACCCGCCCGGAGAGGATCAGCAGGTCGGCCTGGCGCGGCGAGGCGCGGAAGGCCTCGAAGCCGAAGCGGGCCACGTCAAGGCGGGAGGCCACGATGCTGATCATCTCGATCGCGCAGCAGGCCAGTCCGAAGGTGGCGGGGAACAACGAGTTGGATCGGGCCCAGTCCACGGCGCGGTCGAGCGTCGTGGTCAGGACCGCCTCCTCGACGTGGCGCTCGAGGTCGGCCGCGTCGAGGTCTCCGCGCAGCAGGTCGCGGGCCCGCAGCTGGCGCGAGCGCAGGTCGCTGCCGCCGGACGGCGGGGCCTTCTGACGGGTCACCTCCACTCGAGGGCCCCCCGGCGCCAGACGTACACGAAGGCAATGACCAGCAGCGCGATGAACACGATGGTCTCAGCCAGGGCAAAGCCACCGTAGGCCTTCAGCTGGACGGCGATCGGGTAGAGGAAGACCACCTCGATGTCAAAGAGGATGAACAGCATGGCGATCAAATAGAAGCTGATCCCGAAGCGAAAGCCTCGCTTGACCTCCGAGGGCAGTCCGCACTCGTAGGGGTCGGTCTTGGCCGCGATGGTGCGCTTGGGGCCGAGGATCGAGTTGAGCGCCGCGAAGGCGCCCCCCACGGCGCCCCCGAGGACGAGGAAGACGATGGCGGGCAGGTAGCTGCGGAGCACCAACGAGGGTTGTAGCACCGGGCCGGCACCGGCCGCCCAGTGGCCTTGCGGCAGTGGCGCCCGGAGCGGGCGCCCACGACCCGGCCTGGCAGGCTTTGCGTCGTGTCCTCCGTCCATGCCGCCGTCGGCGTTGCTGTCCTGGGCCTGAATCTGGCCGCCGGGGTCCTCGGGGCCTGGCGCTGGTACCGCGTGGAGCCGAGTCCGCGCTTCTGGCCGCTGCTGCGGGCCGGGCAGGCCGCCGTCCTGGTCGAGGCTCTCGACGGGGGGCTGCTCGTGCTCATCGGGCGCCACGTTGCCTCCCTTCACCTGCTGTATGGAGTGCTCCCCCTGCTCGTGGCCTTTGTCGCTGAGGGGCTGCGCATCGGCGCAGCCGAGAGCGTGCTCGACGTTCGCGGATATGCGTCGGCCCAGGAGGTCGGGCGTCAGGAGCCAGAGGAACAGCGCTCGGTCGTGCGGGCCATCCTGCGCCGCGAGATGGGGGTCATGACCGCCTCGGCGCTGGTCTGCGTGGGTCTGGCCGCGCGGGCCGCATTCGGCGCGGGCGGGCTGTGAGGCGCCGTCCGGGTCATCCTCGACGCGGGCTGTGAGGCGCCGTCCAGGTCATCCTCGACGCGCATAGGTGAACGGCAGCACCGCGCTGGTCGTGGCCCCGGCACGGATCGCCTGCAGGGCTTGGTCGCCGGGCTCACCGGCGGTGAGCATGAGGAGGCGGGTGCGCTCGGCGTAGAGCTCGAGGCGGTAATGGCGCCCCCGCCCGGGCGGCGGGCAGGGCCCCAGGTAGCGGGCGCGGCCGAAGCTCGTGGCCGCCTGCAGGGCGCCCGGGGCAAGCTCGTTCTCGGGCTCGACGACCACGTCGCGCGGGATCCCGAAGACGACCCAGTGCAGGAACGGGCCGGCCCCGGCGCGGGCGTCGGAGTCGATCAGGACGAGGGCAAGCTGCGCGGCATGACGCGGCACCCCGGTGAACGCCATGGGCGGGGAGACGTCGGGCCCGTCGCAGGTGTAGCGCGCCGGCAGCGCCGCGCCTGGTCGTACGGCGCCACTGGTGATGGCCATGGCGCCGGATGCCGGGACCGGGGCCGGCGTGGCCGGTCTCTGGGCGGGCTGGCTCCCGCCCCCCCCGCAGCCGGCGAGCCCGAGCGCGACCGCGACCGCCGCGGCGCGGGCCCGCCACCCCTTCACACGAGATCCCCGTAGCCGCCGCGATGCCAGAGCAGCGGGCGTGCCGCCCGGTCGTGGTCCAGGCCGGTCACCATGCCGATGGCGATCACGTGGTCGCCGCCCGGGATCATGCGGTCCAGGTCGCAGGCCACCCAGGCCACCACCCCGGCGAGCACGGGCACGCCGTGCTCCTCGTGCCAAGCGACGGCAGCGAAGCTCTCGTGGTGGGCGGCCTTGGAGGCGAAGGCCGTCGCCAGGTGCGCCTGGCCCCGGGCCAGAACGTTGATCCCGAAGCGTCCGGTTTCGCGAACGGTGACCAGGGTGCGGGCCTCCCGGGCGAAGCAGGCAAGCACGAGCAACGGATCCAGCGAGAGCGAGCAGACCGCGTTGGCCGTCATGCCGGCGGGGCCTCTCGGGCCCAGTCCGGTGATCACCGCGACACCGGTGGGCCAGGCGCCGAACAGCTCACGAAAGCGCGCGCGAGAGGCGCCGGTACCCGTCATCTCACCACCAGCGTGCCCGACAGCCCGGCGGCGTCGTTGACCCCGGTCGGGTCAAAGACGCGCAGGAGCCCGGGGGTGGCGTCGAGGCTGATCACCACGCTCTGGCCCGGGTGCAGCCAGTCGGTGCGACGCAGGATGAGGGCCCCGCGGCCGACGGCGACCTGGTGGCTGAGCACGCCGGCGTTGCGCACCTCCAAGCGCAGCGGTCCCGGGCTCACCCGTGCGCGCCCGGGAGTCACCCGGTACTCCGAGACGGTCAGCCGCACGGGGCGGCCACGGAGGTCGACTGCGGCTCCGGGAGCGCACGCGCCCAGGCCGAGCCCGAGCACGAGGGCCCCGGCCGCCAGCGCCGGCGTGGGCGAACGGGCCACGTCGGGCAGTATCGCCCAGGTGACGGTGACCACCGGTGGCCACTAGACTGCCGCGGCCATGAAGCGGGTCTCGCCTCTCGCCGTGCTGGTCTGCGTCAGTGCTGCCCTGGTGCTGTCGGCGTGTGGCACCCAGCGCGATTCGGTCTCGGCCGCAAGCCCCGACTACCACGGCTCGGTGCTCTTCGCGGTGCGCTGCTCGGGCTGTCACTCGCTGGACAAGGCGGGAACGCGCGGCTCGGGCTTCAACGTGCGCGACCGCGAGCGGACCAACGGCCCCAACTTCAACGTCCGCAAGGAGACGCTCTCCTCAGCGCTCTACGCCATCCGCAACGGTGGCTTCTCGGGAGCGATCATGCCCCAGAACATCGTCGCCGGGGACGATGCCGTGGCCGTCGCCCACTTCGTTGCCGACTTCGCCGGGGCCCGAGCGCCCAAGACGACGGCCCCGGCGCAGAGCCCGCCCTCGACCGGCGGCGCCGGCGCCGCCGCGCCTCAGCCCGGAGGTGGCGGGCGCAGCGCCACTCCGGGTGGGGTGGGCAACGGGCCGCCCGGCGGGCCCGGCTCGGCCACCCCGCCTTCAGGCAAGCCGTCGGGCTCCTCCCGCAACGGCGGCGGCGGCGTCGGGGGCTCGGGCGGCAACGGCGGCTCGGGCTCGGGCGGCGGCTCGGCGGGCTGATGGCCAGCCCGCGGGCCGCCGTCGGCTGACAAGAGGAGTCGGGGGCGCTCGTGCTGGATCCCAAGGCGCTGCGCCGCGATCCCGACGGCGTGCGGGGCGCTCTGGCCCGGCGAGGCGACGCCGAGCGGCTCGAGGCCTGGCTGAGCCTCGACGCTCGCCGCCGGGAGCTGCTGCCCGAGCGCGAGGGGCTCAGCGCGCGAAAGAACGAGGCGTCGCGCGAGATCGGCGCTGCCCGGCAGGGCGGTCAGGACGCCGATGCGGCCATCGCGGCCATGCGCGAGCTGACGGCTCGCGAGAAGGCGCTGGGCGAGGAACTGGCCGAGGTCGAGGGAGCATGGGAGCGGGCGCTGGCCGCCCTGCCCAACCCGCCTGATCCCGATGCACCCGAGCGCGACACCGTGCTGCGCGAGGTCGGCGAGGCCGGTCGCACCGGCCGCGATCACGTCGAGCTGGCCGGGCGGCTGATCGATCTGGAGGCCGCCGGCCGGGTCTCGGGGTCGCGCTTTGCCTACCTGAAGGGCGATCTCGTCCTGCTCGAGCTCGCGCTGGTCTCTTGGGCGTTGCGCAAGCTGGCGACCCATGGCTTTGAGCCGGTGGTCCCGCCCGTGTTGGTGCGCGAGCGAGCGCTGTTCGGGACTGGCTTCCTACCCGACACCGAGCAGCAGATCTACCGCCTGGGAGAGGACGACCTCTACCTGGCGGGGACCTCGGAGGTCCCCCTCGCCTCGCTGCACGCTGACGCCGAGCTCGACGAGGCGACGCTGCCGCTGCGCTACGCCGGGTTCTCGCCCTGCTTCCGGCGCGAGGCCGGCGCCGCCGGGCGCGACACCAAGGGCATCTTCCGCGTGCATCAGTTCGACAAGGTTGAGATGTTCTGCTTCGTGGCGCCCGAGCCCGCGGGGGAGGAGCACGAACGGCTGTTGGCCATCGAGGAGGAGATCCTCACCGAGCTGGGGATCCCCTACCGGGTCGTCGACATCGCCGTGGGCGATCTGGGGGCCTCGGCCGTGCGCAAGTTCGACTGCGAGGCGTGGCTGCCCGGGCAGGGGCGCTATCGGGAGCTGACCTCCTGCTCTGACACGACCGACTTCCAGGCCCGGCGGCTGGGGATTCGCGCCCGACCGGCCGGCGGGCGCCTGCGCCACGTCCACACGCTCAACGGCACAGCGGTCGCTGTGGGGCGGACGATCATCGCCCTGCTGGAGAACGGCCAGCGCGAGGATGGCTCGGTGGCGCTGCCCGAGGTGCTGGTCGGGCACGGCGCCCCGCGGGAGATTCGGGCGGCGGAGTAGTCCAATGTCCCCGACGTCCTCAGAAGCTGGAGCCGAGTAGGGGCCGGGAGGGCAAGCGGGAACGCCTCGGTCCAGTTCGACCAGCGGTCCAAATCACTCGGACCAACGGCACATAGACGCTGGCGCACGCAGGCCCTAGGGTCAGCGAGGTGGACGCCGACGCGCCAGCGGCGGCCCCTGCCGCGCACCGCGACGAGTACGTGCTGCGCAGCGTCGCCGAGCGCGGAATCCGCTTCGTACGGCTCTGGTTCGTCGATGTTCTGGGCCTGCTCAAGAGCTCCGCGATCCCAGTCTCCGAGCTCGAGGTGGCGCTGGAAGAGGGGATCTCGCTCGACGGCTCGTCGCTCGAGGGCAGCACGCGCCTGCGCGAGCGTGACGCGATCGCCCACCCCGACCCGGCGAGCTTTCAGGTGCTGCCCTGGCGGCCGGACTCCGTGGTCGCGCGCATGTTCTGTGACGTGCGGCTGCCCGACGGCGCGCCCTACCCGGCCGACTCGCGCCACGTGCTGCGGCGGGTGCTGGGGCAGGCGGCGGAGCTTGGCTACAGCTTCCAGGTCGGTCCGGAGGTCGAGTTCTTCCTCTTCGCCGAGCCCGGCGATGGGGCGCAGCCGCGCCCGCTCGACGACGGCGCCTACTTCGACCTCACCCCGCTCGACATGGGCAGCGACTTCCGCCGGCGGACGATCGAGCACGTCGAGCAGATGGGGATCCCGGTCAAGGCCTCCCACCACGAGTTGGCGCCCTCCCAGCACGAGATGGACCTCAGCCACACCGACGCCCTCTCGATGGCCGACTCGGTGACGACCTTCAGGCTCGCGGTCAAGGAGGTCGCGCACGAGCTCGGCGTCTACGCCACCTTCATGCCCAAGCCGCTCGAGGGGGCAGCCGGCTCGGGGATGCACCTGCACTGCTCCCTGTTCAACCACGACGGCAACGCGTTCTGGAGCCCGGACCCCGGCGAGCCGCTGTCGCCGACGGGCAAGGCGTTCCTCGCCGGTGTGCTCGCCCACGCACCCGAGCTGACCGCGGTCACCAACCAGTGGGTCAACTCCTACAAGCGACTCGCGGCGGGCTTCGAGGCGCCCGAGGCGGTGGAGTGGGCGCGGCGCGGCAACGGCTCGCTGGTGCGCATACCGTCGAGCCGGCCGGCCAAGGAGGTCGCGGCGCGGATCGAGTTGCGATCGCCCGACCCGGCGTGCAATCCCTACCTGGCCTTCGCGCTGATCCTTGCCGCCGGGCTGCGGGGCCTCGAGCGCGGCTACCAGCTACCCGCCGAGAGCAACGGCGAGCCGCTGCATGGGGCGGCGCGGCTGCCGCGGGACTTGCGCGAGGCGACCGAGCTCTTCGACGGGTCCGATCTTGCGCGCGAAACGTTGGGCGACACGATCTGCGACGCGTTCCTGCGCAACAAGCGCCGCGAGTGGGAGGACTTTCGCCGCACCGTTACCGAGTTCGAGCGCTCCCACCTGTTACGGCTCCTCTGAGGCAGTCCGATGGCCGACGCCTGGATCTACGCCGCGGACCGCGAGCTGGCCAGCGAGCTGGCGCGAGGCCTCGCACCGCTCGGATTCAGCCCCCGGCACGTGAGCGTCAACGGCTCGCTGGTGCCCCCCGGTGACTACGAGGGCGCCGTCGCGCGGCGGCCCGGGCTCGTTGTCGTCGCCGCCCGGGCGCAGGACGACCCGCCCGACAAGCTCGTCGCGCGCCTCGGTAGCCACGAGGACCTGCGCGAGGTGCCGCTCGTGGCTGCCGTCGACCCCGAGCACGTCGCTTCGGCGGCGTCGCTGGCGGGCGCACACGAGCTGCTCGTTCGTCCGTTCGCGCCCGAGGAGCTCGCCGCCCGCGTCACGCGGGTGCGCCGGCAAGCAGACGGTTCGGGGGACGGGGACGTGGTGCGGGTCGGGACGCTCGAGCTCAATGTCGCGAGCTATCAAGTCGCGATCGCCGGGGAGCCGGTGAGCTTCGCCTACATGGAGTACGAGCTGCTGAAGTTCCTGGTGACAAACCCCGGCCGGGCCTTCTCGCGCGAGTCGCTGCTGTCGGCCGTGTGGGGCTATGACTATTACGGCGGCGCGCGCACGGTGGACGTGCACGTGCGTCGGGTGCGGGCCAAGCTCGGCCGCGAGCACGCAGCGCGGATCAAGACAGTGCGCAGTGTCGGCTACCGGTTCGAGCTGTGATCGAGCGCGGCCGCTCCACCTACCAGGGCTTCGCGGCCACGATCAAGCTCGTCGGGACCGGCGCGCGCGGCAGCCGCGACCTCACCTTCGACGAGGCCCGCGACGCGATGGGCGCGCTGCTGGCGGGCGAGACCAGCGACGCGCAGGCCGGCGCCTTCCTGATCGCCATGCGCCTGAAGGGGGAGGCCCCCGCCGAGCTGGCGGGCTTCGCCCTGGCAGTGCGTGACGCCTCCGCGCCGCTGCAGGCCGATCTCGGTGGACGCCCGCTGGTGGCCTGCTGCGGAGGCTACGACGGCGTGGCCTCGGCGCCGCATCTGTCCGTGGCGGCCGCAGCGACGGCCGCCGCGTGTGGAGTTGCCGTCGTCATGCACTGCGGCCCCACCCTGGGACCCAAGCGCGGGGTGACCCAGGCCGACGTGCTCGCCGGGTTGGGAGGGCCGGCGGCGCCCACGGCCGACCAGTCGGCAAGCATGCTCGAGCGCGCCGGAGCCACGCTCGTCTACGCGCCCGCCGTCATGCCGTGGTGGGAGCGGCTGCGGCGCATCCGCGACGACATCGGCGTTCGCGGGCCCCTCCATGCCGCCGAGCGGCTGCAGGCCTTCTTCGGCGCGCGGCGCTTTGTGATCGGCTTCACCCACAGCCCCTACTCCGAGCGTATTCTCGGCGCCCTCCATCAGTTGGGGGCTGCGCGCGCCGTAACCGTCCGCGGGATCGAGGGGTCCGACGTGGTGCGCCCCGGCCGGCCGGCGGCATTCACGGCCGACGGGCCCCTCGAGCTGCCGGAGGAGCTCGGCCAGCGTCTCCCATCAGAGGGCGGAGTCCAGGCCTCGGCGATGGCTACGCGGGAGGTGCTGGCGGGGGAGGTCAACGGCGCGATCGAGCAGGCCGTCGCGCTCAGCGCCGGTCTGCGCCTCTACGCCGCCGGACTGTGCGAGGACCCGCGCGCCGGGCTCGAGCGCGGCCGCGCCGCGCTCCGCGACGGCAGCGCGGCGGCCACGCTTGACGCCATGGTCGGCTGAGCCCGGCCGTCATGCCGGCGCGGCCTCGACCGCGCACGGGTCGGTGCCCGAACGGCAACCCTCAGGTCACAGGCTCGACACACCGCTCTCACGACGCGGAAACGAGCCTCTCCTAGGTTCTCGCTCCCAGGCGACTAGGGAGGTCAGACCAGGTGGGCGCGAGCGCGCAGGCAGGCACGGTGAACGGGCCCCTGAGCAGGGGCCGCTGGATCGACCGTTGGGAGCCTGACAACGACGAGTTCTGGGAGGGCACCGGCAAGCGCACAGCGCGCAAGAACCTTGTCCTCTCGATCTTCGTGGAGCACCTCGGCTTCAGCATCTGGGTGCTGTGGACGATCGTCGTGCTCAACCTCGCCAACATCGGCATCAAGCTCTCGCTGTCCGAGCAGTTCGAGCTTGTCGCCGTGCCCAACCTGATCGGCTCGGCCCTGCGGATCCCTTACACCTTCGCCGTACCGAGGTTCGGCGGGCGCGCGTGGACCGCGATCAGCGCCACGCTGCTGTTGATCCCAACGCTGCTGCTCGCCGTCGTCGTCCCAAGCGGCTGGCTGGCCAGGCAAAGCCACGACACCGAGTTGTGGGTCCTGCTGGCGTGCGCCGCGACGGCCGGCTTCGGCGGCGGCAACTTCTCATCCTCGATGGCCAACATCTCCTTCTTCTACCCCGAGGGGAGGAAGGGCTTCGCTCTCGGGCTCAATGCCGCCGGCGGCAACCTCGGCGTAGCGGTCGCGCAGCTGCTCGTTCCGCTCGCGATCATCGTAGGCGTGCCGGGCGCCGCCGTGAAGCTGCCAAAGCACGAGGTGCACCTGGCCTACGCCGGGCTGATGTGGATGCCGCTGATCGTCATCGCCGCGGCGGGAGCCTGGCTTTACATGGACAGCCTCACTCAGGCCAAGTCGGACACCAAGTCCTACGCGGCATCCCTGCGCCACAGCCATACCTGGGTCATGTCGATTCTCTACATCGGCACCTTCGGGTCGTTCATCGGCTACTCGTTCGCGCTGCCGCTGGTGATCAAGAACACCTTCCCCGAGTTCCTGGCCGGCCATCCGTTCATCGCCACCTACCTCGCCGGCCTGGGCTTCGTGGGCGCGCTCATCGGCTCGGCGGCGCGGCCCTTCGGAGGCTGGCTGTCCGACCGGGTTGGTGGCGCCAAGGTGACGCTCGGAGTGTTCCTCGGCATGGTTGTGTTCACTGCGACGGCCATGGTCGGGGTCAGCGAGCGCAGCTTTGCTGTCTTCTTCGCCTCCTTCATGGCGATCTTCCTGCTCGCCGGGATGGGCAACGGCTCGACCTATCGGATGATCCCGTGCATCTTTGCCGAGCTCGGGCGCAAGGAGGGCAGCGAGAGGGGACTCGACGCCCAGGAGACCCAGCTCGCCTTCAAGCGCCAGGCGGCCGCGGTGATCGGGATCGCCGGGGCGATCGGGGCGTTCGGCGGCTTCTTGATTCAGGTGGTCCTGCGCCAGGCGAGCCTCGGCGTGTCAGCGGCGGTCACCGCCGCCGCGACGCCCGCCGCGAAGCTCGCGACCGCCCAGGCGCAGGCCGGCTGGTCAATACCGGCGCTGTGGGTCTTCCTGGCGTCCTACTTCCTGTTCGCGGGCATGACGTGGTTCTTCTACCTGCGGCGGTCCTTCGCCGTGAGGACGGTGCCGAGCTTCGCCCACACGTCGGTGTAGCGCCAGCGGCCGAACCCGCGCGCACGGAGCGCCGACAGGGTGGGAGTTCTGGCGCCGGTGCGACACGGTTTCGGCGCAATCCGGCGGTGCGGTGTGACACGGGGCCGGCCACGATCGAGCGCTGCGCGCTTCTGGGCCTGTTATTCGCCCAGGAGGGACACAACAGGCCCAGAAGCAGGCGCGTGCCGGCCCGCGGGGCCGGGCGCTCGGGCCCCGGCGGCCGCCGCGGCTCGCGCCCCGGGCGGCCGCCGCGGCTCGCGCCCCGGGAGGCCGCCGCGGCTCGCGCCCCGGGAGGCCGCCGCGGCTCGCCCGTTTCAGCTCTCGATGATCCCGATGTCGACAACGAGCGTGCCGGTGACCTGCTCGGGTGCGGCGACTTGAACCGCGAGCTCGGTGTCGGGCGCCAGGTCCTCGACCACCCGCAGGGGTACGTGGCAGGCTCCCTGCGCTCCGATCGGGAAGTAGCGCATAGGCTCGCCGCCGCGGACGAGCAGGACGTAGATGAGCTCCGCGCTGGAGTTGCCGCCGCGAAAGTAGACCAGCTGGGCACGCCGGTCCGGCGGGACCGTGTAGGCCAGGCTGTCGTCGAGCGCGGCGGGCTTGGTCAGGCCGCGTCCCTCGAAGGTAAACGCGCCCTGCAGGAAGCGCGGCTGCGAGTTCACGCCCGGCCTTCCTCTCTCCGTGCCACCGGCACGCCGAGGAACACCACCCCGTCGCGGACCTCGACCGGGTAGCTGGCCACCGCCCCGCAGTCGTGGTCGACGGGCTGGCCGCTGGAGAGCTCGAAGCGGCGCTCGTGCAGCGGGCAGGCGACTGACTTCTCCGAGACGATCCCGTTGGCCAGCGGACCGCCCTGGTGCGTGCACGTGTTATCGAGGGCGAACCACCCGGACGGCGCCCGGAAGAGGGCGATCGGCCGCCCGTGGACCGTGATCACCCGGCCCTCCTGGTGGGGCACGTCCTCGACCGCGCAGGCGCGGATCTCCTCGAGCTCGGCTGTTGCCTTCACAGCTCGGCGCCCGCCGGGGGCCCCACCAGCGCAGGTTCGGCTTCGCTGGCCTCGGGGCCGTCGGCGTCGACCGTGCCCAGCTCGCTGAACTGGCGCGGGTGGTAGGGCTCGTCGCGCTCGAGCCACGGGTCACGCGCCGCGGCGGCCGCCTTGGCGAGCTGGAAGCGCTCGCGCAGGCGCGCGCCAGAGGCTTCGTCGAGGACCTCGTCGCGGATGCGCTCGAGCCCGATGCGCGGTACGAAGTCGTAGGTGCGCTCTTTGTACTCGCCGTTTTCGCGGTAGTACTGCAGGAACGACGTGGCGGCCTGGAGCGCCAGCTCGGCGGTCTCGGCCGTGGTCAAGATGTCGGCCTTGCGCACCGTCGCGCCGGCGGCGCCCCCGATGACCACCTGCCAGCCGCCCTCGACGGCAACGACGCCGATGTCCTTGACCGTCGCCTCGGCGCAGTTGCGTGGGCAGCCCGAGACGCCGCACTTGACCTTGGCTGGCGTGTGGAGGCCCTCCCAGCCCTCCTCCATCTCGATCGCCAGCTTGGTCGAGTCGCCGATGCCAAAGCGGCAGAAGTCGGTGCCCACGCAGCTCTTGACGTGCCTCAGGGCCTTGGCGTACGCGTGCCCCGAGGGCATGCCGATGTCGCGCCAGACGGAGGGCAGGTCCTCCTTCTTCACGCCCAGCAGGTCGATCCGCTGGGCGCCGGTGACCTTGACCATCCGGACCTGGTAGCGCTCCGCGGCGTCGGCGATGCGGCGCAGCTGGTCCGGGGTCGTGACCCCGCCGCGCATTCGCGGCACGACCGAGAAGGTGCCGTCGTTCTGGATGTTCGCGTGTACGCGGTCGTTGATGTGGCGCGCGCCGCGCTCCTCGCGGTGGCGGTTGTCGTTGATCTCGGAGACGAGGTAGGCGAGCGCCGGCTTGCAGAGGCCGCAGTCGCGCCCCGTACCGCGCGCCTCGGAGACCTCGCTGACTGCCTCGTAGCCGTGCTCTGAGATCTCGGCGGCGAGCTGCTCGCGCGTCTGCTTGCGGCAGGCGCAGAGGTAGCGGGACTCCGCGCCCCCGCCCCCGGCGACCTGGACGAGCTCGGCGACCAGCGCCTTGCAGCTGCCACAGCCCGTGCCGGCCCGGGTGACCGCCATCACCTCCTGCTTGCTGCTGAGGCCCTGCTCACGGACGGCACTGACGATCTCGCCCTTGCAGACGCCGTTGCAGTCGCAGACCTGCGCCTCGTCGGGGAGGTCCTCGGGGCCTGCCTCGGCCGACTCGGTCAGGCGGGCGAGCGGGTCCTCGATCGGCTCTTTGGCGCGTACGGCCTCGAGCAGGCCCTCGGTGCCGCGCGTGTTGCCGAGCAGGATCGCTCCGCAGGCGCGCCCGCCGCGAGTCGCCAGCTTGCGGTAGATCCGGGTCGCGGGATCGAGCGTCGACGCGCCGCCGTCGCCCTCGATGTTGCCGACGGCGACCAGGTCCACCTCGGCGACCTTGAGCTTGGTCCAGGGCACCGACCCCGTGTAATCGTCGCCCTCGCGGCCGAGCAGGGTGTCGGCGGCGACCTTCACCTGCTCGTAGATCGGGGCGACTATCCCGTAGACCGTGCCCCGGTGCTCGGCGCACTCACCGACGGCCACGATCTTCTCCTCGGAGGTGCGCATGCGGTCATCGACGATCACCCCGCGGTTGCAGTCGATGCCGGCCAGATCGGCAAGGGTCACCTCGGGCCGGATGCCGATGCTCACGACCACGAGGTCGGCGCGCAGCTCGTCGCCGCCCGTGAAGCGCAGGCCCTCGACGCGGCCGTTCCCGAAGATCTCCTCGGTCTGGGCTTCGAGGGCGACGTCGATGCCGAGCTCCTCCATCGCGGGGGCTAGCAGCCCCGCGGCGCTTGGGTCGAGCTGGCGCTCCATCAGCCGGTCCATCAGGTGCACGACGGTCACCGGGCAGCCGCGCGCCTGGATGCCACGGGCCGCCTCGAGGCCCAGGAGCCCGCCGCCGATCACCGCCGCGTGCTGGGCCGACTCGGCCGCCGCAGCGATCGCGCTGGTGTCGGACGGGTAGCGGTAGGGGAGGACGGCGCCGATGTCGATGCCCGGGATCGGCGGCATCAGGGGCTGCGAGCCGGTGGCGAGGGCCAGCGCACGGTAGGTCATGCGGGAGCCGTCCTCGAGCTCGACGCATCGCTCGACGGTGTCGAGGGTCTCGACCCGGTTTCCGAGCCGCAGCTCGATGCGCTGATCCACGTACCACTCGTCCGGGCGCAGGCGCAGGGCCTCGAGTCCGCCGTCGCCGACCAGCAGCTCGGCGAGGTTGACCCGGTCGTAGGGCGGATCCTCCTCGGCGGAGACGAGCACGATGGGCACGTCGGGGTCGCGCTCCCGCAGCGTCTCGCAGAGCGTCTGGCCGGCGATGCCCCCGCCGACGACGACGATCGGCTCGCCGCTCGTCTGGCTTGACCGTCTCTGGCCGTCGCTGGGCAAGGTCATTCGATGGTGGCGGGCTCGGGTTTCGGGCCGTTGGCCTGCGTGTTACGAGCCGATGAATGACCGGCGAGCAGCTCCTCGACGTCGCCCGAGCATGAGCCGCAGCCGGTGCTGGCGCCGGTCGCGGCGGCCACCTCGGCCAGCGTGGCGAGCGCTTCGCCTCGGATCGCGCCCAGCACCTCGCCGCGCGTCTTGGCCGTGCAGGAGCAGAGGATGCTCTCCTCGTCGGGGGGTTGGCGGCCGCCGCCCTCGCCCGCCGCCTCCGGGGCGATCACCCCCGGCGGCAGGTCGGTGCCGGTCCGCAGCAGCTCGGTCAGCCGCCGCGAGCTGCGGGCGTCGCCCACGACGACCGCGCCGACCAGCCGCCGGCCCTCCACGACGAGCTTGCGGTAGACGCCACTGCGGCTGTCGTAGTAGAGGAGCTCGTCCTGATCGCCGTCGGCGCCGGCAGGTCCGCCGGTGAACAGGTCGACCCCGGCGATCTTCAAGGTGGTGGAGGTGGCGGCGCCCGCGAAGCCGCCGGGGTCGCCGACGATCGCTGCGCCGGCCGCCCGCGCCTGCTCGGCGAGCGGCGCCCACAGCCCGTAGACCTTGCCCCGGTGCTCGGCGCACTCGCCGACGGCCCAGACCCCCGGGGCGTCGGTGCGCAGCTCGTCATCGACGAGGATCCCCCGCTCGACCGCGATCCCCGCCTCGGTGGCGAGCGAGGTCTCCGGCCGCACCCCCGCTGCCACGACGACAAGGTCGGCGGGCAGCGCCTCGCCTCCGTCCAGGACGACCTCGCCGCCGGCGATCTCCTCCACGCGGCGCCCGACCATCACCCTCACGCCGAGCTCGGCCAGTGCGCGCCCCAGGGCCCGGGCGGCACCGTGGTCGAGCTGCGCAGGCATCAGCCGATCGGCCACCTCGACCACCGCGACCTCGAGGTCGTGGGCCAGCAGGCCGGCCGCCGCCTCGAGCCCGAGCAGGCCGCCCCCGACCACCACGGCGCGCTGCGAGCGGTCGGCCGCCGTGGCGATGGCCCGCGCGTCTGCGGCCGTCCGGAAGGCATGGACGTGGGGACGCTCGGCCCCCGGGATCGGCGGCACGAACGGCCGCGAGCCAGTGGCCAGGACCAGGGCGTCGAAGGTGTGGACCGAGCCGCCGGCGCCGATCACTTGCCGCCGCTCGAGGTCCACCCGCTGAGCCGGGGAGCCGCCGCGCAGGTCGACGTCGCGCGAGCTGTACCACGAGCGCGGCCGCAGCTCGACGTCCTCGGGGCCCGCGGTGCGCGCCAGGACCTTGGAGAGCAAGATGCGGTTGTAGGTGGGGCCGGGCTCCTCGCCGAGCATCGTCACCGCGAACGCGGTGGGGCTGCGGTCGAGGACCTCCTCGGCGACGCGCAGCCCCGACATGCCGGTGCCTACCACCACGAGGCGACGCCGCCGGGGGCGGTGGCCCCGCACCCGGATCAGGCCTGCTTCGGTCGAGGACGGACGCCGGCGCTGGGGCTGGTCGATCAGCGGCTCGACGCGGACGGCGGCGGCCTTGAGCTCGGGCTGGCTCGACGTCGGGTCCATGGCCGGACTCGTTGTCGTGTTGGCCCAGCCCGAGCCGGCCGGGGCGTGCAGCGCCCCCCAGTGCATCGGCGCAAAGCAGATGCCGCGCGGAAGCGAGGGGTCGAGCACGGCGCGCAGGCTCGCCTCGCCCCGACGCGAGACGAGCCGCACCGGCTGACCGTCCTCGACGCCGGCCTGCTCGGCGTCGCCGGGGTGAAGCTCGAGAAACGGGTCGGGGGAGTCCGAGCGCAGCGCATCAGACTTGCCCGTACGGGTGAGCGTGTGCCAGTGGTTGGCCACCCGGCCGGTGGTCAGGGTCAGGGGAAAGTCGCCGTCGGGCATCTCGGCGGGGCCCGCGTGCGGGGTGGGGGCAAAGCGCGCCCGGCCGTCGGGCGTCGGGAAGCGCCCGCCCTCGTAGAGCCGGCGGGGCTCGTCGTCGAGCTCGCGGAGCGGCGAGCCACCCTGCGCTCTGCGCCGGCGTTGACCTACGGTCTCGGCGTCGCCGTCCGCCGACTGGCTCGCGGCCGGGAAGGGCCACTGTATCCCCCCGTGGCGCGCGAGCAGCTCGTGGCTGAGGCCGCTCTGGTCGCAGACGCGCCCGCTCGTCAGCGCCGCCAGCTCGTCGAAGACCTCTGAGCTGCGGGCCCAGGCGAAGTGCTCGCCGAAGCCGAGCTCGCGGGCCAGGCGCTGGAAGATGCGCCAGTCGGGCAGCGCCGCGCCCGGCGGGTCCAGGGCCTTGCGCATGAGCGCGGCACGGCGCTCGGAGTTGGTCATCGTGCCGTCCTTCTCGAGCCAGGCGGCCGCGGGGAGGACGGCATGGGCGAGCGTGCTCGTCTCGGTGGGGTGGTAGGCGTCCTGGACCACCACGAGCTCGGCCCGCTCGAGCGCGGCACGCGCGCGCGCCGCCTCGGGCATCGAGACGACGGGGTTGGTGGCCACGATCCAGACCGCCTTGACCTCCCCGGCCTCCAGCCCGTTGAACAGGTCGACGGCAGTGAGGCCCGGACGGGGGGAGATCCCCGGCCCGTCGTCGGGGAGGTCCCACCGGCGGGTCATCTCGGCGCGGTCGGCTTCGGATTGAACGAGGCGGTAGCCGGGCAGGGTCTGCGCTGCGCCCCCGGACTCGCGGCCGCCCATCGCATTGGGCTGGCCGGTGAGCGAGAACGGCCCGCAGCCCGGCTTGCCGAGCTGGCCGGCGGCGAGGCAGAGGTTGATCAGCGCCCGGTTCTTGAGCGTGCCCGCGCTCGACTGGTTGGCGCCCATCGACCACAGCGCGAGCGAGCGCCCCGCGGCGAAGCGCCGCGTGGCCGCCTCGATGTCGGCGGCGGACACGCCACAGACCTCCTGCGCGCGCTCGGGGGTCCACTCGCGCGCGACCGCGACGGCCTCCTCCCAGCCGCGCGTGTGCCGCGCGACGAAGTCGCGGTCGACGAGGTCCTCGCGGTCGAGCACGCCGAGCATCGCGTTGAGGAGGGCGAGGTCGGCGCCGCAGCGCACCGGCAGGTGCAGGTCGCTCCCGCGCGCCGTGGCGGTGCGCCGCGGGTCGGCACAGATCAGCGTCGCCCCCTCGCGCTGGCGGTCTTGGATGCGCGACCAGACGATCGGGTGGCAGGCGGCCGTGTTGGTGCCGAGCAGCAGGAAGCAGTCGGCCTGCTCGATGTCGGCGTAGGCCGGCGGCGGGCCGTCGGACCCGAAGGCACCGCTGTAGCCGGCCACGGCGGACGCCATGCACAGGCGCGAGTTGGAGTCGACGTTGTTGGTGCCGAGGAACCCCTTCACCAGCTTGACGGCCGCGTAGTAGTCCTCGGTGAGCAGTTGGCCCGAGAGGTAGAAGGCGATCGCGTCGGGGCCGTGCTCGTCGATGATCGCGCGCAGCCGGCCCGCGAGCTCGGGCATGATCGCGTCCCACTCCGAGGGATGAAAACGCGCGTCGCGCCGCTCGCGCAGCAGGGGCGTTTGCGCGCGGTCGGCGGCGTGGACGGCGGCCGGCAGCTCGCGCGGCTTTCGGCAGGTGCGCCCCCGGTTGACCGGGTAGATCGGATCGCCCTCGACCGAGCGCAGCCGACCGACCGCGGTCCTCGCGACCAGGCCGCAACCCACCCCGCAGTAGGGGCACACGGTACGGGTCTCGGTCTCGCCAGCGGGCGCTCTGGTCCCAGCGCGGCCCATGGCGCGATGGTGCGCGGCCGAGGTTTCCGGTCGGCGAGCGGGGGATGAACGCTCGGTTAATCAACGGCGGACCGCGCTCGGGGCGCGGGCCGAGATCCGGGAGGGGGTAAGCCGATGGGGAGCTGGGTTTGTCAAGGTGGCAGCGTTGATTTCCCCGGTGCGCTGGCGCGCAGCGCAAGGGCGATCACGGCGCCCATCTCGATCAGCAGCACGGCGAGGACCACGTCCGTGCGGAGGGGATAGTCACCCAGGCTTTCGACCAGCAGACCGAGGAAGACGCCGGCCAGCGCCAGCGCCAGGGGGTCTCGCCGGCCTCGCCGGTCGCGCGTGCAGGCACGGGCGCAAGCCGCGGCCAGGCTCACGACCAGCACGGCCAGGAGCAGCATCCCGCCGACGCCCAGCTCGACGCCGATGGTCAAGAACAGGTTGTGGGCATGGTCGTATCCGGCCCCGTCGGGGGAGTAGAGCTTGTAGTCGGACGAGTAGTTCGCGAAGTTGCCCTCGCCCACGCCGAGCAGCGGGTGGTCGGCGATCATGCGCGGTGCCGTGGCGCGCAGGGCGGCGCGGTCGCCTCCGACGGTTCCGCTGCCGGAGGCCAGCGTGGACAGTCGCTGGCCGACCCGGGTGATCTGCGGCGAGCTGGTTAACAGCGACGGCGCGAACACGAGGAGGGTGATCGAGAGCAGGATGACGGCGATCAGACCCCGGCGGACCACCGGCCAGGCCGCCAGCACCGCGAGCGTGACCACCGTTCCGATGATCGAGGCCCGGCTCAGCGAGAGACCCAATCCGGCAACCGCGGCCGCGGTGCACAGCCGCATCGTCCAACGCCACACCGCGCCCCCCCGGAAGGACAGCGCCAAGCCGGGGGCGATGCTGAGCAGCAGAAATACGCCGAAGACGTTGGGCTGGGCGAAGCCGGCTTGCGCTCGACCGACCGCGTTGTCGCCCAGCAACTGCTGGGGACCGGTGGTGAGCGCGGCCACGATGCCGACGATGCCCGCCGACAGGACGACGCAGCGCAGGATCCGGTCGATCTCACCCCGGCCCTGGCCGGCGACGTGGAGGGAGACGACGGTGTAGGCCAGGGCGACGAAGCAGATCTTCAGCGCCTGGCCGCTGTCCCGGGCGACGGTCACGCTGAGCAGGGCGAGGACGAGGGTCGCGGCCACCGCCAGATGGGCCGGGTGAGGACTGCGTTGGGCGCCTTCACGGGCCCAGCGAACGGCGAGCACCACGGCGGTCAGCAGCAGCAGGGCCTTGGCCGGGGTGAGCTGACCGCCGCCCACGGGCAGCGTCGCGGTCTCCAGGGGCACGCTGAGGATGGCCGCGTAGATGCCCCAGGACGGTCTCAGCACGACTGCCGCGCAACCGGCCACCGCCACCGGCCACAGGCTGAGCACGACGGACCCCTCGTAACCCAGCAGAACATTGCCCGCGGCCAGCACCCCGCAGCCGGCCAGTCCCACGAGCAGGGCGCCCTGGCCGCGCCGGGGAGTCCGGTACCGGAGGTGAGCCAGTCGCTCCCGCGGCCCGTCGAGGTGGGCGGTCGCACTGGCGCTCACGCGGCGAGCGTATCGGTGCCGTCAGGCGGCCGGGGGGTTGGGTTGCCCCGCGAAGGCAGCGTAGGCGGCCTTGGGCGTGAAGTCGGTGGACAACAGCCCCAGATGCTGCTGGAAGTCAGGTGAGCTGGCGCCCTCGTCGCGGAGCTCGTAGTAGATCGCCGTCTGGACGTAGGGCCATCGCGCGATCTGGTGGAACGCATCGGTCAGGTTCTGTGCCTGCTGCCGGGGTGAGACACACAGGGCCGACCTGCTCGAGGGACAGGTTGCCCAGCCGAACTCGGTCAACCAAAGCGGTGTCCTGGCGTCGGAGTGGGCGACCATCAGCCGGTGGATGGCCGGCACGCCGTCAGCGAAGGAGTAGGTCGCGTCACCGGGGCTGGCGTGCTCACCCGGGTCGTCGTAGGGATGGATCGAGATTGCGTCGTAGGAGCCCGCCAGCCCCGCGGCGTACAACGCGCCGAGGAAGCGCGCGTCGGCCCACTGCAGCGACCCGGCCACGACGGTCAGGCCCTGATCAGCGGCCTTGATCCGGGGATACGCGGTGCGCACGAGGGCCGCGTAGTCAGATGCTGCGTGCGCGGAGTTGAAGAACGAGCGACTGTTCGGCTCGTTCCACAGCTCCAACGCTTGAAGCTGCGAGCCCCAGCGGGCGGCCACCCACGCCGCCGCGTCAGCGTAGTCCCGGGCGTCGTTCGGTGGATAGCGATCGACCCCGCGTTCCCACCAGTGGCCCCGGCAGCCCTGCTTGATGTCTGCCGGCGCGGATGACGCCCAGCACGGCGTGCTCCACAGGGTGGCGATGACCTTGATGCCCCGAGCGCGGGCGTCCCGCAGGAAGGTGTCGGCCTTGGCGGCGGAGGCGTCGTCGTATGCCCCCTTACCAGCCTGCTCCAGGTTCGACCAGCCGATATCGATGCGAACGGTGTCGCCTCCGGCCGCTCGCACCGTGTCGAGCTCGCGGTCGAAGGTAGCCACGCTCTCCCCGTCCCACAGCGGATGCAGTTGCACCCCGCGCGGACCGAGGGCGGCTAGGTGCGCCCGCGGACCGAGGGCGGCCAGGGGCGCGCGTGTCATCTTGCTCTGCGAGGGGGGAAAGGCCGCGATGAGCACGGCACCGACAACTGCCAGGGGCAGCATCCACCACCCGCTGAACCGTCGGCTCACCCGATCATCTTAGAGCGGGGAGCACACCTATCAGCGATGTAGTCTCCTCAGATGGTCGCGCGAGTCGGGATCGACCTCGTTTCGGTCGAGTCCGTGCGCGACTCGCTGCGTGAGCACCCGACCCGATACCTCAACCGGCTCTACACCGAGCGCGAGGTCACGGACTGCCGGATCGCCGGCGAGGTGGACGCCGAACGGCTGGCGGCGCGCTTCGCGGCCAAGGAGGCGACCCTCAAGGTGCTGCGCCCCACCACCCAGGCCGTGCCCTGGCTGACCATCGAGCTGCGGCGCGATCCCGGCGGCTGGCCCTGGCTCGCCCTGCACGGCGCCGCCGCCGAGCTGGCCACCGACTCGGGTATCGTCGATCTCGCCGTGAGTCTCACCCATGAAGGCGCATACGCATCGGCGGTCGTGATCGCGGAGATCGCTCCGGCCGCCGGTAAGGCGCTGGCCACGATCTGCCGATAGGGATCGCGATGACCGACCGGATCCGTCAGATCCTCAGGGAGCAGGGCCGTCTGCCGGTAGACGTCGATGCGCTGCCCGACAGCGCCGACCTCTACCAGGCCGGGATGAGCTCGCACGCCAGCGTCAACGTGATGCTGGCGCTCGAGGACGCCTTCGACATCGAGTTTCCCGACCGCATGCTCAAGCGCAGCGTGTTCGAGAGCGTCTCCGCCATTTCAAGCGCGCTGGACGAGCTGCTGGTGAAGGCGACATGACGGTCGCGCTGGACCGCGACCAGGCCTTCCTCGAAGCGGTGCGGGCCATCGCCGACGAGACCGCGGCGCCCCACGCCGCGGCGGTCGATCGTGACGCCCGCTTCCCGACGGAAGCCATCGCGGCGCTGCGGGCGCAGCGCGCGCTCTCGTGCTTCGTGCCCGTCGAGCTCGGCGGCGGGGGGGTGTCGTTCACCGCCCTGGCCCAAGCCTGCTTCGAGCTGGGACGGCGCTGCGGGGCGAGCGCCATGGTCTTCGCCATGCATCAGATCCAGGTGGTCAGCATCGTGCGCCACCGGGGAGACGCGGCGTGGTTCGAGAGCTATCTGCGCGATGTGGTCAGCGACCAGCGGTTGATCGCCTCGGTCACCTCCGAGGTCGGGACCGGCGGCGACATGGGGCGCTCGGTGGCCGCCGTGGAGCCGGCGCAGGACGGTGCGTGCCGGTTCGAGAAGCAGGCTCCCACCGTCAGCTACGGCGAGTTCGCCGACGACCTGTTCTCCACCTTGCGCCGTGATCCCGAGGCCGAGCCCGGCGACCAGGTCATCGTCCTGACTCGGCGGGAGCAGGTGCACCTCGAGCCCACCGGTACCTGGGACCCGCTGGGGATGCGCGGCACCTGTTCCCCCGGCTTCACCGTGCGGGCCGAGTTCCTGCCCGAGCAGATCATGCCCACGCCCTTTCCGCGCCTGTCCGCTGAGTCGATGGTCCCGGTGTCCCATGTCCTCTGGTCCCACGTCTGGTTGGGCATCGCCACCGACGCGTTCGATCGGGCGCGGGCTTTCGTGCGCGCCGCCGCTCGCCAGCGTCCCGGCCAGCCGCTGCCGGCCGCCGAGCGACTGTCGCACCTGCTGAGCGACCTGTCGCTGCTGCGAGCGGCAGTCGGTTCGGGGTTGCGCGAGTTCGTCGATGCCGCCGACGGTCCCGACCGCGAGTCGCTGCTCACCGTCGCCGCCGCTCTGCGCTTCAACAACCTGAAGATCGCCGCCTCCGAGCAAGCGCCCCGGGTGTGTCAGGGAGCGATGGGCGTATGCGGCATCGTCGGGTACAAGAACGACACGCCCTTCAGCATCGGGCGCCATCTGCGCGACACGATGTCTGCCTGTCTGATGGTCTCCAACGACCGCCTGCATCAGACCAACGCCAGTCTGCTGTCCGTCGCCAAAGGGGCGTGATGGCCGACTTCCGTCCGGCGAGCCCGGACCAGGCCGCCTTTCGCGAGGAGCTTGTCGGCCACGGTCTGCTCATCGAGAGCGGGGTCGCCGGTCTCTACGGGCGCAGCGGCGACTTCGAGCGGGTGCGACATGGCCTCGACGCGCTGATCACCCGCGCCGCGGCCCCGGATGCCCCCGAGTCGCTGAGCTTCCCGCCGCTGCTCCCCCGGCGCCACCTCGAGCAGAACGGCTACCTGGAGTCCTTCCCCCACCTCGCCGGGACCGTGTTCGCCTTTGCGGGCAGTGAGGCCGACGCCGTCGAGCAGCACGAGCGGGCCAGCCGGCACCAGGACTGGAGCGAGTTTCAGTCGATGACCGATCTCGTCCTCACGCCCGCGGCCTGTTACCCCGTCTACCCGGCGGTCGCCGCCCGCGGTCGGCTCGCCCCCGGGGGCGTCGTCGTCGACGCCGGGGGGGCATACGTCTTCCGGAACGAGCCGTCAGGCGACCCCTCCCGGCTGCAGATGTTCCACCAGCGCGAGATGGTGTGCATCGGCGAGCCCGAGGTCGTCGCCGGATGGCGCGGGACCTGGCTCGACCGGGCCCTCGGTCTCCTGCGGGCGGTCGGGCTCGAGGCGCGCTCGGACATCGCCACGGACCCGTTCTTCGGACGCAGCGGTCGCATGCTGGCGGCGAGCCAGCGCGAGCAGGCGCTCAAGTTCGAGATCCTCGTGCGCATCGCCGGGTCCGAGCCCACCGCCGTGGCCTCCTTCAACTGTCACGAGGAGCACTTCGCCGAGGCGCACCGCCTCGAGCTCGACGACGGCAGCCTCGCGCACACCGCCTGTCTGGGCTTCGGTGGGGAGCGCCTGACCCTCGCGCTCCTGGCCACGCACGGCTTCGATCTCGACGCCTGGCCCGAGCCGGTGCGCCGGGAGCTGTGGGACCCATGACCACGACCACCGAGCGCCCCGCAGCCCTGACCGGCCGCCAGCCCGCGGACTACCGATCGCATCCTCTGCACTCGACCGGGCGGACCTTTCCGGAGACCAACTGCTACGTCGACATCATCATCGAGCTGCTCCATGCGCGCGGAGATGAGCCCCTGGCCGCGATGGGCGCGACGATGCGCACCGACTTCGAGGGAGACCAGTGGACGTTCCTCAAGCCGGCGCCCGAGGACCTGGAGCTGCTCTACGGCATGGATGTCCACGAGATGCAGCCCTACGCGTTCTTGCCTGGGCAGATCGCCGGCCAGATCGCCCGGGCCAGGACGGTCATCGTCGAGCTCGACGCGTGGTACCTGCCCGATACCGTCTCGACCAGCTACCGCTCCGAGCACGTCAAGACGTCGGTCGCGGTCGAGGCGGTCGACCCCTCCGCCCAGCGGCTGCGCTACTTCCACAACCGGGGGCTGCACGAGCTCGAGGGCGAGGACTTCCGCGGGGTCTTCCGGCTGGGCCGGCCATTCTCCGCCGACGTGCTGCCGCCCTACACCGAGCTCGTGCGCTTCGACGCGGGTCCGCGCCTGAGCGGGGTGCAGCTGCGCTCCGCGGCGCGGATGCGCCTCTGCCATCACCTCGACCGGCGTCCGCACACCAACCCGTTCGCGCGCTTCAGGACGCGGCTGGAGCAGGACCTGCCGCGCCTGCTCGAAGGGGACACGGCCGAGTACCACGCCTACGCGTTTGCGACGGTGCGCATGGTGGGTGCGGCCTTCGAGGTCGGGGCCTCGCACGTCGACTGGGTGCTCGGTGAGGAGGCCGCCCCGGCTCGCCAGGCCCTCCTGCGCATCGTCGAAGGCAGCAAGATCCTGCTGCTCAAGCTCGCCCGCCGACGGGCGTTCGAGCCGCAGGCCGGCCTGGTCAGGATGGAGGACGCCTGGGAGGAGGCGGTCTCGACCCTCGATGACATTCTCGGCTGAGCCATCGCAGCTGCAGGTCATCGACGGGTGGGAGGCCGCGCCCAGCGCCCCCGACGCGGCGCCGACCCCCGACCGCATCGACGAGCTGGCCTGGCTGCCCGCGCACGTGCCCGGGACGGCCGCCAGCGTCCTGGGCGATGCCCGAGCCCTGAGGCCTGAGCAGGCCGCACAGCTCGACGATCAGGACTGGTGGTTTCGCGCCCGCTTCGCCGTGCTCCCGGCGAGCGCCGGCGAAGAAATGATCCTTCGTCTCGAGGGCCTGGCCACCGTCGCCGAGGTGTACCTCAACGGGGAGCCGGTGCTCACGTCCAGCTCGATGTTCGCCCGCCACCAGGTCGATGTGGGAGCGTCCCTCCAGGAGGACAACGAGCTGGCCATCCGCTTCCGGGCGCTGGGTCCACTGCTTCGCCAGCGGCGACGTCCCCGGGCGCGCTGGCACACGCGGGTCGTCGCCCAAGGCAACCTGCGCTTCTTCCGCACGACGCTGCTCGGGCGCGCGCCGGGCTTCGCGCCCGGTCCGCCAACCGTCGGACCCTGGCGCCCCATCTACCTCGTGCGCCGTCGCGGGGTCGCGCTGGACGCGCTCGAGCTCGGCCCCCGCCTCGACGGCGAGGCGGGCGTCCTGGCCGTCCGTGCCCGCGTGCGGTCCCTCGACCGCGTCGGACCCGGACCCATCCACGTCGAGCTCAGGGGCCCCTCCGGGACGCATCGAGCTGCGCTCGCGCTCCGCCCGGACGGCGACGCGGTCGTAGCCTCGGGCACGCTCCGCGTCCCGCAGGTCGCTCGCTGGTGGCCCCACACGCACGGAGAGCCGGTCCTCCACGAGGCGCGCCTGCTCGCGGGGTCGCGCCCCCTCGGCGTGCGCCGGGTCGGCTTTCGCCGGCTCGCCGCGGGACCCTCCGCGGGCTGCGAAGTCGAGCGCGATGGGCTTGACCTGCACGTCAACGACGAGCGCGTCTTCTGTCGGGGGGCGCTGTGGACGCCGGTCGACGCGGTCGGATGGGGCCGCGACCCGGAGCGGCTGCGCGCGGAGCTTCAGCGGGTCACCGAGGGCGGGATGAACATGCTCCGCCTCCCGGGTACGGGCGTCTACGAGGAGCCCGCCTTCTATGACCTCTGCGACGAGCTCGGGATCCTGGTCTGGCAGGACTTCATGTTCGCGAACATGGACTACCCGGTGGAGAACGACTCGTTTCGCGAGCTGGTCGAGATCGAGGTCGCCGAGCAGCTGCGGGCGCTCGGGCACCGGCCGAGCCTCACCGTCCTGTGCGGCAACAGCGAGGTCGAGCAGCAGGTGGCGATGCTTGGGCTCGAGCCTCAGCTCGGTCGCGGCGCGCTGTTCGGAGAGCTTCTTCCTGGTTGGGTGCGGGAGGCCAGGCTCGAGGCCCTATTCGTCCCTTCGGCGCCCTGCGGCGGGGACTTCCCGTTTCGTCCCTGCGCTGGAATCGCCCACTACTTCGGCGTCGGCGCGTACCTCCGTCCGCTCGCCGATGCCCGGCGGGCTGAGGTGCGCTTCGCGGCGGAGTGTCTGGCCTTCGCCAACGTGCCCGACGATGCCACCCTCGATGAGGCGTTTGGCGATGCTCCGGCCACCCTCGTCGTCCATCATCCGCGCTGGAAGGCGGGAGTGCCCCGGGACGTCGGAGCCGGCTGGGACTTCGAGGACGTCCGCGACCACTACCTCAGGGCGCTCTACGATGTCGATCCTGTCGAGCTGCGTCGCGTCGACCACCCGCGCTACCTCGAGCTCTCGCGGGCGGTCAGCGGCGAGGTGATGGCCGAGGTGTTCGGTGAGTGGCGCCGCACCCGATCACCGTGCGGCGGGGGACTGGTGCTGTGGTGGCGCGACCTCGTCGCCGGGGCGGGCTGGGGCCTGATCGACCACCGCGGCCGACCCAAGGTCGCCTACCACCACCTCCGTCGTGCCCTGGCGCCACTGGCGGTGTGGACCACCGACGAGGGGCTCAACGGCGTGGTCGTGCACGTGGCCAACGAGCGTCCGCTGCCCGTCCAGGCGCGCCTGAGGATCGCGCTGTACCGTGACTTCGAGCTCTGCGTGCGCGAGTCAACCATCGACCTCGAGCTCGAAGCGCGCGCAGCTCAGGAGCACGACGTGGAAGCCGTTCTCGGCTCCTTCGTCGATGTGGGGTGGAGCTACCGCTTCGGCCCGCCGGCGCAGAACCTGATCGTGGCCAGCCTCGAGCAGGACAGCGCGGACCGGGTCACGGTGCTGTCGCAGGCCATGCGTTTTCCCGCCGCCCGACCCACCACGGCTGAGCCCGCTGCCAGCCTGGGCATCGAGACGCGGATGCGCGCGACCGAAAGAGGAGAGATGACGCTGACGGTGTCCAGTCGCCGCCTGGCCTACGGCGTCCGCGTCTGGGTTCCCGGTGTCGACGCGTCGGATGACGCCTTCAGCGTCGAGCCCGGGGGGGAGCGCATGGTGCTTCTGCGCAGCCGAGATCCCGGGGCTGACTTCTCGGGCGGCTCGTTGACCGCCCTGAACCTGAGCGGACGCATCCCCATCGAGCCGGTGCAGGGGGCAGCGTGAGACGCCGGGCCTTCTACCTCCACGCCGAGCCCGACCCGGTGTTCGCCCTCCTTCACGAGCCGACGGGACCCCGAAGGCCGGTGTCCGTGCTCATGTGCCCTCCGTTCGGGTGGGAGGACATGTGCTCCTACCGAAGCCGCCGGCAATGGGCCGAGCACCTGGCCGCGCAGGGCTATCCGGTCCTGCGCATCGACCTGCCGGGCAGCGGGGACAGCGGGGGATCGGCCGGCGATCCAGGACGACTCGAGGCCTGGACCGCTGCCATCAGCGCGGCGTCCGCCTGGCTGGGGTCTGAGCCGGGCTGCCGCCGGGCGGTGGCCATAGGCATCGGCCTGGGCGGGCTGGTGGCCTATCGCGCGGCGGCCCGTGGCGCCCCGATCGACGACCTCGTGCTCTGGGGAGTCGCCGCTCAGGGGCGAACCGTGATCCGCGAGCTTCGTGCTTTCTCCCGGCTCCAGGCCTCAGCGGTCGACCCACCCATCGGGGTCGCGTCGGCGGCCTCGATGGACGGCCTGGCCGCGGCCGGGTATAGCCTGAACTCGGAGACCGTCGACGCGCTGTCGACTGTGGACCTCGCCGCCCTGCCCCTGCCCGACCCCGGCTCTCGCCGGCTGCTGATGCTCGGCCGCGAGGGCACCAGCGTCGATGCTCGGCTTCAGGAGGCACTGGAATCAGCCGGGGTCGAGGTGACCGTCGCTCCGGGCACTGGCTACGCCGGCATGATGGAGGTCGCACCTCACCTTGCCCGACCGGCGGTGACGGTGTTCTCCGCGGTCTCGGCCTGGCTTGACGCCGCCAAGCCGGCGACGCACGCGTCGACCCCCGACCAACGGGTGGCACTCTCGGGCTCCATCGACGTCCCCACGGCCTGGGGCCCGGTGCGGGAGCAGCCGCTGAGCTTCGACGGGCCCGACGGACAGTTGGTCGGCGTGCTCAGCGAGCCGCTCGAGCCGTCGGGGGACGCCTGCTTGGTCCTGCTCAACGCCGGCCCCCAACGCCGCACCGGGCCGAACCGGATGTGGGTCGAGATGGGCCGCCGGTGGGCCGCCCGCGGACTTCCGGCCCTTCGCCTCGACCTCGCCGGCATCGGCGAGTCCGACGGCGACGCTGACCGCTTCGCCGACGTGGGCGCCTTCTATGTCCCGGAGTTCGTCGGTCAGGTGCGGCTGGTGCTCGACGCTCTCGAGGCGCGTGGCTTGGGCCCTCGCTTCGTGCTGCTCGGACTGTGCTCCGGTGCCTACTGGTCCTTTCATGCCGCGCTGGACGATCCCCGCGTGGCGACGGCGATCCTGCTCAACCCGCGCTCGCTGATCTGGGACCGCGGGGTGCACGCGCGCCACGAGAGCCGGGAGATACGCGGGCGGCTGCGCAGCGCCTCCCACTGGCGCAAGGTCCTGAGGGGCCAGGCGTCCTTCCGGCGGCCCGTCTCGGTGGCGCTGGCGGTGCTCAGGCGCTTCGTGCGGGATTCGGCTCGGGCGCTGCGCGACGTGATCGCCCGGCGCTCAGACCAGCTTGAGGGCGCAGACGCCACGGATCTCGCCCTCGATCGGCTCCGTGACGCGGGCAAGGACCTGCACCTGGTGTTCGCCGGCGACGAGCCGCTCTACGCCGACTGGGAGCGAGAGGGACGCCTCGATCGGCTCGATCACTGGCCCAACGTCGCCCTCCAGGCGATCAGCCTGCCCGTCGACACCCACACGCTGCAGCCGCTCTGGCTCCAGGGGCGGGTGCACGCCCTGGTGGACGCGGCGGTGCGCGACGGGCTCGTCTCGGACCCCTCGAGGACCCGCCCGATCGAGGGCACGCCGCTCCGAGCGGGTCCGTGAGACTCCCCGGCCTCAATCTCCCGTCCGGAACCGATCCGCCCGTGACCTGCCGCCACGGCTCCCGCCCCGGCTGATGGCTCGCCCCGGCTGATGGCTCGCCCCGGCGCCCTGGGGGCCGACGGCTGACGCCTCCCGGGGGGTCGGTGGCCCTGGAGGTCCACGACACCTTCGCTGCGGTGGAGGACGACTGGGAGACCCTCGCCGCCCGCACCGACGCACCACCGTTCTCCCACCCAGGCTGGATCAGCGCCTGGTGCGCGGCCTTCGGCCCAGGACGCCTCGAGCTGTTCGTGCTTCGGCGGGACGCCGCTGCCGAAGCGGTGCTGCCGGCGCTCCGCCGCCGGCGCTCGCTGGGCTCGCCCACCAACGATCAGACCCCCTCCTTCGGGGCGGTGTGCGGGGGAGGTGCGGCGGCCCGGGAGCTGGCCGGGGCTCTGCTGGCGCAGCGCGTGGCCTGGCTCGACCTCGCCTATCTCGATGCCGGCGATCCCCTGGTCGACGAACTCGCCCGGCTCGGGGCCGAGGCGGGCTGGCGTTCCGTGCGGGCCACGCTGCTGCGCTTGCCCTACCTGTCGATTGAGGGGAGCTGGTCCTCGTTCGAGTCGCAGCTGGCCGGAGGCTTCGGGCGTGAGATGACTCGTCGCCAGCGCGGGCTCCAGCGCGAAGGCGCGCTGTCGTTCGAGTTCACCCGTGGCGGTCTCGACCGCCTCCTCGATGAGGGCTTCGCCATCGAGGGCTCGGGGCTGGAAGGCCGAGCAGGGAACCGCCATCACCTCGCCCCGGAGACCGAGCGCTTCTACCGCGAGGTGGCGCACTGGGCGGCGGAGCGAGAGTGGCTGCGACTGGGCTTCGCCCGCCTCGGCTCCCGGCCCATCGCCTTCAACTTCTCACCGCAGCTCGCTCACCAGTCCTACTCGCTGAGGTCCGGCTTCGATCCAGCGTTCAGTCGCTTCGACCCCCGTCAGGTCGCTCGCCCCTCGGGTGTCGCCAGGGCGTCTCGATAGACCTGGACGGTCGCCTCGGCCGCCACCCTCCAGGTGAACTGCCGGCTGCGCTTCAGGCCGCGGCCGCGCAGCTGGGTGCGCAGCTCCGGCGAGTCCAGCACCCGGGCGATGCCGTCGGCGATCGCCTCGGTCGAGTAGGGGTCCACGAGCACGGCGGCGTCTCCGGCGACCTCGGGGAGGCTCGAGCGGTCACTGGTCACCACGGGGGCCCCGCTGGCCATGGCTTCGAGCACCGGGAAGCCAAAGCCCTCCAGCAGCGAGGCAAAGAGAAAGCAGTCGGCGGCGGCGTATAGGCCCACCAGCTCCTCGTCGCTCACGTACCCGGTGAGCACCACTCGGGAGCGGGTGGCGCTGAGGGCAGCGTCGAGGTCCGCACTCAGCCAGCCGCGGCCGCCGGTCAGCACCAGGGCGTGGCTCGGAAACTGCGGTTGGAGCCGGTCCATCGCCGCGATGGCGCGAGCGAGGTTCTTGCGCGGCTCGAGCGTGGCCACGCAGAGCACGTACGGGCCGTCGACCCCGAAACGACGCTGCAGCCACCGCTCATCGCGCGCCACGGGTCTGAACTGGTCCCCAACCCCGTGAGGGACGACGGCCACCCGCTCCGGCGGGATGCGCAAGCGTCGCGTGATGTCACTCTGGGATGCCTTGGAGTGGGTGATGACCCTGGTGGCGCGCCGCGCAGCGCCCGGGGTCATCAGGCGGTAGTGGCGCACCGTCGCGGCGTCGTAGTACTGCGGATGGGTGACCGGAAAGACATCGGCCACCGTGAGGACCGTCGGCACCTCGACACCACGCTGAGCAGAGACCAGGTGCCGCGGATAGTGAACGAGGTCCACCGCCCGGCGACGCACCCGGCGGCCGACGAGTAACGGGTAGTACAGCCCCTCGGCCAGCGCCTGGTAGGCCCGGCGCTGCATCCGGGAGCCGGGCACCCGCCGGCTCGCGGTGAGGATCTCGATCTCGATGTCGGTGAACCGCCGCAGGCTCTGCAGCAGCGCAATGGTATAGCGCGCTTCGCCACTGGAGTCCAACGAGAGGGTGGTGGTGTCGTAGCCGAGCTTCACTGTGTCAGTGAGGGCGATTCTCACCTACCGACGAGCGCCGGAGAGCCGACCATGATCCACCGTCCCGTGGCGCCACCCTAGCGGGTGCGGCGAGTGACGATGCTTGACCCTGGGGCGTTAGACTCGGCCGGTGTCACGCTGCCTGCTGGCCTTCGAGCCACCCGACGGTGGGGTGGCGGAGAACGTCATGCGCCTGGCGCTCGGCCTGCGGGCCCACGGCTGGGAGCCGTTCGTCGCCGGCCCCGAGCGCTCGGTGATCTACCCGACGCTGGCGCGTGCCGGTGTTCCGGTGGCGCGCCTGTCCCTCGACCGCGGGTACCGGCGCCCGCACCGGGACGCCCGTGCGTTGCGAGGTCTGACGGCCATGCTGCGCCGCGAGCGCTTCGCGCTGATCCACGCCCACGCCGCCAAGGCCGGGGTGCTCGGACGCCTGGCCGCGCGGGCGACGAGGACCCCCAGCGCCTACAGCCCCCACTGCTTTCCGTTCGTCAGACCCACGACGCCGGCCCGCCGCCGGGCGTTCGTCGCCATCGAGCGCTGGCTCGGATCGCACACGGACGCCATCCTCTGCGTCGCGGAGGCTGAGCGCGACGCGGCCCGCGAGTTTCGGATCGCCCCGAGCAGCCGCCTGCACGTCGTCCACAACGGCAGCGAGCCATGCGCGGACGTCGATGCCGATCCCGAGCTCGCCGCCCTGGCCCGGGAGGGCCCCGTTGCTGCGGTGATCGCCGTGCTGCGCCCGCAAAAGGCGGTGGACGTCTTCGTCGAAGCGCTGCCCCAGGTGCTCGGCGAGGTGCCGGAAGCGCGGTTCGCGATCGTCGGCCAGGGCGAGATGCTCGATCAGCTCAAGCTCCGCGTCGCGGAGCTCGACTTGACTGGTCGCGTCCTCTTCACGCCGTTCGTGGCGCCGGCGGCCCGGGCGTTGGCCTGCATCGACGTCTTCGTCCTGCCCTCGGCGTGGGAGGCATTCCCCATCGCCGTGCTCGAGGCGATGGCCTGCGGGGTCCCCCAGGTGACCACCGACGTGGGAGGGACAGGCGAAGCGGTCCTCGACGGAGAGACCGGCCTGCTCTGCCCTCCGGGCGACCCCTCGGCGCTGGCTCAGAGGATGACGCTGCTCCTGGGCGACGAGGGGCTGCGGAGCAGGATGGGTGCGGCCGCGCGCCGCCGTCACCGTGAGCGGTTTCAGACGGGGAGGATGGTCGAGGCGACCGCGGCGTTGTACGCCGCCGTGGCCGCTGCGGCGTGAGCGTAGGGGCCGCGCGGCCCTCGACCAAGGACTCAGCCGCCGAGGGAGAAGACGCGTGCTGCCGTGGTCTGCCCGCCGTTGGGCTGCAGCGTGGTCGCCGCCACCACTATCCGGGCGTGGCTGGCGCCCCCGCGCCGACGCACGGTGGAGTTGAGCCGTACCCGCACCATCGTGCTGGCACCGGCGGTGACGGTGAACCTCTGACTCCCCAGGCCCGGCGTGGAGAGGCGGTGGGCGCCGGCGCGGGTCGCAGGGACAGCGGCGGCCCGCGCCCGGACCCTGACGACGCCCTGGCAGCGCTGGTGGCCACGCCGCCGCCTGGCGTGGCAGACGATCTTCACCGTCGCCACTCCGGCGCTGCTCACGGGAATTGTCCGCCGTCCCGGTGACGGCGCGACCGGGACGGCGACCAAAGCGCCACCATCACCGCCGGCTTGTGAATGCGCCCCCGGCGGGGCCACGGTGGGGCCGCCGGGAGCGAGCTGCGAGGCCATGGCCTCCTGAAAGCCCTGGAAACCGCTCTTGGGGCTGAAGTCGCGATGCAGGAGTCCGTAGCTGCTGACCCGGTCGGGCGCCTCGGCGTCGTTGCGCAGGTCGTAGGCGATTGCCGCCTTGACGTAGCCAAAGCCGCGCGCGAGCTCGAACTGGGTCTTGAGATAGGAGCCCTGCTGGGCCTGCGAGACGCAGTCGGTGGTGCCGTCGGTGCAGGTGGAGAAGCCGAACTCGGTGAGCCAGAGATCCCGGTTGCCGTCACCGTTGAGGGTCAGGATGGTATGGATCCAGGGCACGCCGTTGAGAAAGGTGTAGGTCCGGTTCTGCGCGTTCTCGATCGTGGGGTCGTGCCAGGAGTAGGGGTGAAGCGAGAAGCCATCGAAGTGTCCTTGGATCCCGTGCGCGTAGAGCAGAAGGAGGAAGGCGCCATCGGAGTCAGCCAGCGCCCCGCCGAGCACCGTGGTTTCCGGGGCGGCCTGCTTGATGCGCGGATAGGCCGCGTTGAGGATCGCGGCGTACGCGCCTGCCGGGTCCGGGCTGTTGAGGAAGCTCTGCTGGTTGGGCTCGTTCCACACCTCGAGCGCGGCCAGCTTCGCGCCCCAGCGCTGCGCGACCCAGGCCGCGGCATCGGCATAGTCGTTGGCGTTCGTCGGAGGGTACGCTGACACGCGGCGGTTCCACCAGTCCCCTGAGCATCCCTGCTTCAGGCTCTCCGGGGCAGACGACGCCCAGCATGGGGTCGTCGTGAAGGTGGCAATGACCTTGATGCCGCGATCGGCCGCCGCCTGGACGTAGCCGTCGACCTTTCGCACGAGCCACGGGGAGTACTGACCCTTGCCCCCCGACTCGAGGCTTGACCAGCCGAGATCGGCCCGTACTGTGTTGGTTCCGGCGGCCTTGAGCACGTCGAGCTCGTGGACGGCGTCGGCATCGGTCACGTCACTCCAGAACGGGTGGGTCTGGGCGCCGCGAAACGGGGTGGCCGAGGCGTTCGCGGCGGCCGCAGGCCCGAAGGTTGACACCAGTGCCGTGCTCAGCCCGGCCAGCGCGGCGAGGCGGCGAAGGCGGGAGTGCAGCGACGCGGACATGGGTCACCCAACGGCGCCCGAGCTCGGTCAGTCGAGGGCACCCCCCGGCTTGATCGAACATCTGTCGATAAGGCCCCCCTGGCCACCGGGGGCGGTCACCGGGCATGAAGCGACCGCGGTGGCTCGACGGGCCAGCCAACCGCAGGCCCGGGTCGGTCAGTGCGGAACCGACGCCAATAGCCCGAAGAGCGTGGCCGCGGCGGCGACGGGCTCGATGCCGCCGGCGCGCGCGAACCGGCGTCCGGCGGCGCCGGCCCGGGCGGCATGGTGGGGATCGCGCAGGTAGGGCGCGATCGCCTCAGCCAGCAGTGCTGGATCCGGCGCGTCGACCAGGGTGCCGGTGCGGCCGTCCTCGAGCGTCTCGACGCTGCCCCCTGCCCGGGTGACGACGACCGGCAGGCCCACGTAGCTCGCCTCGAGGATGCCCGCTCCGAGGCCCTCGAGTCCGAAGCGGCCCTCGCGGTAGGTCGCGCTGACGAAGACGGTCAATCGCTCAAGCACGCTGCTGACCTCGGCCACGTGTCCGGGCAACTCCACCCGCTGGCTCAGTCCCACCTCGTCGGCGAGCGCCCGAAGCTGGCTTGGATACTCGGGGAACTCAAGAACCGGGGCTCCCGCCAGCACGACGCGCAGCGCGGGGAACTCCTGCGCCAGCAGGCCCCCCGCTCGGATGATGTGATGCAGGCCCTTGTAGGGAACGAGGCGGGCCAGGGTGCCGATGGTCGGTGTCGCCGGATCCGGATGTGCCCGCAGATCCTCGCCCAAGCGCACCGGTGGCCACACGACGCCCAGCAGTCGGCTCTCCGCCAGGATGCCCAGGGGCTCGGCGGCGGTCCGGCTCACCGCGATGACCCCGGTGGACGCCAGCGCCAGCGGCTTGGCCAGCTGGCGGTCCCATGAGAAGTCGACCTTGTGCCACACCAGGGGCACCCCGCGCAGCCGGCATGCCGCGGCGCTGAGCAGGGCGGCCTTCTGTCCGACCGCCCAGACCACGTCGGGAGCGAAGCGCTGAAGCAGCGCCAGCAGTGACCCGGTGAAGCGCCTGACCCGCGCGGGCGTCGGGCGTCCGCCCTGATCGGCGGCGACCCAGACCGGGATGTCCTGCTCGTGCAGGAGGGCACGCAGCGGACCGTCGCTGACCAGCAGGGTGCCGACGCTCACCCCGGCCGGACGGTGCTCGAGGAACGTCGTCAGGGCGAGCTCTGCCCCCCCGGCCACGCCGTAGGAGGAGACGGCGAGGATCCTCACGTGGCCCTCAGCGCGCCCTTCGCACCGGGAGCCGGCGCCGCAACATCGAGGCCAGGAAGCGCACCTCCGCCGGGTCGTGGGCCAGCTCCACGCCGATCAGCACCGCGACGTAGACCGCGGTCCCCACGACGGCCGCGGCGGGTAGGGAGCTGCGCAGGGCGAGCGTGGGAAGGACCATGGCGGCCCCCGCGATCAGCGGGGAGGCGAGGACCGACAGCCACTTGATCGGACCGATGGTCTCGTGGACGCTGACCGTCAGGGCGCCGGCGAAGCCGATCGCGGTGAGCAGCATGGCAAGCGCGGCGCCCGTCTCGCGCAGGACCGGGATGAGGATCAGGTTGAGCACGATGTTGGCTGTGACTGCCACCGCCGTGATGCGCACCACCACGGTGGCGTCACGACGACCGGTGACCAGCATCATGGCCACTTGGATGATCCCCAGCAACAGGATCACCGGCGCAAGCAGCGCCAGCGGTTTCGCCGCGTCTACCAGCGCCGCGCCGAAGAACGCGCGGCTCAACGGCTCTGCCAGGACGAAGAGCGCGACGGCGCAGGGCACCAACAGGACGACGACGAGCTTGAGCGCGCGCTGATAGACGGCGGCGATGGTCGGTTCGGAGTCGGGTGCGAGGTAGGTGAACATGGCCGAGAAGCCTCCGGTGACCGCGAAGGTCAGAAAGAACGTCGACTCCAGCAGGCGATAGGCCGCGCCGTAGCGTCCCACCGCGGCGCTGCTGGCCAGGAAGGACAGCAGCACCGTGTCCACCTTGGCCAGCAGGATCCCCACGATGTCCTGGGCGGCGTAGGGACGGCTCGCGCGCCTGACCGCTCGGCGCTCGGCAGGCGGCACGCGCCGCCGCTCGATGCCGATCGTGCGAGCCATCGCGACGAGCGCGAACGCCAGTCCCAGCGCCGCGCCGATGGCGTAGGTCAAGCCGACTGCCACCGTCCCGTAGCCGAGCAGCAGGGCGCCGATTCCCAACAGGGCGGCGCTGACACGCTGGATGACCAGGGTCACGGCCATCATGGTCAGGCGCTCGATCCCGATGAACACCATGAACAGCGAGCGGCTGATGGCGTCGATGATCAGCCCGACGGTGAGCAGGTAGATGGTGTCGCGGGTCTGAGCGCCGTAACCCAGGGCCCAGATGAGCACGAAGGACACCACGGCCACGGGAACCGAGCGCAGGGCCTTCGTGCGGACGATCTCGTAGAACAGGGCATGGATGTTGCCGCGGTCCTCTGCCACCTTGCGCAGGAGATAGCGGTCAAAGCCGAGCTCACCGGGGGTGGTCGCCACCTGGGTCCAGGCAAAGGCGAAGACGAAGACGCCCAGCTCGTCTGCGCCCCTGCGCGCGAGCGCCGCGAAGAGCACCAGCGAAGCGAGCTTGCCGACGATCTCGCCGACGCCGCGGGCGATCGCGTTTGCCGCTGCGCGGTCGGCCGTCGCCTCGGTCAGACTCAGGACGGCCGCCGGCTCAGCTGCCACGCCGCTCCATCAGTTGCCGGGCGTGAGATCGGGTCGAGCGGGTCAGCTCGCGGACGGTGCGCCCGGCCGGGCTGTTGAACAGCGGGTCGTAGCGGTAGTGGATCTTCAGCAGGAAGCTCAGCAGCCCATCCTTGCCGGTGATCGCTGCACGCTTGACCTCCCACTGGCGCCACGAACCTCGCCCGTGACAGGTCACCGCCACCTCGAAGCCCGCCTCCTGTGCCGCCGCCACCGCTGCCGGCCCGTACGCGCAGTAGGGGTAGGCGAAGCTGTCGATCGACTGGCCGACGATCTGCGCGAGCGTGTCGCGGCTCTCGGTCATCTCCTGCAGGCATGTCGCCTGGTCCAAGCGGGAGAGGTCGGGATGGCTGACCGTGTGCGCCCCGATCTCGAATCCCGCGGCCACCAGCTCGCAGAGCTGGTCGACGTTCATCATCCGGGCGCCGTCCCGCGTCCAGGGATTGGGCTTGGCGATGAGCCCGGTGGTGACGAAGACGGTGGCCGGGACGCCGTAGGAGCGCAGGATGGGCAGGACCACACCGTGGTTGTCCTCCCACCCGTCGTCGAAGCTCAACGCGGCGAGGCCGTGCAGAGATCCGCCGTCCCGGATCTGCGCCCCGAGCTCGGAGACGCGCACGAACCGGTAATCCGCGTTGAGCAGCAGTTCGACCTGCGCTCGGAACCGCCCGGGCGGCACGCGAAGGAAGTGCGGGTCCTCTGCGGTGCTCGTCCGTCCGACGCCGTGGTAGCAGAGGACCACCGGTCGACGAGGCGCCAGGAGTGCGCTCAGGGCTCGCGGAGGCATGGAGATCGCTGGGCGGGGAAGGAGACGTTGATCCTCAGCGCCAGGAGCCGGGCATCACTGGGCCGGGGCCAGGAGCCGGGCATCACTGGGCCGGGGCAAGGTCAGTATCGGCGGTACGCGGGCCCGACTTCAGTCGGGTGACGGCGGCATTGTGACAGCCGCCCCTGGGCGCGCCGGGGTGTGCGCTGAGCTCAGACGGGGTCGGTGACGCTTGTATCCTGACCGCGCCCGTGCAGCCGACGGCCAAGATCCTGGCGACGGGCCACCTCCTCCAGCCGTACCGGGCAGCGTGGGACCGGATGGCGGTGGAGGCGCGGCGGCCGTACTGCGCGCCGGAATGGATGCTCGCCTGGTGGGCTCACGCGCGTCCCCGGGGCGCCGCGCTGCGCGTGGTCGTGGCCCTGTCGGAAGACCGGCTGATCGGAATCGCTCCGCTGTTCGTCTCGCACGACCGCCTGCGGGTCGCCCGCTACGCCTTCATCGCGGCTGCCGTCGGTTCGCGCGTGGAGCCGCTCGCCCGGGCCGGTCGCGAGCAGGAGGTCGCGCGGGCCATCGCTCGGGCGCTGGCCACCACACGACCGGCGGTCGACCTGATCCAGTTCGAGGGGGTACCCAGCGACTCACCCTGGCCAGGGCTCCTGGCGGACGCCTGGCCCGGTGGACGCGGGGCATGGCTGCGCCGTGAGCAGGCGATGCCCGCTCCGCTGGTCGGCACCGGCAGCGGTGACTTCGAGCTGTGGATGAAGTCCAAGAGCTCGAACTTCAGGCAGCAGATGCGGCGGTCGCGGCGCCAGCTGGAAGCGGCCGGGGCCACGTTTCGCACGGCTGATCACGACTCCATGGATCGGGACCTCGAGTCCTTTGCCCGCCTGCATCACGCCCGCTGGGCGCGACGGGGCGGGTCCTCGGCGCTCTCTGCTGGCACCGCCCAGATGCTCGCGGCCGCGGGAGGCCCGCTGTGTGACGCCGGGCGCTTTCGGCTCGAGTCGATCGACATCGGGCAGCGGACCATCAGCTCCCAGCTCTTCGTCGTGGCCGGCCCGGAGATGTCCTACTGGCTCGGTGGGTTCGACGAGGCGTGGGCGGCGCAACGGCCGACCCAGGTGGCGCTGGTGGCAGCCGTCGAGGAGGCACACCAGCGGGGCTATCACCGTCTCGACCTCGGGCCGGGGGGGATGGGCTACAAGTACCGCCTGGCAGACCGCGAGGAGCGCCTGGACTGGCTGACGTTCGTCCCTCGTGGGCATCGCTATGCGCTGGTCCGCGCGCGGCTGCTTCCCCACGCCCTGCGCCAGGCCATCGCCTCGCGTCTGTCGGTGAGCGCCAAGCAGCGCGCGCTGCGAGTGCTGCGGGCGCTGCGGGTGCCGACTCGCTGAGCCGCATGAAAGCCGCCCCCAGCGACATTGCGGTAGGCGGCGGAGGCGAAACGGGCCACCGGCCTCGCCCCAACGGGGGCAGCGCGGCGGCCCCGAGCGGAGCGACCTACTCGAGCACGAGGAAGAGTCAGGCGCGCATACGGGCGCAGTGTCGGCCAGCGCTGCAGGACGCGGTCGTCGACTGCCTTGACGCGGTCGAGATCCTGAAGTTTGAAGTGCAGCGGCCAGGAACTGCCCAGGGGTAGCCCAGCAGCGCGTCCGCGGCCGCCACCGCCGCGCTGGGCGCCCAGCAAAGCGCCTGGGGGGCGTCATGCGCCAGGTCGTCGCTTCGGCCCCCTGCGCCGCGGGGCGCGCCCCGCCAGTCGCAGCGCCCAGACGGCCGTCCCGACGGCACGAGATCCGCGGCCCGCGGTGGCGCTCGTGACGCGAGCGCAGCCCTGCCGTCGGTCCGACGGGTTAGCATCCCGGCCGTCGGCGACGACAACCATGGAACGCTCCAGACCAGAGAGTCCCCTCGCCGTCGTCTGGCGGCGCAAGGCGGTCGCGGCCCTGACGCTCGTGATCGTCCTGGCTGTCACAGGGGCCGTGTCGGTCGCCCTGCCCAAGGTCTACTCGACCTCCGCTCAGCTCTTCGTCGCCCAGACGACCAACACGCAGAGCTTCGACCAGCTCCAGGCGGCGCAGGTCACGGCGCGGACCTTCGCCAAGCTGGCCACCAGCACGAACATCGCCCAGCTCGTGGCCAACCAGCTGGGCGGCCTGACCAAGGACCAGCTGGCCAGCAAGGTGACGGTGACGCCCATCGACCAGACCCAGCTGCTGACCATCACGGCGGAGGACCACGTCCCCGCCCGGGCCAAGCAGATCGCCGACACCTACGCCCAGCTGTTCATCCAGAGCCGCCAGAGCGCGGCCAGCTCCGAGCGGGCCGTGGTGTCGCTGGCCGACCCGGCGCCGGTGCCCGACACCCCGACCCGACCAAGGCCCAAGCTATACCTGCTCATCGGGGCGCTGCTCGGGCTCGCTGCGGGCGTCGCCCTCGCCTTCATCGTCGAGCGCCTGGACACCCGTCTGCGCGGCGTCGAGGAGGTGGAGGAGGCCTTCGGTCAGCCCGTGCTGGCGCGCATACCTCCGCGGGGGCGGACCGCCCCGTCGCTTGCCGCCTTCGCCGAGGCCTTCCGCATCCTGCGCACCAACCTCCAGTTCGGCTCGCCCGAGGGACCGTTGCGCTCGCTGGCCGTCACCTCGGCTCACGAGGGAGAGGGCAAGTCGACGACCGTCGCTCAGCTCGCCCTGCTCACCGCGGCGACGGGGACGGGCGTCCTGGTGGTCGAGACCGCGCTGCGCCGGCCGGCCCTGCGGGCGATCTTCGCCCCCGAGTCGCCCGAGCCGCCGCGACCCGGGCTGAGCAACTACGTCGTCGAGGGCGTGCCGCTGGACGAGGTGATCCACCAGACCTCGGTGCCCACGCTCGAGTGGGTGCCCTCCGGTCCCTCGGTGCCGAGCCTGTCGGGCCTGCTGGAGTCCGATCGGGGCCGCGCCGCGTTCGAGAACTTCGCCGTGGCCTCCGATCAGGTCATCTACGACTGCGCTCCCCTGGACCAGGGCGCCGACGCCGCGACCGTTGCGGCCCGGGTCGAGGGTGTGGTGCTCGTGGTCGACCTCGGCCGCTCCACGCGGGAGAGCGTGCAGTCGGCCATCCGCCAGCTCCATGCGGTCCGGGCCAACGTCGTCGGGATCGTCGTAAACCGTGATCCACGCGCCGGCGTGACCGAGGGGGGCGACGGGGCGGGACCCCGGTCGGGGCGCACCTCGGTCGAGCCCGAGGTGGATCAGCCCGGCGCTGAGCGGGCCCGGCCCGAGCTGCCCGACAACGGGACGCCAGCGAACCCGGCGCGCACACGAGAGTAGGCGCCCTTGGGTGGTGTCGGTCATGGGCGAGCGGCGGCGTCCACTAGACCTTCCACGGTATGTCTCAGACCCTCGACCAGCGGGATCTGCGCGTGCCAGCCCAGCACGGCGTGGGCTCGACTCGCGTCGAGGGCGCTGCGACGCACCTCGCCGGCCCGGGGCGGCTCGTGGACGGGCGTCCAGGCGCCGACGGCATGGGATCGCAGGCCGTCGACCAGGTCCAGGACTGTCCTCTCCCGCCCGGCTCCCACGTTGATCGGGCCTTCGGCGCTGCTTCCCGCGGCCAGGAGCATGGCCCCGACGGCGTCTGAGACATGGACGAAATCCCGCGTCTGCTCTCCGTCGCCGAAGACGGTCGGCCGCGTGCCCGACAGCGCGCGTCCGCAGAGAATGGCGATCACCCCGCCCTCCCCCAGCGGATCCTGGCGCGGACCGTAGACGTTGGCCAGGCGCAGGGACACTGTCGACAGGCCGTGGAGTCGGGAGAACAGCGCGCAGTAGCCCTCGGCGGCCAGCTTGCCCTGTCCGTAGGGGGAGAGGGGGCGACTCGGCGCCGACTCGGGGGTGGGCACCACCTCGGCCTCACCGTAGATCGCCCCGCCCGTGGACACGAACACGACGCGCCGGACACCTGACTGCGCCGCGGCGCTGAGCACGTTGATCGTGCCCTCGACGTTGATCCGCGCGTCGGCGGCGGGCTCGGCGACGGCTCGTCGGACATCGATCTGGCCGGCAAGGTGAAAGACGGTCTGCGCTTGGCTGGCGGCCATCACGTCGGCCACCTGCTCGGCGTCACGGACATCGGCTTGGACCAGGGCGGCACCCCGCTCGAGAGCACCATCGAGGTGACCGAGGCGTCCCGTGGACAGGTCGTCGATCACGGTCACCCGCCCACTGTGCGCAACAAGCGCGTCGACGAGGTTTGACCCGATGAACCCCGCTCCGCCGGTGACCAGGGACGGCCAGGCTTCCCCGGTCCCCTCACCCCCGGGGGATATCGCCGGCTCGTTCACGGCGCGCAGCCTAGGCTAGGGTCGGGCTGGACCGCCGATGGGGTCCGCAGCGTCGAGCTGAGCCATCACGCCTGCGCGCGCCGGTCGTCCCCTCGGGGCGGCCGGCGCGGAGGGCTGGCCCCGACGCGAGCGCCGACCCGGTTGAGGGCCTCGGAACTGGCAGCTGGGCAGCGTACCCCTTCGCGTTGAGCCGACTTGACCGGCCGGTAGACTCGCGTGGACGCAGGTCGGATTCGAGCAACGAGGGGGTGGCCGTGGGTTTGCTCTATCGACCTCAGGCGTCATCTCACCTGCACGCGCCTGATCCTCCTCCTTCACGTTCAGTAGTTGGCGTGTCCACCCCCCCGCCCTGGCGCCGGCGCCTCAGTCAAGCGGTCCGCCCGGAGTACGCCGCGCGCCCCCGGCAGATCGCCGAGCGCGCCCGGGTCGCCCTGCGCGACCGGCGCCATCCGCCGGCGCCGGTCGAGCGCGGCCGGCTCCCGTGGGGTCTTGAGATCAACTACCACCCCCAGGAGATCATCGGCTCGAGCATCCGCCGGCTGGGCCTCTTCGACCTGCTGGCCAGCGAGGTGCTGCTGCGGCTGCCCGCGCCGGGGGAGCTGGTGGTCGACGGTGGCGCCAACATCGGCCATATGAGCGGGCTGCTGGCGCTGGCCACGGGCCCGGGCGGACAGGTTCTGGCCGTGGAGCCTCACCCCGAGGTGGCCGGCGAGCTGCGCGCTAACGTCGAGCACTGGCGCGGCGATCCGCGGCTGGGTGAGATCGAGGTCATCCAGGTGGCCCTGTCCGACGGGACCGGGCGCGGACGCCTGCTGATCCCCGCCGACTTCTCCGCCAACCGCGGCAGCGCTCGACTCGGCGGTGCCGCGGACGGCGCCGGGCCGTCGACGCAACCGGACTCGGACCCGGATCCCGGCGCCTACGAGGTCACCCTCACATCACTCGACCAGCTCTGTGGCGAGCGTCCGGTAGGGGTCCTCAAGCTCGACATCGAGGGGCACGAGCTGCCCGCGCTCCACGGCGCCGCGGAGCTGCTGGGCTCGCGGCGCGTGCGCGACATCCTCTTCGAGGAGAACACGGACGTTCCCAGCCCGGTGACCGAGCTGCTCGAGGACGCGGGTTACACGGTGCTGGGGCTCGAGGTCACGGTACGCGGACCGCGAGCGCGATCGCTGGCCGATGGGCCTCCCCGGACCACCCCCGAGCAGCCGCTCTATCTGGCCACCACAGAGTCGGTACGGGCGCTCGACGCGCTTGGCGTGCGCGGATGGCGCGCCCTACGGGGGCGCCGCTCGCCGCGTCCGCTTCGGGGCATCGCGTCGCGTGGGTGTTCGCGTTAACCGCGGTTCGCCGTGGCCACGACGTAGCGGCTTGTCACGCAGAAGGTACCTATCCCGACTGGTGATCCGGCCGTCGGGGCCGGGACGAAGTAGAGGCGTGCCCTCGACGACCGACCGTCTCCTCGCCGTCCTCGGCGGCGCGCTCGTCGTGGCCACCGGCGCCACGGCGATCCTGGCGCCCGGAGGCCGCAGCGCGACGCAGCACGGACCAGCGGTCACCGCCGGCGGGACCACCACTGCGGTCACCATCCAGGGCTACGCGTTCGCGCCCGCCACGCTCCGGGTCAGGCCGGGTACGCGTGTGAGCTTCACCAATCGCGACAGCGACAACCACACCGCTACGGCGATGCCGGGCAGCGGCTTCGACACGGGCACCCTATCGCAGGGACAGACCCGCACGGTGACGCTGTCCAAGCCCGGTACCTACAGTTACATCTGCGAGTTTCACGCCTTCATGCACGGCACGATCGTCGTCGGATGACCGCCGGGTCCCCTGCCCTACGCGCCCTGGCAGGCGCCCTTGTCCTGGTAGTGGGCGTGGTCCACGTCCAGCAGTACGCCTCGTTCATCAAGGATGTCCCGACCATCGGGGTCCTGTTTCTGCTCAATGGGTTTGGAGCCGGGGTGATCTGCGTGATGCTGGCCACCCGCGTACGGCTGCTCGGGGCGCTGGCCGGAATCGGCCTGTGCGTCGGGGCGCTGATCTCGATCGCCGTGGCTCGCTACGGGTCAACGGGGTTGTTCGCCTACCGCGAGCCGACGATCCGGACCCCCGTGGCCATCGCCGTGATCGCCGAGATCGCTGCGCTCCTGGTGCTCGGCACCCTGGCGCTGAGAGGTCGCGCGCCGTCTCGCAACCGTCGTGACGCCACGCTCTCGCGAGGTGGCGCGTAGGCCGTCGGCGCGCCTGGTGACCTGACCCCCGGGCGGGTAACTCTTAAGCAGCCGCTCAACCGTGCCACTGAGGAGGAACCATGTCCCGCGATACGAACGTCGCCGCCCAGGAGCATCTCGCCGAGAACGTCAACTCGGGCGACATCGACACCGCCGTCCAGAGCTTTGCCGAGGATGCCGTCGACCACGACCCGGCCCCCGACCAGGGCCCTGGACGTGAGGGCTTTCGCACGTTCTTCAAGGCGCTCGCCACGGCGTTTCCCGACGCGCACATCGAGCCCGCCCACCTGGTCGCCGACGACGAGCACGTCTCGATCGCCTACACGCTGACCGGAACGCACCAGGGCGAGTTCAACGGCATCCCCGCGAGCGGCAAGCGCATCGAGGTCCGCGGCGTGCAGATCGGCCGCTTCGAGAACGGCAAGATCGTCGAGCGCTGGGGCAGCTCGGACGAGCTGGGAATCATGCGCCAGATCGGCGCCGAGTCCAAGAGCCCGGGCGCGCTGGGCAAGCTCGCCGCCAAGGTCGGCTCCTAGGAGCAACCGCCGATGCACCACGTTCGCCAGGGCCACGGGCGGCCGGCTGCTGCTCATCCATGGGCTCGGCGGTACGTGGCGTTCGTGGGACACGATCATCGATGACCTCGCGGCTCAGCGCAAGGTCATCGCGGTCGAGCTCCCCGGCTCGGCGAGACGCCGGCCCTCTTCGGCTCCTGCAGCCCATCCTGCCGGCGATCACCAGCAGCGCCGTCGGCCGTACCCTGCTGCTCGCGCAGTTCTCGGCCCGTCCCTGGCGCCTGTCGTCCGACGTGGCTGGGCCCGTTGACGAGCTCGTGCAGCGCGGCCATCGAACCACGGCGACGCGGCAAAGCTGCGCATCTCGCGCAGCGTCACGTCGGCCGGGCCGGGCCGAGGTGGCTCGTCGCCGGGCCGGGGACGGCCTGCACGGATTGGTCAACATCGCTGGCTGCAGCGTCGATGGTCCGGTCGAGCTCGTGCCCCTGGACGCGCTGCGCCGCCAGTTCGAGGTCAACGTGATCGGTCAGGTCGCCGTCACCCAGGCTGTCCTGCCCTCACTCCGCGTCGCCCACGGTCGGATCGTCAACCTGGGCGGCGGGGCCGGGAGGCTCACTTGCCGATGTTTGGGGCGCCTTCGGCGTCCAAGGGCGCGCTGGACTCACTGACCGACGCCCTGCGCATGGAGCTCAAGTCGGAGGCCTCATCGCAAATGTCCAGTTCGATCGGCACGACCCCGGCCGCCCGCGGGCCAGCTTCTCTCCCGCCTCAGGCGTGCGCACGCCCGCGAACACGCGCCAGCCGAGCTGCTCCCGATGCCAGACGGTGGCGCTGCCGATGCCGCCCGACGCGCCGCTGACGAGCACCGCCTTGTGCTGTTGGGTCATTCGACGTGATTGAGGCGGTGCTCGGCCCCCTGCACCTGCGCCTGCTGGTCACCGGCACGCCGGCCGACCAAGCCCTCATCGAGCGGGTGGTCGACCTCGTCGTCGCCGGGGTCACCCGCGAACCGTGGTGACGGGCAGCCCGGTCCGCGAGCAAGTGCTCATCTGACGGCGCCCTGGCGCATAGAGCCTCCTCGAGCGCCGCAGGAGCGGGCGGAAAGCGGAGGGGGAGGGATTCGAACCCTCGAGGGACCGGGAAGGCCCCTAGCGGTTTTCAAGACCGCCGCATTCAACCGCTCTGCCACCCCTCCAGGGCAGCGACGCGCCCGATGCTAGGCATCATCCCGCGCGCCCGCCGACCGCGCCGCCCGATACGGTCACCTCGCCGTGGCCGCCGTTCAGCGCGTCCGCCTCGCTCTCGCCGAGGCCCCGGGAACCCTGCCGGCGCTCGTCGCGGTGTCGGTCATCGTCTACTTCGCCTCCGCCCAGGGCGGTCAGCCGGCCCTTGTGTGGTATCCGGGCGGCCTGATCCTCCTGGGTGCGCTGGCCGTCAGCGCCTTGGCCCTTCCGCCCCGGCTCGCCGATCGGCCGCTGGCCGTGAAGGTCGCTGCCGCTGGCCTGTTCGCCTACGCGCTGTGGTGCGCGCTGTCCATCGTCTGGGCCCACGATCGTGCGGCCGCCTGGGACGGGGCCAACCGCACGTTTCTCTACCTGATGATCTTCGCCCTCCTGGCCAGCTGGCGCCAGCGGACCGTCACCGCCGCCACCGTGCTCGGGGCCTGGACGCTGGCCATTGGCCTGCTGGCGTTGATCGCGATGGTGAATCTCAACGGCGCCAACTCCATCGGCCACGTGATCGACGCCCGGCTGGCCGATCCCGCCGGCTACCCCAACGCCACCGCTGCCACCTTCCTGATGGCCTTCTGGCCCGCGCTCGCCCTGGCCTCCCGCGCCGAGCTTCACCCGTGGCTGCGAGCGCTGTTCGCCGGCGCCGCCACCTTGATGGCCGAGGCGGCTCTTGTCACCCAGAGCCGCGGGGCCGTCTACTCGCTGCCCCTGGTGGCCATCGCCTACTTCGTCCTGGTCCCGAGCCGGGTCCGGGGGTTGCTCACCCTGCTGCCCATCACGGCCGCCGTCGCCGCCACCGGGCCCCACACCATCCACGCCATCGACACCCTCCAGCACGTCTACACCAGCGCTCAGCTGGCCACCGTCCCCGGTCCGCTGCTCGTGGCCGCCTGCGTCGTCGCGCTTGTCGTGCTTGTCGCGGCGGCCGGGGAGCGGCGCCGCCCGCTGAGCCCTGAGCTGGCCGCCCGCGGGCGGCGCGCGGTGGGCGTCGTAGCCGCCGTCCTGGTCCTCGTCGGGCTGCTCGGTGGCCTGGTCGCCGTGGGTGACCCGGTGGCTCGCGCCCGCAGCGCCTGGCACTCCTTCCGCCACGCGGCCGAGCCCGTCGTCCAGAACACGGGACGCCTGGGCGGCGGCCTGGGCAGCCAGCGCTATGACTTCTACCGCGTCGGGATCGACCAGTTCATAGATCACCCCTTGCTGGGGGTCGGCGTCGACAACTTCGGCCAGGAGTACCTCACCGCGCGTCAGAGCGACGAGACGCCCCACTATCCCCATTCGATCGAGCTGCGCCTGTTCTCGCAGACCGGCGTGGTGGGAGCCATTCTCGCTCTCGGCGCGGTGATCAGCGCCCTGGTCGCCGCCGCCGCGGCGATCCGTCGCCGCGTAAGGACCGATGGGGTGGGCCGGGACGCGCTCGCCCCGGTCGTCGCGGCGGGGGCCACGGTGGGCTTCGCCTCGTGGGCGGCCCACGGGTCCTTTGACTGGTTCTGGGAGTTCCCGGCCCTCGGTGGCGCGGCGTGGATGCTGCTGGGCCTGGCCGGGGCGCTGGCGCCCGAGCGCCGGCGGCGTCCCTTCGAGCCGGCGCCGAGCGTCCACGAGCAGTGGGGGGTGGAACAAGGAGGCCTGGCCCCGATCGCCCGGTCGGAGGTGGCACCGGTCTTGCCCGCGGCGGCGTTGCCCGCGCATGCCGGGTCGGGGCTGGACGCCGCCGGGGCGCGGGCGGAGAGGTCTGGCCCCTCGTCCGGCCGGCTCCGGCCGCGAGGCGCGGTCGCGCTTCAGATCGGGGTGGTGGCCGGCTGCGCCGTGCTCGCGATCTCCTTCGTGCTGCCCTACCTGGCCGCGCACGAGGTCGACGTCGCCCAGCGGGTGGCGCCGGCGAGCCCGGGCGCCGCGCTGTCGGACCTGAGCCGGGCGGCCTCGCTGAACCCGCTGGCCGATCAGGCTCAGCTGACCGCGGTCTCCATCGACATCCAGCTCGGATTCCCGAGCCAGGCGCTGACCCTGCTGACCGACGCCATCGCTCGCGACGGCGACGACGGGTACGCCTGGCTCATCCGAGGTGCGCTGGAGTCGAGCCAGGGCGACCGGCTGGGGTCGTTGGTGTCCTTGCAACGGGCGTTGGCCTTGAACCCTCGCGACCCGATCGGGCGACAGGCGCTCTCCGACGCCCTTGCCGGTCGCCGGGTCGATCCGATCGCCGTGTACCGCCAGGTGGCAGCGAACACGGCGGGCCTGCTGCGCTGATGGCCTAGGCTGGGGAGGGCAATGATGCGCCGTCCGACCCTCGCGCTGCTGGCGCTGCTGGTGACCTGCTCGACCGCCGCCGGTCCGGCCGTCGCTAAGGCGCCGTCGCTGCTCAGCGGATACGGGGGCCCGGGCGCGGGAAGCCAGGTCATCCTCAATCAGCACGTGACCTTGCCCGGCGGACGATCGGGCGCGTCAGGCGCCGGCTCGACCACCGGCGGCCAGCCTGCTGGGGGCGGTCTCGGGGTTCAGGGCGGGGTAGCTGGCAGCCACGGGGCAGCGGGCCCGACCTCGGCCGGCCCGGCCGCGGTCGGGCCCGGCTCACCGGCGAACAGCCGAGGCGGCGCCTCCGGCACCGCGACGGGCAGCGCGACGGGCGGCGTAGCCGGGACAGGGCCGCCGGCGCGGTCTGCCGCGCCGGTCCCTGGTCCGGCGGCGGCTCGAAACGACGCCTCGTTTGGGACCTCCGACATCGTCATCGTCGCGGCCGTCCTCGCCGGTCTGGGCGGGCTGGGTCTCGTGCTGCGCCGCCTGGGCGGCGGCGCGCGCCGCCGCACCGCCTAGCCGTCTCGCTCGTCCGGCGCGCGTCGGGCCGCGGGAGCGATCCCGCCTGGCTACACCAGTCGCGTCACCCGCCGACCGCTCCCGAGCTGTCGAATGTCCAGGCGCAGGTGCAGCCGGGACAGGACGGCCGGCAGCGCCAGGGTGTAGCGGCCGTCTCGGTCGGGGAGGATGGTGGCGATGAGGCTGGCCGTTCGCGTGCCGGGAAGGAACACCCGGATCTCGACCAGGTCACCGAAGGGGGCGCTCCCCGCGGCGCTGATGTGGCCGCTGCGGCGGACGAGCCGTATCGTGGGGGCCCGGACCGGCGGGAGGTAGCCGGTCAGCACCCGATGGGCGACGGTCTGGGCGGGTTTTCCCCACACGCCGAAATGGCCGCCGTCGCGGTCGTCGAGCGAGTAGATCAACGCGGCGTGGAGATAGGCGGCGCTGCGCAGGGCGCGCATCACGTCGTCGATCCCGCGGGCCTGTTGCCCGGGGGAGACGCAGGTCTGTCCGGTGGCCCCCGAGCGCCGCGCGGGCAGGCAGGTGCTCAGGCCGAACTCGGTGAGCCACAGCGGAGCGTGATCGCCGGCGGCGAGCATGATCGCGTGGGTGGTCCGGATGGCGGCAAGGACCAGGTCGTAGTGGTGGATGGCCAGTCCGTCGTAGAAGCCCTTGATGCCGCGGGCGTAGAGGGCGCGCAGGAAGGCGCCGTTGCCCCCGATCAGCGAGCCGCCGAGGACGGGCACCGCCGGCGCGGCTCGCTTGACGGCCGGATAGGCCGCCTTGAGCAGGCTGGCGTAGGCGCCCGCGACATCGGGAGCCCTCCAGTAGACCCCGCCGATGAGGTCCGGCTCGTTCCAGATCTCGATGCCGGCCAGGCTGCTGGCGTAGCGGGCAGCCATCCAGGACACCGCCTCGGCGTAGCCGGCATCGTCGCGGGGGGCGTAGGCCACGGTCGCGGCGTTGGGGCACGCTCCGGCCGAGGGCGGAGCGGTGGTCCCCCAGCAGGGGGTCTGCCAGAACGTCGGCAGCACCTTCATTCCCCGCGCACCGGCACCGGCGACCAGCGCGTCCATCTTGCTCACGTAGCCGGCGTCGTGCTGACCGGCGCTGGAGGGCTCGAGCAGGGCCCAGCTGAACTCGGTGCGTACTACGCGAGCGCCGAGTGAGTGTGCCCGGTCGAGATCGTTGTTGATCTGTGCCGTCGTCGTGTCGCGGCGCACCTGGGTGATCTGGATGCCGCGCAGCGCCGGGTTCTGGGCGCGGGCGGCGGCGGGCTGCCCGGCGAGCGCGACCAGGCCGAGGAGGGTCACGGCGGCCAAAAGCAGCGGGCGCGGGGTTGGGCGGAGGAGGTGATCCATCGGGGGAGGGAAACCGCGACGGGGCCCAGGGTCGCGGAGGCGCCTCTCGCATCCGACAGGATGGCGCATCGGGCCGTCAGTCGGGCGGGGCGGAGATGCTGCTTAGGTGGCCCCGTCGTGCCGCTCGGCGCCCTCACCGCGCGACAGCGCTCCGTCGAGTACCGGCTGGCGCCTGAGCTTCCCTTCCCGGCCGGGGTCGAAGACGGCCTGGCCGCGTGGCGCTGGGCTGTCGCCCAGGCGGCCGTGCTGGGGGCCGACCCGGCGCGCCTGCCCGTGGCCGGCGACAGCGCGGGGGCGGCAATCTCGGCCGTCACCGCAGGCCGGCGGCCACGAAGCTTATTCGCGGATCGGTCCGGTCGGCGTCACCACGTAGAGACGTTCGAACCAGTCCATCTGTCCCGGGTGAGAAAGAACCCCTCGCCGAAGAGCTCATGTGATCGGCGCCGCTCGAGCGCATCGGTGACCGGATAGAGCAGGATCTGCAGGGCTGGCGAAGCGACGCCCGCCGGCGCCGCCTGCTGCCGGTTGCTGACCCATGCGGGAGGCCGGGGCGTCTCCGCGACCCGCGACGGCCGGGACGTCGGCGCCCGAGCCTTTAGACTGACCCCGACTCCGAGGGAGAGGTGGCCGAGTGGCTGAAGGCACTCGCCTGCTAAGCGAGTATGGGGTTTGCGCCCCATCGCGGGTTCGAATCCCGCCCTCTCCGCTTTCGCTCCGCGTTGACGGACTCGGACCGGCGAGGGGCGGTGCGTATCATCGTCCAGCGCTGCGCCCGTAGCTCAGCTGGATAGAGCGTCGGTCTACGGAACCGAAGGTCACAGGTTCGAATCCTGTCGGGCGCGCTGGAAATGGCTGCAAATTAGCTGGTTTGGTGGTTTGGTGGTTTGGGTCTAGGCATATTCGCTCTCGGTCCGCAAAGTGGGGTTTCCATCTTACCGGAGTAGAATGACCGAATCGCTGGTCCACGGGCCGGGAAGCACTATCCACGTTCGCTCGGCGAGTTCCAGGCGTGGTTTCGGAGCGACGCCG
>JAABUY010000585.1_pt1 | contig 61385 bp, 30 predicted proteins | sample 5560271 | NCBI WGS metagenome assembly JAABUY01 (sample SAMN10711886, study PRJNA513374) | rock metagenome | isolation source: Antarctica rocks | place: Antarctica: Victoria Land, University Valley | reverse complement strand
TTATAGAAATAAGTGTTTAGTTGTGATTTTAACATCAAAATGCTGTTGTTTGAGCTTGATTTTGAAGAAGTTTCAAAAAAAAAGTTGCGTGAGTGCTGGAGCCAACTTTGTAGGATCCGCTGTACTGAAAGGTACCTAAGGTACAGTACTCGATTGAAAGTTTCTGAGGTTTAGAACTTCGGACTACAGACTACCAATCTCATGTCAACGACTACCTTCACTATGGCTCCGCATGCTCCAAAGCGCCGGAAGCTGGGTCACGGCACCGATGGTGGTGAGGAGTCTGAAATGTCAAGAGTTGCAAGTGGATCCGCCAATGACGAGGAGTATGTGGCCTCCGATGAAGATGGTCCTATAAGCAGTGCTACCGGGCCATTACTTGTATCAAAAGCTTCCAACAAAGAAGGACTGCGATTAGAGTCGCGCGACCGTTCGCTGCTAAGGAATGAGATGGACGGATCTAGCAACAGTACATTACAAGTCCGGGCATTACTAGAAGAGGTCCGCCCGAATTACACAAGCCTCCTAGCAGGAGTTGAGCCAGTGCTACGGAAAGTGACAGCTCACATTGAAGGCTTTCCAGTCAATGAACCTCTAACAGTACGTTTGAGACTCTGATCGAAATCAAACACCCAACTGACATTGCTGAACCCGCAGGTCGAGGAGGCGGAGAAGGAGTTTAGTAAGAATTACAAGATCACCATACCCTTTCCACATCCGAAGCCTTCAACACATGTCAAATACACCTTGGCTTTTGCAAAGCCTGTGAGTGTCATGGTGGTTGGAAGCTACGCCTTGAAGACCTTGACGAACATGGAGGAAGGTTTTACCATTGACCTCGCCGTAACAATGCCTCCAGTGAGCAGCATACCAGACTCTCCCGATCAATCCTTGTACTTACTCTTCGTATCAGGCGCTTTTCCGAGAGAAAGATTATAGGGATTACCGATACTTTCATAAAAGAGCGTTTTACATTGCTTGTATAGCCGCTACGTTACAGGAGGCGAAGGACTGTGAGTGTCGCATTAGCTTCGAACATCAGCATGACAATCCGCTGCTGCCAATTGTAGTTCTAAAGCCAATTCAAGGTATCTCGGTATCTCAACGCTGTCAATTCGTCCTATCCTGCTGATGCACCCTCACAAGGACGTGTCGGAGACTCTCAAAACTCGAACCTAACCATTCGGATCCTCACAATGATCCCGGATGATATGTTCTCGGTCTCGAAGACTTGGCCAAACAAGCTCAATATCCAATCGCAAACCTCCGAAGACGCTGCCTCCGCTTCATTCTACAATGCTACACTGCGTTCTGAAGGCACGGTCACTGCATATCTTAAGTTCTTTCACCAGTGTTCCACCTTGTGCGAAGCGTTCAAAGACTCTTGCCTCCTTGGTCGCATATGGCTGCGCCAACGAGGTTTGGGAAAATCCATTGCACAGGGTGGTTTTGGTCCTTTCGAGTGGGCTGCTATTTGTGCTGTTCTATTGCAAGGTAGAGACGCTCAAGGGAAAGCAGCCGTCGCGCCGGGCTTCAACTGCTACCAACTGTTCAATGCCACTATACAATTCTTATCCTCCAAAGACTTGGCGGCAGTTCCTTTTCTGTTCCAAGCAGATTCTCTGACGGTACAGAAATCTGAGGTACCGGTGTTTTTCGACGGTCCGCGTGGCATGAACATCCTCTACAAGATGACTCCTTGGTCATACGCTTTGGTATTCTGACACCCCTAAGACCAGCTTATGAATCGTAGCTGACTGACGCAGTTACGTCACGAAGCGCGAATGACTCTCGACATGATCAACGCAGGCCGATCCGATCTTTTTGAATCGATGTTCATTACCCGACTTGATGAACCCCTGTTGCGCTTCGACAGCCTTGTGTGGTAAGCCTCTGAATTGCAATGTAAGCTTTTGACCTAACATGAGGTCACAGCCTACCTTGCCACACTGAACAGAAACAACCGTACAAGCACCTGGATTTTGTGTCTCCGGTCAGGAGATTTTGTGACAAGCTCTATCGGGTTTTGCGCACAGCATTCAACGACCGAGTTCACCTCATTCACCTGGCGCGTCCAGAAACTCACAGCTGGGCTGTCAAGTCCCGAGCGCCAACATTGTCGAGCCAGACTTGCATCATTATTGGACTCTTGCTTAATGCAGACAATGCTGCTAGGCTTGTCGACCACGGCCCTCCAGCTGAGGATAAGGAGGCCGCTACTGCCTTTCGCACGTTCTGGGGAGAAAAGGCGGAGTTGCGACGGTTCAAGGACGGGAGTATATTGGAAAGCCTTGTTTGGGCAGACGAGCAGCCTGGGAATCCAGTTCTAAGGCAGATCATATGTTATATACTGCAGCGACACTTTGGAGAAAAGGTAAGCGAAAGCTTCAACCTAGTCGGAGATTCCTTTCGCCAGCTTCTTCCAGTCAATGGACACACAGACGGTGTGAAGCCATTAGCACCGTTTCGCTATCTAATGACCGCCTTTGAATCTTTCCTGAAAGATTTGAGAGCGTTGGAAGGACTACCTCTTCAAATACGGCAAGTATCTGCCGCGTGTGCTGCACTTCGCTACGCTTCCTTTCGCTTACCGCCCCAATCCTCTGGAGCAGAGCTGTGGAGTCCTATGGATGTAGTTGCGCAATTCGAAAGCTCAGCTAGGTGGCCAGATGATCTTGTTGCAATACAGAGGACAAAGATAGCGTTCCTTCTCAAGGTTGGTGAGCTCCTAGGGGAAGCGGTCCATGGTATTGAGACACGACTGGGCCTTGAGAATAGCAACTACACAATCCTCAATACATCCTACCTCGATGTTTTTTACCCTACGGGAGCTATATTTCGCCTCCGCGTCCATCATGATCGTGAGCAGACTCTTCTAGAGCGTGGCCTCAAGAACGGCTCTCTTGACCCACGAAGCAGGGACGAACATCTGATGGCCTTGTCAGCATACAAACGGGACTTCGTCCAAACGCCGCAGCACACCGAGTCGATGCGAATGCTCTGCGCACGTTTCCCACTCCTCTCACCTAGCGTTCGTCTTCTGAAGCGATGGTGTGACTCACATCTACTCAGCACACACCTGAGTGAGGAGCTGGTAGAGCTCCTTGTCATCAGAACGTTTGTGCAACCATATCCATGGCGGGCACCTTCCAGCATCATGAGCGGTTTCTTACGCGCACTGACATTTATCTCGAAATGGGACTGGCGCACTAAACCGCTTGTCGTTCACCTCAAAGGGGATTTGAGTCCGGAGGAGATGGATACAGTCAGGATCCGGTTTGAGGCATGGCGAAAGCTCGACCCGGGCCTGAATCGCCTTGTCATGTTTGCAGCATCTAATGTTGATGTCGAGGGTGTCACCTGGACCGAGAGGGGACCGTCCAAGGTCGTAGCTGCGAGATTCGTGAGTTTGGCGCAGACAGCCCGAAAAATTGTCAAGGAAGCGGGGTTAGACCTCGAGCCCAACATGATCTTCGCATCTTCCACAACTGACTATGACTTTGTCATTCACTTGAGTCCATTCTTCGTATCAAGAAGTCAGAGGCGCCTGGAGAAGCAAAACAAGTTCAAGAACCTCCAGGTGCACTCCTCCGACGATTTCGAAATGGCCGGTTACAAGCCTCTACAGCTATTCCAAAAAGAGCTCGTAGCAATTTATGGGAGTTCAATCGTGTTTTTTCACGACGCGACGGACGGAGATGTGATTGCGGGTTTGTGGAACCCTCAAGCTCGGTCCCGGCAGTGGAAGGTCAACTTGACTTACTCTACTGCGCCTGTGTTCGAGCGAGCTAGGAAGGATGGGCCTCGGATCGATGCGAACAAGGTGGCGATGCTAAACGATATTGCACGATTGGGCGGGGACTTGGTCGAGTCTATAGAAGTCTATCGTTGAGGAGCGCTATGCTTATGCCTAAGACGCAGGCCTTAGATTCCCAGATAGGTCACTATCCCGGTACTATACAGGGAAGAGATATACTCCTTGTAACGCTTACTAACGCCCGCTGTTTTGACCATACCACGTCTGGCAGACCACGTCGAGGAAACGAAATCATCCTACCGATATTGCAGGAGCGTCTGCCCAGTCCTGCCCTGCACCCGCTGCGTCGAAAATGCACAATACCTATCCCGTATGGCCACCACCTCGTATGTGCCTTCGTCCGAGGCTTTGACAACCTTGCTATACTCGGACGACGTCTCATGCTTAGTTTCGATTATGGAGGATCTTTTCCCCTTCTGAGCGTTTGTACTCCGTGTATAACTGATCCGCGGGAATGTTAGCACCGAATATGACATGACAGCAAGCTAGGGCTCGACTCACGCGAACTCGAAAGGCGGCGTCCCGCCAAACTCAAAGAGTATCTGCGTCTCCCCCCCTTCATGGAGGTCAACGACCGCAGTTTGGCCTTTACTTACCTTCACACTCGGCATCTCGTGGATAATCTTTGTTATATCTGTCCGCGCCTTGCAGCTACCGCTTGCTCCATCGCTAATGGCCGTGATGGTGAAGTTGCCTGGCTTTTCCGCAATCCGTCGAAAGTTTGTTGTCGTCACGGTAGCCTTGCGCTCTGCATTTTCAAACGTGTAGAATATGTTGAATGGTGGCGTACCCGACAGGGTGTACGAGATACGATCACCAACACAATAATCAGACTGTGGCTCCAGGGGCACAATAGCTGGGATGTCTGCAACGTTAACCTGCACGTGCGGCCCATCACCACCATAATAGCGCTCACAGCCGCGAGAGTCGCGGACCTTGCGAATGCTAACGGTATGACTACCGAGAGCCAGTACTCGATGAGGTATATGTAGATTATAGTACTTTGACTCGACCAAGGGTATGCTGACAATTTCCGGCTTCAGGACAGCGTGCTGCTTGATAGCAAACTCCACATAAAATGGAGCAATACCTGTCAAGGTCATGGGTATGATCTTAGCGGTAAAGTCGTCATCTTTACAGAAGCCGTAGGTCTTGCCGGCATCACTGAACTGTGCCGAAGGTTTTGGATGGACTTTCTGCTGGACAACAAGTGGCGGAAGACGTCGAGGATCAGAATCATATAGGTGATCGCTCAGCTCGGAAAACTTGTATTCATAAACACCTGCCTGGAGGGTCTCCATCCGAATGGAAGCTGCACCAAGTCCAGCTGTGAACTCTTTTTTACTCAGCGACGCTGAGCCACGTTCCGGCCTCAGCCGTTGCTCATACTTCACATGGTACGGAGGTGAACCGCTCAAGGCGAGCTCCAGGGCATCCTCAGAGCCTTCACATACCTCGTCTTTGAAATAATTTTCGCCTGCATGCTCGACTACTGTTTTATCGGCGACCTTGATGTGAGGCCTTGGGATCCAAGCAACCTCAAATGTACTCGCATCACGGGCCACAGATCCAGGACATACAGCGTCATGCACTTCGACGATCTGATAGGCACCTGGACGCGTCACTTCGAGTACGTCGTTTGGATGTTGTAATCTTTGCTCTCGTGCTGAGGCCGATGGCTCATCACGGTTCTGATAGACAATTTTCCAAGGTGCCTCGCCGGTCAGCCTCAAAGGTAACTTCACCTTCTTACCCTCTAGGGTCAACGTTGTTCGCTTGCTTTCCAGTTGGCCGAAAGCAGCCTTTGGTCTTTGCCGACGAACCTGGACCTTGACATCCTGATCCAGAAAGGTCTTGCACCCAGACTTATCGGTGACGCTGACCAGAGCTAGAGAGTACTCGCCACCGTCGACCAAAGGATCTGTGATAATTGTATAGAGAGTGTTCTGAATGTCCTGAATCTTGCGTTTGTGCCTCTTATCGCCATGCACTAACTCATACTCTAGGGCCCAAGGACCTTCACCAAGAAGTTTAACATCGAAGGAGACTGGTTCTTCGATACATGCACGTCGCTTAGGTCTCACGTCATCGAAGCGCGCCGATGCTGGGGGCTTGACATCCTGCTCCAAAACCAAACTCTTGTGCTTCATTGAACGGCCGACGTAGACCGCATCGCCGACGTCCAGAAATTCATACGTGTAATACCCAGCCTCTTGTGGTTTGAGCTCCAGTTGGCCACGCATGCGTTCCACCGTGACGACGTTGGGCACCACTGTTCCGCCATCCCGACGCAGATTATATCGTACTTGAAACGGAGGGGTCCCAATCAAGTCCAGGTCCACCAGTAGTCCAATTGAGCTGCCGGCACACTTATCGTAAATCTTCTCCGCGGTGATGGATAGATCAGGTTCAGGGGGGTTGACCAGTACGCAGGAGGCTGGCTCGAGTATCTCACCAGCGCAAAAAGCACTCGACACAGTCTTCAGTGAGTAAAGTCCTGGTAGGTGTATTCTGGGTCTCTGATGCGCATTCCTGATCGTCACCACCTCCGTACTTGCATCAACCGCATGCTCCCCATTTGGCTGCAGCTTGGATTGCGGGGTGAAAATGTAAGACAAAGTGTGTGGGTTATCCACAGCCTCAGGCTGCCCTGCTGACCTTAAATGCACCGGAAGAACTGTAGATTCCATCTCAGCAATCTTGAGCGGGTTCTGTGGGTCGCACCCTTCCAACACAGCTCTTGGTCGCTCGTGAACTATAAACCCTTGTTCTAAATGGGCAGTCCGGCTTGTTGGCCTTCCGTTGGCTTCGTTCCTCTGAGTATAATTGACTATGTTATCACAAGCGTCATGTACCTCGTCGATGGAGTACAGCCAGCCGCCAACTGTGGTCAGTGTCTCGTTTAGTGGCACCTCGACGCGCTGTGAACGTGCCCACGCCACATCATTGCTCTCGGCAGGTATTAAGGCTCCAGATGAGCTTTGGCGGACCAGCGGCGATACAAAGTTTTCTGGCTGGAGTGTCTGAAATTGAACCGCATGATCTTCCTTGTTGATCAACTTGCTATACTTTATTTTCAGCGGCGGAGTGCCATCAACTTCCAGTACGAGATTTGACAATTCGCCCTTGCATTTATCCGCCGGTCCAGACCTGACGGATGCGCGAGGACATTCCACAACCAGAGTATCTGATGAGACTCTCTGAACTTCAAGCTTAGATTCGTCAAGAACCTTACGTAGTCGGTACAAGCCAGTCTTCTTCACTGGCCAGCTAAGGGTCCGAGGAGTACTTTGGTCGTTCTTCCCGTGGCTCTTGTCTGCCTGTTTCTTCATACGCCGCAGTTCCTTTGCTGATATTGTAATTGTCTCGTTCAGGTCGGTTTCAAGATCAAATCGAAGCAAGTCTATCAGGATTGGGTTTGTTTGATTGATCCGAATAGGTAGTTGGATAGACCCAAGGACAGAGTCGAGACAGAGAGGCTTCCGATCAGGATTCAACATAACAGATCTGGAACATCAAGCGCATCAGCGATCTCCTGTGGTCAGGCGAGACAATACATACCCTTCGGGGAGAATGTGAATGACCTGCTTGCCAAGGATAAGGGAAGAATTGTAAATTATGTTCGCCGGCTTGACCCTCCGCTCGGATACAGAGAGCTCCCTGTCATACATGACCTTCGCTATCGCCACCAGCCAACCTTCAAATGGCATCTGCAGAAGTTAGCGGGGTCCAGGGTACCAACAAAACTTAAAGGGACATACCGAGACTCTGAACATGAGGAGACCATCAATGAATGCATGAACTAAGAACAACGTCATCATGGTCGACGAAGACCATTCTAGCCATGGTATCTTGAGAGCCGGCAAGCCAAAAAGGAAAAGGCCGTCTATTATTACCCATTTCAAGAATAATGGAAGTGAATCTGATTCATGTGATAGCAGTCTCCAATAGTCATGACATCGCCATAATATAAGCCCAATGTAAACCGCCGTAGCGTACAACCGCTGCGAAGGGGCGTCGATGATGTCGACTGGTATGACAGGGACGTTGGAGTCACCGCTAGCTGCAGTTACGGTAGGCAGCGGCACTTCAGTGCCTTGACCAATCGAAGGGGCAGCATTCTGTACTTCGGACTTCTGAGTGCCTGGGGGTGTCGAAGGATACGCAGAACGAAGACGTGGAGTGCCGTACATGGCATCCTACGACTTTCGAGGGCCAGTAGCAATGCAAGTGTTGATTGAACGACGGAGGGTCAATGTCAGGTGTCAAGTTGCTTCACTGATCGTGGAAGCGCGATTGTGGCGTGTGCAAGTGTCAGTATGTGACGTTGCTGGTGGTTGTTTTCGACATCTTACGATACCTCAAGTTCTCCGTATGAACACTGAAGAAATGAATCCCTACAGGTACCTTATGTACCTGATTAATATTGAACCCCAGCGCGTCCCGGGGATTACAGCGTAAGCTAACCTACTGTAGCTAGCGTTATCAAGACCCGGCAGATTCAGGTCTGTCACATGGAAGTCACGTGGACCTCAAAGATGCCTTCCATCATCCGAGGTACCTTACCTGAAAGGAGTTGCACTATCACAATGATCGGACGTTCGCAAGACACTTCATACTGCTACAAGGAGAGAAAGATCCCAGACCAGTGTTCATGAAGATAAAGTATAAGCCAAACCGCAAAAGCCAAACCGCGAAAGCCAAACGGGTGTGTAACAAATGTGCTCATAGGGCACTACGACTCAAATACCTCCAACTCATCGAAAGATGGCTGAGAGTCCAAAGAGAAGGCGCCTCGATGGCAAAAGCAATGGACACTCAATTCAGGATAGGCCTACGGTATTTCCGGGTCCGTCTTCGGCACCAGCCACAACGGATGACAAGAAGAACTGGAACGGCTTCTGCGAAATTGAGTCTGAGCCAGTGAGTGATCAGGGCGTCACAGCCATTTCAACAGTTCTCACATTTATGTGACTGAGCCTTCAATTCAAGGCTTTTTTCAATGTCATTCTCAAAGAGCTCGGAGTCCGAGGAGTCAAAGTTCAAGAGGTAGTTTCCTTGGAACCAGAGATGCTGGAACTTCTCCCGTATGTCTTATGAGATACGGAGGAGATCGATGGTTTAGGCTTGGGGTCTACTAACCAAAGGCTCTCAGACGGCCTGTCTACGGACTGATCTTCCTGTTCCGATGGAAGGAGGATGATCCTGATAAGCAAGAGTCGAGTTGCCCAGAGGGCCTTTGGTTCGCCAATCAGGTCAGATGCTTTACAAATGACTCGATAACTTATTCGGTAGACACTGATGGGCGTTCAGACGGTCAGCAATGCATGTGCTAGTGTTGCCTTGCTCAATATTGTGAATAACATCCCAGAGATTGACCTTGGAGAGCCTTTGCGGCAATTCAAGAACTTCACACAGAACTTTACCCCAGCCCTACGTGGAGATGCAATCGGTAATTTTCAATTCGTTAAGCAAGTCCACAACTCCTTCGCTAGGTCAGTGTTATTGTGCTATTCTTCTAATAGACTTTGTGATGCCTCCTATCGGATCGAATGGACACTGTCCTCGGTTTTTGCTGAAAATAAATCATGGGGACCATATCCATCTGTCGTGTACGCTCTATACTGATAGCCAGTCATCGTGCAGGAAGATGGATATGCTTAATGGAGATCTCCAGTTCAAGAATGAAGCTACTTTGAAGAAGCAGAAGCTAAAGAGACCACCGGAGAGCGATGTGGACGACTCAGAGGCTGGCTTTCACTTCATTGCGTTCGTTCCTGTGGATGGAAGGGTATGGAAGCTAGATGGGCTTGAGCGGCAACCACAATGTCTTGGTGACTCAACCGTCCATTTGTCAGTGGGAGTCCGAACTAAGATGCATAGGCATGTTCGATGGCGAAGACTGGGTGACCCACGCGAAACCTGTAATCGAGGCGAGGATGGCCGAGTACGAAGAAGGACAAATCGAATTTGGAGTCCTGAGTCTCGTCAAGGACCCCATGCTCAGCTTGCTACCTACTCTGGCCGAAAACTTGAAGGTTTTCGCTGAAACCTCCTCACGCCTGAAGTATTTCAACCCCGAGTGGGAACACACCGTCTCTGCAGCTTTTCAAAGAGCATCTTCGCCCCATGAGTCTACCTTAACCGAGCTTGATGAGGGTTTTGCTCTTACAGCGGATGCTATTGAGAAAGCTGTCATTCCAGACATTATCCAACAACGACTAGACCGAGGAAGTGGCGAGGACTTGATGATGTTCCGGCAGGAGCTTATGGGTGCACAAGTAAGATTTAGAGCGTCGATCAAGGAAGAGCAGCAGTCGCACCGTTCGGATGCCGAACGAGCAGCAAGCCGGCGCCATGATTATGGTCCAATGGTGCAGGCTTGGGTTCGCTTGCTGGCTCAGAAGCGGATGCTACAACCTCTACTAGAGGCCGTTACGACTAGGTAGCAACTCCGTATCGGTCTTTCCTATTCCTCATCAATTCTGGTGTCTGTCACACACCTATCACCCAATTCACGATCTTCCAAGTTGCTAGGCGTTCTCAACAACTTGATACCCAGGCTTGAGCGTTTCCCCGGATACCATCGCCTTCTTGTCTTCAGTCCTTGACTTTCACTGAACCGATATTCTTCGACGAACCCTTGAACCTGTCACCAATACATCGTTAATTCATCTGTCCTCGTGATCGCAGCTCAGAAGAGGTAATCAGGTGCGATCATAGTGAAGCATAACCTACTACCTTAGCCAGCCTCCAGGAGTCTCCGGTGGCATGCCTACCGATAGGGCTTAACCTTCATGTTACAGGCTACATGGACTATGCCTTAACATTGACCCTGGAACCTTTCCTTTTGAACCTGATCATCACTCCATATCACCCAACCTGATTGAGAGAGTCAATGAGTGAATGAGGACCACTTTACATACTATGACCTCATTCTATAACTCACTGTACTTTATACATAGACCAAGCCATTGATGTGTAAGAGTTAATGAGCTTTTGCTGTATCCTTAAGGTCTCATAGAGTGAGCAAACATTTTAAGATTAATAATAGTTAATATTGATTTGCATTACTGTACAGAGCTGTACACCTTAATTATAGATAATAACTTACAATATGTACAGCACACATGGTACATATAGTGACTGTAATTTCAAGAACATGAGAATTTTTTACAACTTTAAACTTGCACATTGTTACAAAATACAATATCAATATCTTCATTACTGATGTCTATTATAATTATTATTTATTCTATTAACTTTCTATTCAGTTTCTATCTAGATCTATGAGGACAAATCATCTTTGCAAAGAAAAAATAAAAATAAAAAATCTTAATTCTATCTTGCAGACACCTCATCAACAAAATGCTGACTTATCATTATTATTTTCTGTATACATTAATATATCTGTAATTAATCTGTCTCTTAAACATTTGCTTTTACTAATCAGCAAATAATCTCTTTACATTTATTAAATTTATTCTGATTTATTAAATTATCATTTAATTATTTAGATATGCAAAATTACTATAATCTGAGATATTCTTCTGAATAATCTGCTGTGCAAGGCTGAACTAACTAAGAAAATTATTGATGATAAATTATTTAATTATTTAATAAGTATTAATTATCATAAATAGAATGTCATAAAGATCTGTGAGCTCAGCTTTTTAAAAGTAGAAAGTGCAAGAATTAATGTGATTTAAATAGAAAAAAAGAACATAATATACAGTTTATATTAATTAATTACATATGCATTGCTTGTTAATTTCTAAGATTTTCATTAACATTAATTAAACATTTAAATTTAGTATCTCTGTGTAAAGTAGAAACATAGCTGTCACTTTATGTTTATATAAATTATTATAAAGTTAATAAACTGACTATATTCAGTCTATCTTTTATGTTATTACTTTTCATCACTTTATTTTGTAAGCTCATCTTCATTTTTACTTAAGATTTATTTATCTGTTCAGTACTTTTTGTAAATTCATTAATTACTTTTTTAATTATCATTGCATTTATTTCTTTACTTACAACAATGCTCTTTTTTATAAATTCTTAATCATCATCATTAATCTTAATATAAAGACTGCATTACATCATTATCTTATCAGCACTTTATCAGTTAAACATTAAAGCAATATTTAAATTATATTTACTACTTAACTGATCTTTACAGTAACTGAGTAATTAATTATTTTAAGAAATCTTTATATTGTCTTATATTTCATATATAGATTTACTGACATAACATTTAACTTTTACTTTAATGTAGCAGTAAGAGTTCTTTTATAGACTTTTATTATTCTGCAGAGACAGCAATTTTATAAATACTTTAGTAATTTAATGAATAACATTATTAACAGATCATCATTATTTTACAGATTTTACATTTACAAATTATAAAATATAACTGATTAGATTACTGCTGTGTAAAGAAGTTAAAATTATTTTATAAATAATTTTTATATAAAAGCTATAATGCATAAAAGAACTTTAAATGTCATGTTGTCTTTTTAAACTGTCTATTGTATATATGTTAAATATAGTATCTAGACTTAAGTACTCAGAGCATAGAGAGCAGCTTAGTAAGATTGCTTAAATAAGATACATTAGATTTCTTTTATATAATTTAATGTATTTTCTATAGTTTGCAGAGTTTGCATTGTGCATATTTGTGTTGTATATATTTACTATCATATGCTTAAATATTTACTTCAATCATGCTATTTATTAGATTATGAGTCTGAAAAGCACAATTACATAAATAATGAAGTTTTCATTAAGTTATACAAAAAAAATAAAAAAAATCATTTAGATTCAATTGCTCTAAGTTGAGATGTTTAATGAACTTGATGTTGTTTGAAGAGAGAAGAAACTGAAGAGAGTGAAGAATTAAATAAGATAATTTAATATAATAATGCTTACACTTAAGAAGAAAGATTTCTGAGAGATTATTATAAATAATTATATAAATAAGAATATTGCTGCTTAGATAGCTAGTTATGAGTAATATGCAGCTGAAGTGATTAAGATCATTAAAAAAGATATAAATAATAATTTATTTAAGAATGTAAAGAACATCAATGAATTCTTAAAGATATAAAAATGACTTTGTACAATCTGTATGCAGATTGAACAAGATGTTGTTTATATAAAATTATATTTATTGTTATTATATTTATTCATGATTAAAGCTTTAGATCATAAGAAGTTAATTAATATACATTTTAATGAAATAAATAGCTTAATTAAGAAGATTAAAGCAGCAGTATTTGTTGAATAAAATGTATGAGACAATATAGCTTTGATAACAGTACTTGAAGAATTATTAAAGAAATATAATTTATAAAAGAATTATTTATTAAATCAAAAAATAATAATAATGATAGATACTTAATAGATCTTATTCTCTGAAGAAGTATAAATTAAAGTGAACAGAGAAGTTAATGTTAAGTTAAATTGAACTTTTGCTGTATAAAAATATAAATAATTGTTATAAGAACTTGACTGCTATAACTGCAGAGAGTTAGAGTACATAATATATAATTATATTAAATTAAAGTGTTATATGAATGATTTGACAAAGTAATGTAACACTATTAGCTATAATATAGACTGAAAGTTAAAGCATAAACTGTAGAAAATGACTAAATACAATAGTAATGAAGACAGCAATTTAAAGCAATTTATATAACTGATATATTGATTTTAAAACATTTATATACATCATTAATCATTAAGATTTATTCATTATTATTAGTTCATATCACAAGAAGTTTAAAGTCATAAATGAAGAAATAATGACAGTGATAAAGCAAAAAGATATAAAAATTTATATAAAGATAGAAAATCTTCTGTTACAAGATGTTGTTTTTGTTTCTGAGTGCATATCAAATCTTATATTACTTGAACAGCTACAACACAATGATGTTATCTATTAAGATAAAGACAGTAAAATGATACTTATAAAAGATAAATATATTATAGTCAGTGCACATTGTGTTGAAAACTTGTTTATTCTTAATATAGTGAAAGAAAATGTCATCATAATTATATAAAGTACATCAAAGCAAGATTAACTCAGCTTTTTATGTACATTTATTAAGAAACTACAACTTTAACATTGTTGTCTTATATATTTAAGTGTTGTATAAATTATTATTATTTATTCTATTAACTTTCTATTCAGTCCCTATCTAGATCTATAAGAGCAAAGTGTCTTTACAACAGAAAAACTTAAGTGAGAAAATCTTAATTCTATCTTATAAATATTACTTCAACAGAATGCTGACTAATTATTATTATCTTTCTTGTGCATTAATGAGTCTGTATTGTGTCTATTTCTTAAATATTTACTTTCACTAAACAGCAAATGATCTCTCTTAATTCACTGAATCTATCTCAGTTCATTGAACTGTCTTTTAGTCATTTAAATGTATAAAATATTTATATTTTAAAGAGTAAAAGACTTTACTGATTTATGTAACTGCATAAAAGACTTAAATGATAGTCAGTCTGTAAAAAAGACTCAGATAGTCTTAATGTCAATGCTAACTCTTTTGTCTTTAGTAAACATGTTGCTGTCATCAAAATTCTGATGTGTTTCAACCTTGCTGTCATCATCATCATTATTTATTTCTACACAATTTCACCTTGCTGTCATCAACATCACAATTTTCACTTATTAAAGCTGTATTCCCTGATTGATAGGCTCTTGTTACAGTCTTCTAAGCCTAATGGCTAAAAGCTATAACTCTAATGGTAAATCTATGATATGAGTGAAAGATGAGTGAATGTAAGGGCTACAATGGCTACTTAAATAGTAGCTAAGCAACTCATTAAGGCACATGGCTGGGTTCATGTGGCTAAATAGCTAAGTAGGCTATTCACCTAATAGGTGAAGGCGGCAGTGGTGAGGTAAGCTGTGGTCAGGTGATAATCCTGACAGCTCTGTGCAGAGTCATAGACAGTGATGATGTAAGAAACAATATAAGTGATAGTGACATGAGCAATAGTGACAATTTTGATGACAGCAATGATGTAAGTGACAGTAAACATGAGCAACAGTGATGAGAGTGACAGCACAGAGCCTGAAAGATTGTTTATTTAAGTTTTTTTTATAAGCTGACTATCATTTAAGTCTTTCATGCAGTCACATAAATCAGCAGAGTCTTTTACTTTATTTTAAAATGTTTTTCTAAATGATCTGCTGCACAAGATTAAGATGACTGAGTAAATCACTTATAATTAGTTATTAAGTTATTTAATAAGAACTAACTGCTGTAAAAAGAGCTTTACAGAGATCTGTGATTTCAGTTTTTTAAAAGTAGTGAATGTAGAAGTTAATGTGATTTAAATAAAAGAGAAGTATATGCTGCATAATTTACACTAATCAATTACATAAACATTTTTTGTCAATCTCTGAGACTTTTATAAAGATCAGTCAGACATTAAGACTCAGCATCTTTATGTAAAGCAGAAACAGTACTGTTATTTTGTACTTATAAAGACTTTTATAAAGCTGATGAACTGACTGAGCTCAGTTTAACTTTTATATAATTGCTTTTTGTCTTGCTGACTTGCAGATTCATTTTTATTTTCATTTTAAATTTATTTAATTAATTAATGCTTTCTATAAGTTCATTTATTGTCTTTTTAATTGTGTCTGAAGCTGTCTCTACTTCTTTATTTACATTATTATTTTTTATTGTAAACTCTTCATCATTGTCAGTGATCCAATCATGAAGACTATGTTGCATCTGCATCTTTTCAGCATTTCATCAACAGAAACTTAAAATATCATTTAGATTATGTTAATTACTTATTTAATTCTTGTAAAGACTGAATTGTCAGCTGTTTTAAGAAATCTCTGCATTGTCTTGTGTTTTACATATAGATTCAGAAACTAAACATTGAATTTTTACTTTAAAGTAGTCATGAATGTTTTTTTTATAGATTTTTATTATCTTTTTTAAACAACAGTTCTGTAGACACTTCAGTGATTTAATGAGTAAGACAGTTAATGAAACATCATTATTTTGTAGATCTTACATTTAAAACTTATATAGCATAATTAATTAAATCACTGCTGTGTAGAGCAGTTGAAACTGCTTTGTGAATGAGCTTTATATAAATAATATAATGCATAAAAGAGCTTTAAATGTCATAATGTCTTTCTGAGCTGTCTATTATACATACTTTCTTCATCTTAATCTTATATTAATTTAAACACTCAATATCTGCAATGTTGTCTCTGTCAAAATCATATAATCATTAAAATGCATTATATTCATCAGATCTTTACTGAGATCTCTGTAACATCTTGTAAAGTGAATTAGCTTATATTTGTTTAATATAAATCTTACTTTATATCTTTTTATTTATGCAATGCACTGACTATAAACTGACTTCAGTCTGTAACAGTTTGTTTATGCTGAGATTCTTTATGTAATTAGATTTGTATTATTCACAAAGTTAAACATCATTATCTTATTCTTTAAGCACTTAAACATTGTCAGCAGTTCTGACATAAAGAATAGAAAGAAAATTAAAGAAAATAAGAATTCTTAAAAGATCTTTGTTCTTATAAATATTTAGTTGCTTTCAAATTCTAAAAAGACTATTTTTGTATAGTATTTAGTCAGAAAGCATTTTATAATGTAAATAATTTATAATGAGAATTCTGTAGATTGTATGATGTGTAGCAATTTCTTATGTAAAATATTGTTAAATATCTTATTGAGATCAAGATTGAACATTAAAATTATGCATTTTGACTTTATCTTTCATACAGTATTGACACAGAATGTGAGCAGCTTTAAAGCAATAAGAATAAATCTTTTTTTTTGACTTTCATTTAATTTTATAAAAGAAAATTATATATCTTTATTGTCTCAGCAATCTGCTCTGTAATCAGCTTTTTTAGCAGCTTTATAATTGTGTCTTTTAATGCAATAAGATGATAACTACTTAACAGTAAGTAGTTCATTTTTCTGTTCTTTTATAAAATTATGATAATGAATTTTTGAAAGCTCTTAAATGTCAATTTACTGATAAAGCATCTATTAATTACTTATATAAGATCATTCTTAATGAAGAGAGTTGCAGTCTTAAGAGCTTCATTTAAAATGTTGTTTAATTTTAAGATTTTATCATTTAATGATTTATAAATTGTCTGCTTAATCTGCTTTACATTAACTGTTGAGAAGATATTAAATGTAAAAGATACAGATTGTTAAGAAGTGCAGTGCTCTATCTGCTTTATTGACTTCTTTAGTCTTAGTGTAAGAAGCTAACAGAGTCTTCTTCTATCTTAGATGATAGAGCTTCTGCTATTTATTTAATCATATTTAAGTTGACTGCAGTCAACATTGACACATTAAATTCACTAAATAGATAGATAGCACAAGTATTCATTATTCTTTCAATAGATTATGAGCTCAGATTAGCAAGAGACTTTTTAAAGAAAGTGTAGACTGATTTAGTGCACACAGCTCTTAATATGCTGTTTATTAAAGCAAAATAAGTAGACAGCTCTTAATATGCTGCTCATTGAAGCAAAATAAGTATACAGCTTTTGATACACTGCTTATTGAAGCAAAATAAGTAGACAGTTCTTAATATGCTGCTCATTAAAGCAAAATAAGATGAGCACAACAAGCACAATGATTTAGCAGCTTAATATAAATTAAACATTGATATATAAGCATTTTCTACATTGCTGTAAGCAGACAATATATACATATATCTCTTCTGTTATTACATTCATCTTTACAACACACTTTTTTATCTTCAATTCTTATACTATGTATCAATCATCACTATGAATCAAGAGCACAAATCATCATTCTTTATAAAGTAATGTTTAATCTCTGTTCTTACTCAAGAGAACTGTAAGAAATGATTTGTTTACATAAAAAGATAATTAATAGATAAAAATCTCTGATATATAATAGAGATTCTCATTTAAGTCTTTACAAATAATATATTCATCAACAATGTCTTTTCTTTTTTCTCATTAAGCAATCTCAATTTTGAGAATCAGCAAATTAACAGCAAAGCTCTGTTCTGAATTACAGTCTGCATCAGTGCTGACAATAAGAGCTATTTTATAAATAAAATTACAGTAAAAAAAGCTTGAAATGCTTTCTTTTTAAAGTATAAAGAGAAACTGCAAACAACTGAGAGACAATATTTAACAGAGTTTATTGAATATAAGATGTCACTGAATATAATTGTTAATGAAATATAAACTTAACTTAACAATCTCAGCAGAAAGATCACTACAACACAGTTAAAATTTAAGAACTTTATTACATTTAAGCAGCAGTTTTAAATATTGCTTTAAGCACTGTCAGCAGAGTATACTGTTATCTGTAATGTTATTGATATTTAAAATGCATCTGACATTGAAATGAATCTGCAGAAACTTTAGAAGAAGAAAACTTAATTAAAGATATTTAATAATGCTTTATGAACTGAGCAGTAAAGACTGAACAAGAGTCATTAAGAATGTCAAATTTTATAGTATGATTATAGAAGATACTTAAGCTCAAACAGTAATTACTCATTATTATGCAGAATTTTAATCTACTATCTTTATAATAATACTTATTATAAACAGAACTGTAAATATATCTCTGTAATTCACAAGATTATATAGTCAGCAAAGTTAATCAAGACAGTTAAGAAGCAAGTTAAGTTGACTGTAGTTAATTTGCACAGAAATAAAAGAAGAAATCAGATTTATGATGTAAAAATTGTTTTTAAAAGAAAATTCAGCATACAGAAATCTGAAGTTGTAGATAAGTCTGATAAAAAGATTGCTGTTATTTTTAAAAACATTATTAATAAGATTTCTTAATCAGACTGAGTTACAGACTCTGATGTCTTATCTTATATAATTAATAAACTTTAGCTTTTCAGTGACTCTCTGATGCACATGTAATGATGTATCATCAAAGTCAAAGAGAAAAGATTATATGTCAACTATTATAACACAGTCACTATACAGAATAAAAATAAGAATTCAGTTTTTTTAAATTGAACACTTTATGTTTTAAAGCTTGAAGTCAATCTTCTGTTAGAAAAGAAGATGTGTAAGAAGAAATTGCTTAAATATTTTAATCATAAGAATCTTTATATGCAAAATAAAAGTAAAAAGCTCATGTTAAAAGCATTTAAGAAAGAGAAAATCTATATAATTAAATACATCTTAAATAATCTTAATGAATTTGTTCTACTCTCTGCTATGCATATATAAAGTAAGTCAGAGATTGCTCTTTTAAAAGCATATAAGAATTTATAGATTTAGATTCTTAAGTTTATTACAGATATATTTAGTAAGAATGTATAAATGAATGATGACACAGTTATATTATATAATAATAAGATCAAGACACATAGACTTTAACATTATTAATTTGCTCATCTTGATGCAGTTAAGCTCTATGATCTTTATAAGATCATCACTTTGAGCAAGTCAATTCTCATTATTAAAAACAATGTTAATGTATATAAGATCTATGCTTTAACTAAGTTTGTGAATCAGTGAAAGCACAACATAAATAAAAAAAATCAACATTCTTACTTTAATCTTCATTAATATATGTGAATCTCTGTCTTTGTTATTCACTGAGTATCAATACTTTCTGAAAATTGTAAATAATCACTTATGAAAAATATAAACAATATTACTGAAGCAACAAGATAATGTTCTGTAAAAACTGCAAAACTAATAATTAAAGATTGAACTTCAGTCTGATACAAAGATTCTTGCTGTACAAAGTAACAATGCAACAGAGCTGAGATCTATTCTTAATGAGTAATGTATGTTTTTCAGCATTGTATTACAGTATACAGTGCTTTATATGTTGATTTAAAATGATGTGACTGAGAAAGCAATCAGAATCATTGAGAACTCAGTATATACAATAATTAAGAAGATTAAACTCTCAATAAAGTTCTAAATAAAGACTGTATAGATTAATGTTTATCTTTATAATTGCACAGCAACTGATCTCTTAATTAATGATAAACAAGTCATTTCAGAGAAAGTGTTCACTGAGATGAAATCATTTATTAATTATATATATATATAACAATGTAAATGCTACTTCTATATTAACTTAAAGTCTCTGTCTGAGAATAGACAGAATAAGTTCATGAACTAAGAATAAGTAAAAGTATTTATGAGTTATAATGAGAAAATTATAAAGCAGTATCTGCTTTGAGCATCAGATCTCAAATAAATCATTAAGAGTTATGCTGTCAAATTTGTTAAAAACAAAAAAGAAAACAGCATTAATATAAGACTTTATAGACAGACACTGAACATTCTTTTGAAATGAAAGTTTATTAAATAATTACATAAGATTAAGACTGTGACTGCTTCACTGAAACAGTTCTTGAAATTTAACATATAAACTTATAAGTTCAGACTGATGAGTTCTCATTTTGTTGTCATGTCATTAAAGAAAGAAATCACAGACAACTCATTATTAAAGTTGACTGCAATTAACTTTAATTACAATACATTAAAGCTCTTCTTTTATATTGAGATTTCTGTCAATAAGATCAGTCATTTAAACATAAATGTCTCAATTAAGAGAGTCAAGACATTTCTGTACATTAAGATATTAAAGAGAAGATAAAAGAACAATGATACTGATTTTAATGAGTTCATAACAAAGATCTTAAAAGTTATGCTGACATTGACTGCATTTACAGTCAATGATGAGAATAATAAGCACTTAGTAAGAATTGACATTTTAACTTCTTTAATATATATTGAAGTAGTGAGAGATTCAATCTGAGAAGAGATGTAAAAGAATGTTATTAATGTAGAGCTGACAGCACTTGCAGTAAATGACATTTAAGAAGAGACTGTTTTGTTAAAAGAGATTAATATTGTGATCAGTAAATAAGTATTTAAATTTAAGCTGTACATTAATGATTTTCTTAACAAATTAAAGACAAGAATAGTGACAAAAGAATTCTTATAGATATATAACATTGATTATAAAGACATCTTTACATTAATTATGAAGTTTAATACTCTTTATATCTTTCTAATTCTAATTGCACTCAAAGATCTAGAGTATCATTAAGTAAATATTAACAATATCTTTACTGAGTCATTTCTGAAGAAAACAATCTATATAACATCATCTCTCAAAGTTACAACTATTTCTAACTGTATACTACACATTCTGCACAGTTTATATGATCTGAAGCAAGCTATCAAAGATTAACATGAACAATGTGTCACTAAGCTTCTTTAATTAAATTTTTATCAAAGCAGTGCAGATTCATGTCTTCTAATTTACACTGTTAAGAGCATCATACTACTTCTTTATATAAATGATATTATTATAATCTCATTAAATCTTTTAAATATTCTCTGATTCAAAAAGTCTCTCAGAAGCTTATTTAAGATCAAGAACTTAAGAAAGATACAGAAAATTCTTGATATTTAAATAATTTATAATTGCAAGAAAAGAACACTGTGCATGAATTAGACATACTATGTTGATAAGATGCTCAGAGATCTTTATATATAAAGTGATAAGCATTAATGCACTAAGATTTCACTAAATAAATATGACTCTCTTTGCTTAGCTGACTCTAATGATCAGTACATAAATTAAAGAAAATATTAGCAAATCATTGAAAGTCTTATGTATGCTGCAATTCATATGCATTTAGACATCTTCTTTATCTTAAAATGATTAAGTCAGTATCTCAGTGACTCTGCAGAACATTATAAGTATGCATTTAAGAGATTGCTATGATATATACAGTTAATTATCAATCTTAAGATCATATATGAGCTCAGTGAGAGTCAAGATCTGCTTAAATACTTTAACTTTAACTATACATTAAATAAATTAAACAGAAGATTTATTCTAAATTATGTCTTTTTGCTTAAGAGAGAATTTGTGTCATGAATCAGTCAGAAATAAAAGTTAATAACAATATTAATTATAGAGACTGAATATATAATTATATCAATGTGTACAAAGATTAAAGTCTGACTCACTCAGATATTAAGAGACATGAAGTTAGATAAGTATCTTGAAGTTAATTTACATTGTGTAAGCATTCAGAAGAATGAGATTCATAAAGAAAATACATCTCTTCAGCTTAAGAAAAACAATCAGACTGTTTTGATACTGATTAAGAATGCTTATGTGCATAAATAATTAAAGTACATTGATGTCATTTATCATCACATCTGAGATCTGCACAAGAAAAATTAAATTTAAATAAACTTTATGCTTAATCAAGACATAATAGTTGATGAACTGATCAAGTTCTTATTAAAACAGATGTTTAAGTGCTTTATGTGTTAGCTGAGACTTGACAACAGTGAGAGTCAATAGATATGAATGCATCAAGTAAAAATGTTAAGAAGTGCAGTGCTTTATTCACTTTCTTGACTTCTTTAATCTTAATATAAAAGATTAACAGAGTCTTTTTCTGTCTTAGATGACAGAGCTTTTACTATTCATTTAATCATACTTAAGTTGACTGCAGTCAACATTGATGCATTAGATTCACTAGATAGACAGATAGCACAAGTACTCATTATTCTTTCAATACAGATAATTTATTGTTGATATTTTTAAGATCTACTTATCTTTCTTTTAAAAGAAACTTCTCTGTCAGAATTTATATCTTAATAAAATTATTACTACTTATGTTATTCTGATCTGATCTTCAACAAAAATGAAATGTAAAATGATGTTTATGATTTGTCTATGCAGAGCTTGCTTCATCACAATAATCTTTATAAATTCTTTTTATAAAGATTGTTCAGAGCTGAGATTAAAGTGACTGTCAGGTTGAGTTAAACTCAGATTTTAGAACTCAACTCAACTTACTGAGCTTTACTTTGCAACTCAACTCAACTCTGTACAGAGTCAGATTTCAGACAGAGTCAGGTCAGACTATTCTTGACAGCTCAGACTAAATTAGAATTAATTAGCTTCTGTTATTAAGCAGCTTTATATTGACAGCAGCTACTATTGCAACATTTTTGATTAGCATTGTGCAAAATTCTTTTTGTTTGACTACATGTCTGCTTTATGAGCATTATATGTGAGCATTATTAACTTAATTATCAGATCACTCATTCTCTACAGAGCAAAAATACATTAATTAATACACTCTATTTTCTTAGTAAGTCTGCAACATATAAAAGATTGCTTTCATCTTTTGCAATTTTCCTAATATTATCAGATTCTCTTTCTTATGTAGCTCAGCAACTATATCACAAATAAGTCATGAAAGAGATTCTTAATATACAAGAACTTATACTTTCAAAAAATGTATAAAGATATGTCTCACTTGTCTTCTGTAAATCTATAATGACTGACTAATTTCACTTTAAGCTGTCATTATACTGATCAGAAATCTCTTTAATCAGTAGTGAGAAGAATTCTGAATTTAAAGTGAAAGAATGCAGCTTCTGTCAATACTGTCACTGCTGCATTGCATAAGCTAATCAGAGAGCATTAGAATTGAGTGTTTTAATTTAGTTTAATGATGTAATTATGTGACTTACTTAACTCTTTTTGTGCAGAAACTAATTTAAAAGAAAAAGAGTTGTTAATGATTCAATCTTCTTCTTTAAAGATGTCATGCTTGACAATCTGTTCTTTACTTTCATTTCATGAACTTAATTCTGTCTCATATATCTTCATCTATAATTCATATTCTGTTCTCTTTAATGAATCTTGTATTGTCAGATTCACAAGCTTTAGAATCTGCTTAATATTTCTTTGTAACTTTGACTTTCATTGTAACTCTGTCATGCTATACAACATAATTCTAATGTCAGTTTCTTTACTGTGAGAAGATCTATACTTAGTAAAGAAATTGCAACTAACATGATTGAGATACTATACTTTACAAATTGTATGTATTGCTTTGAATTTCTTAGATAGTAACTTAAGAAGAAATGATTATAAATCAATAAATCTGAATAATTATGCAGCTTGATTTGAATTGATCTTAGTTATTTACAAATTCACTGATAACAAAAACACAGCATTCATGTAAACAAATGATAGTATAGAAACTTAGCAAGTTCATTTATCTTTAACACAACACTTTCTACATTTTCTTTCTACAAAACATCTTACTTTTTGTATTAAGCTTTTTACATTTTCTTTCTGCATCATGTAAGTAAAGTAAGTAATGAAGAGATATGATGCTGACTTTCATTTTAGAAATACATCATTAGAATAGAGAAAACTGAATGCAAAGATTATCTTCATTAATGTAGCAAGAACATCAGGCTTCACATCTCTCATTACTGAACTGAATCAACTCATTAACATAGCAAAAGCATTAGACTTCATATCTCTCATCACTAAATGAGATTAATTCATTAACAAAAGAACACATTTTACTGATACATCAGACTTCTCATCTCAATCTGAGAAGAAGAAAAAGAAAAAGATCAATGAAATCAATTTATCTGTCTTAGACATTGCTGCACATCTGAAGAAAGAAGGCTTTGCTGATTAATGAAAAAGAATAAAAGCATTTATTAACTACTCTGAATTCACACTTAATGCTGCACTGCCTCAAAGTACTTTAGCTGCTTCTTTTACTTCTTCTGACTCAAAATTTAGTACATAACTTCACTTATTATAATGCTCAATTATAATGCATAAAGTATGTACTAAATCAGAGACTAAATCATATTCAAGAACTCAGAAGCTCTCTATTTATTCTTTTATTGAATTCTTTACATTCTAATATCACTCAGAAATTGATTTCATCACATTCTTCAGTGATTAATGCATTTACAGATGCTGATATTGAAGAGGCTCAAGAGCAGAATGATATGACAATGAATAGATTGAATATAGATCTTAAACATAATTCAGAATATAAGAAGCTCAAGATGAGAGTTTAAAGAATGAAATATGCAGTTAAGACAAGAAAGAAAATTGTTGCTAAGAGATATGCAGAGAGTAAGCATGATGAGTATTAATAAATGATTATAGTGTTCTATATCAGACTTTAACTTCATTTATAGTGACCTTTCTCATAAATCAGAATGTGATGACTGAATAAAAGAAGAATGAAGATACTGCTCAGCAAAACAATTTAGTCATAACTGCTAAAGAAACACAAGCTCTGTGTGAGCTTCTTAAAGCAAAGAGTGCTTTCTCAATAATTAAAGAAGAGATATATCAACTTTATTTGACATTTAATCTGTGCTGATATGATTAGATTGAAAAAGCAGACAAGTATATTTAAAGTTGTTGAGATAACTGTCTAGATAAAGTAGTTAAGCATTAAGAATGAATTATTCAATTCAACAGTTATGAACAACTTACTACAGCTGAAGATGAGAATTCAAATCTTACTATGCAGGTTTTTAATAGCAGCATACTCAATTCAGAGCACATAACAGACAAGAAGAATCATCAGTGTATATTATATTTTTAACACTTCTTTATAATGACTTTGAAGACAAAAGCTAATGTTGTTTCATTCTATAGTTATCAGCTTTTAACAGTATTCAATGTCTCTGCAGATAAAAATGAAGAAGCAGAGATGATACTAAATAATGATGAAAGCAAAGTTACAGTAGCTTTTTCTGTCTGAGTGATGCTGAATGAAAATACTGATAATGAGTGCATTTTTCTTAAATCTAATGAACTTGTGCACACAGATATCAGAAAGAAAGTATTGAAAGAAAACAAAATATATTAATTCTGCACTGTTTATCTATCAGAGATTTAACTAAATTTTGAACTTCATAGACTGCTACTTCAATGTCAAAGAGTGATGAAGTTAAAATACAAATTGATCAAAAATAATTATATTACTTTATTGTAATGCTCTTTACAATTGTCTATTAGCTTCTTGCTGATTAACTATATTTATAAATTAAGATCAACAACAAGATTAACTGTCAACATTATAAGCTTTAATCTTCACTGATGATGCAGATCAAGAGGCAGAAGACTTAGTGAAGATACAGAATAATGATGAGAAGAATAAAGATCATCATGATGATGATAATGATAATATCAATAAAAATACAAAGAATCAGAATGAATCCTGATGCTTTAAGCAAAGCTGAATGTTCTTAAACACTCTTAAACATTGTTTTCTACATCTGAGCACATTCAATTTTAATACTTCACTCAATACTATTAGCTTGCATGTAACTTGTGTTTATCACAAGCAATTTAAGAAAATTGAAGTGTTCATAAACTGCATAGAAAGAGTAAAGAGATCTAATGTTTAAATTAGAAATCATATTAAGTATATGTTTACTGAGATTGCTGACACTTAAATCAATGAATATCAACATCATCTTCAGATAAGAAAGAATGAATTTCTCTTGACTTTAAATGATCATTAATGATATCAACAGACAGAAGATTCTGTCTTTTGTAAAATTATGATACTGAAGCAGTTAAGAACTTAATGTGCTCTATCTGTGCTTTTAAGTGTGAGTGCAGTGCTTTTGACAATTTTTTACTTTATTAATGAAGAAGATTTTTCTCTTTTAATCAATGTTGTGTTGTATTCAAGACTGTGTGTATATTGATAGTCAATGTACTCTGAGCAGAGTTGTTTAAGTGAATGATTTGAAGACTGAGATCAGTAATTGTTAAGTCATCATTAATGATCTTAATAGCTGATGCATCAATTGCTGTAGTAAGCCTTTCAGATAATGAATTTATGTGATCTTTAATCTTTCTTGACTCATAACTATGATCACTATCAGTGATTATATATTCTGAGTGTATACTGTTTAAGATATTTATAACACTTAATTGTATTACTTCTGTGTTTAAAGTTTAATCATAATCATCATTGTCAATTCTTAAGTCAATGTTCTTATCTTAATCATGATTATAAAGCCTGAAGTTAATGTTGTTCTCATAGTCACTATCATTCTAAAGATCATTATCACTGAAGTAGTGATTTAATAAAAGCTCTGTATGTAGTTCAGTTGCTGTTGAATTTAGCTCATCTGCTGATGAATCTTTCTCATCACTATTAATAATCATTGTCAATGCAGATCTCTCTTTAATTATTTCTATCACTTCTGCTGCAAGAATGAACATGTCATAATATTTGATCAGTATAATGTTCTTAATAGTGTCTGAGTTCAGTCAATTTTAACAATATGTAATTACATCTTGAGTCATGTTGAACAAGCATTTGACTTCAATATCTGCTGCAGAAATTGCAAATATATCTTTTACAAATTGTGTCATTGTTGATTTTAAGTTCTTCATCAGCTTTCAGTAATTAAGTATTGAAATGTTCACATTTAATATTGAAGATTTTTGCAGATAATCTGAGACTTCTTCTGTTACAGATGTGTCTTAATGCTTTTTTACATTTTTTATGTAACTCATCATTGCTATTGTCTTCTTCTTCTTTGAGTTAAGAATTCTCAAATCATCATTTAATGATTCTTTCTTCAAGTGCTGATAGTTAATTCTGTAATATTGTTGAAACTTAAGTTTATACTTTGAACATAAATCTTTTCAGCCTTTTCTTTATTGAAACAATATGTCAGTCTTGCTATGTAATATTTATTGAGAACTGAGAATATTCTACATTGTACATATTAAGCTTATTGCATAAATTCAATATGACATCAAGATTACAGAACAATTCTTAATTGACTTCTGTCTTTTTATAATATTAAGTCAGTTTCTTTTTTAATGCATCAATGACATCTTACAGCTTAGCACTGAAGAACAATTTAAACTTTCTAATTGCTTCATTCTGTTTTTCAAGATGATCAAATAGATCATTGTATGCATATTACAGCTTATAAATTGTTGACTTACTGATAGCACTTATTGTCTCTGTTTAGTTCTTGAAATGCTTCAGAAAATGCAGCATATATTTAATATGCTGTCACTCTTTTGTATTATATCTGAGAAGTTTCATTCTGCTTATTGTCAAAGTCAGACATTTTATTCATTGAGAAAGTTCAGTTTGTAGCTCATATACTTAACTCAGCATATTATATAAAGAGTTTCACTGAATTCTTACATTCTCAATTATACTTCATGAATTTGTCTTCTGCAAATCTTTGAACAACTCTAAATGCTGTGATGATGTTATAATGACAATAGTTAGTAATCAAATCTATATGAGACTTTTGTTAAAATATTAATTCAACAGATATGAGCATTATAATAAAGCATTATAAAAGATATACTGATCTTTTTCAGTATAATGTCAAAGAAGTAGTCTTTGTCAATTGTGAAATTTTGTAGCTCATCATCATTAAATGTAATGATGAGCTGATCATTCTTTGTGTTCACTTTCAGATATGTAAGTAGCTGACTGACTGCAAGCTGAATTACATGTATTATGCAGTTCATAATTTCAGTTTCATCACTTCAGATGATATTCTTCTGACTTAAAAGCTGACTCAAATAATATTGTAATGTATAATTGTTGAATGTGTTGTCTGCTGTGACTATCAGCAATTAATGTGCCAGATTTCACTTCTTTAATATCTTAAGAATATACTCAGCAAGATTTTCATCATTATATTGACTCTTTAGTTCTCTAAAGACTAAAAGTATCTCTGTGTACTTTTACTCAGCATCAATAAAGTATGCAGTAATGTCTAGAAATGCAAGATGATTTAAACTGCTTTATTCATTAAATACAATAAAGATTTTAGTCTGTGTCTTAAGCTCTGTAAGCACATCTTTTTAGACATCTACAGCATGATTTTTAAGAAGTTATGCAATCTTGCTTCAATCTAAAATCTTAATATTGACATGACACATTCAGATAAGCTTTCAGAACTTTACATGCTCAACAGCACAAAAGAATATATTGAGTGCTATAATGAATTGAAGAATCTGCTGATCAAAGACTTTAAAAGTAAAGTTAAATGATTTAATAATGATCTTTTGAGCTGTCTGTCAAACAGTGAGTGTTATATTAGAGCATTATAATTGAAAATTATAACATATCTTTAAGTTCATCACTTCAAAGATTGAAACCTGTCTTTCTGATGCTGATTTTATCTTTCAGCAACTGCTGCTTTTCAGATGATGTTTTATGATGATTGTTTCATTATTTTCTGATGCTGAATGATTCATAATATTGTGATAGTTAACACACATTACATCTAATCTTTCATCACATTTGCTAGCTACTTCAGCAAAGAACTGCCAGACCTTTGCTGAGCAAACTGAACTGTTTCATATCATTTAAATATGATTCTTAATCTTTGTATCTGTGTTCTAACTTTATACAGTTATTTCTCATCAATCTTGAAACTCTCACTTTGTTGCAGATCTTCAAAGAACATACTTTGAGTTTAAAGTGTCTGCAAGAATTGAAGAACAAGATTGACTTAATTAAGATGACTTAGTTCTGTCACTGAAAGCACTTAAAAATGATCTTTCTGAGTTGTTTAAGATCTGACTGAATGATGAGCTGTATAAAGACATAATGTTGAGTTATTGTAGTAAGTTAAGCAAATAAATGATACTTTGTTGTACTTTAAGTGATGTGTTGATGATAGTGTGTTGTGAGAGTTTCAAAATTAATATATATAAGATTGTAGTTATGTAACAGAACATGTATCTGAATGTAAAATGAATTTCTTACAATATTAATTATGATAGACACTATTTAAAATTACTATGTGTAGCAAATATTAAGTATCAATGAAGAGATTTCTCATTAAAAAATCTTTAATTAATAATTAAAGACCTATTTAATTATTCTTTATCTTACATCTTTAGTCTCTGAAGATCAGCTTTCTATTCAACTAATAATGATTACTTACTATTCTTTTCACTACTCTCTTTATCACTAGTAAATTCAATGTTCTTCTTATCATCTTCATTATCATTAATCAAGTCATCAAGAACAAATTCATCAATGAAATCATCATTCAAAAATTTCTCATCTTTAGACATCACTACACAAGCTTCATCAGCATCTTTAATTACACTCTTTTCATTTTCTTTCTTCTGATCAAGTGCAGACTCTTAAATGTAACTAGTTAATGTCAGAGTTAAGAAGTATTATAATTAAGTAATATAATATTTATGCATAATTGAAGTCATTGATGTGTTTAGAATCAAGAACTTCACTATGAAAGTGATGCATGACCTTGACAGAGTCAGAGTCTTCAGCATTATGTAGCTTTTGCTTTTTCATATTGTTAAGAACTTTTTCATGATGCTTAATTACAACTGTTAGATGCTTTTCAATTTAATGATTAATGTTGATGTGCTTCTGCTGAATAACTTCATCTTTATTGATATTCTAGAGAATGTCAGAGAGTCTATAAAAGATATAGATGTAACATATTTTTTGCTTCACTTTCATGAACTCTTGCTCTTCTTTTAGTGCAAGAGCTTCAGCAAATAACATCTTTTTCTCAGTTTTTTCTTTAAGTTAAGCTCAGTTCTCATTCTTCATTAATTTATTTCTCAACTCATCTTTGTAGTAGACATCTGCAGATAATTAAAAGTGATATAATTGAGCATAATAATTTTAAAGAAGTCTTACAAGAAATTTCATGATTATATTGCTTCTTCAAGATCTCATCTTTAATCTTCTCTTTCATGATCTTCTTCAATGCTGAGTTCACAATCTGATATGCATCAGTCTTCTTTAATGCATCTCTTTCTCATTTTACAGCTTCACAATTTGTCATCTTTGTGTTTTCAATTCATCTAGAGTTCTCATTCTTCATATATTTCTGTTGTTTCTCTCTTACACATACAGTCTTTAAGTTGTTCAAGTACTCATTAAATGTCTTCTTTAAATTATATATAGACTTCTATAAATGATCATGATGATCAGATCTCTCTTCAGAGATTAAGAGTAAGTTAAAAGCTAAGCATTTTGCAGTTTGCAATGAAAGCTTAGTGTCTAAATCTGTCATGATAAGAATCTAGAATATGTAGTTAGCTGCTGAGTTCTATATTGAGTGACATAATTAAGCATTATATGTGTGCATCACAGCTGTGCATCAGAGTGAAGCACAAGAGCAATGTATAAGATTAAATCTTAAGAAATGAGCAATAAAATAAGTAATAGCACTGAGCAACATATTTAGTGAGTATAGAGACTGAGTGTAGAGACTGAGTAAAGATAGAGTGAATGTAGTAGATTGAGTGACAGAGATGAAGATAAGAAAGTGTTAGATTGAGTGTTAGAAGTGAATGTGTTGATATATTTACTTATAACATTGATGTATATATCATGAATAAATATATTATTTATCAGCAATCTAACATCTAAGTATTGCTAACACCTAAAAGCTCTCAACACATCTTTTAACTACACACTTTCAAACTACAACACATCTTCAAACTACAAGATCACTCTAGAACTCATTGTCATTCAGAGATGCATTTGAACTGCTTTCTTATAATGCTTCTGTTAACTTAATTTTAGAGCATCATTGTATTGTCATATTATGTCATGACACATATCAAGAAAACTTCAAGATGCAGTGCTACAAAGACTGTATCAGGTGAAGAGAAGACAGCAGTAGCAGAAAGAATATTCAGAAAGACATTTAAGAGAGAAAAAACTGATGCTGATGAGAAAAAGAAAGAAAATAATGCTGCAGATACAGAAGAAGACACTGAAGTATTTAAGTTAGCTCATCACTGAAAGTCAGACAGTAAGCTCAATTCTGATACACAATATAACACTTAATAATAATGCTTCATTCTACAGCTGTCACTCTTCATAAAATATGTCACTATCAGAAATCAACAGATTTTCTAATAGCAAAACTACTCTTTCAAAGGCTTTGTCACAAGATAACTTAAGATTATTTGAAGAGAGTTTTTCTTCAGCATAAGATGTTTTGTTTTCAAAGCTCAGTCATTAACAGTCTGTAAAAGACAGTAAAAGCATATATTGTTGTCTTCTTTAAAAGTATGTTTAATGAACTGTACAGTAATTATCATTTATCAGCTAACAGAATGCAGATGTCAATCTGACTGCAATTTATGCAAAGTGAATTATCATTCAGCACAAGAACATGTCTCTTATTAAGAGATACATGCATAACTGAAACATCACATCTAAAGATGCAGATTAAAACAATCATTACTAAACTATTTTGAGAATATCTGACTCTCAATGTAGTAAATAAATAGACTAAATTGAAAGCTGTTTAACTGTGTATATATAATGCTCACTTATAACACTTATATATCAGTAATCTCTAAGCCCATAATCTCTATTCTTGAGTTAAGTCTCAAGAACTTATTTACTAATCAGTCTCAGAATTCTTAAAATCTGAACAGAGCTTCTGAGTTAAGTTATACTTCAATGTTTAAGCTTGACTCAGACTCTCAGATTAACAATTAAAGCTCAACTTAATCTGACTCAGAAGCTCTGTCTGAGTCAAGCTGAGTTAACTTAACTTGATGGCCACTCTAGCTAAGATTGACTATTTAATGAATCATTATCAGTTTATGTATCTTATATGTTGTAGTTTCTTCTTAAGTAGATCTTAAAAGAATTGATAAGATGTTTTGTTGTAATTTATCTCAATATTATTATATTGTTGTCTTATATATCTTGTGCTCACAAGAAGTTTCAAGATTCTTAGTGATCATTGAGAATTTGCTTGCACATATAAGTAAATTTTTAAGTAATGTTTCTTTAAATCTTCATAAATGATCTGTGACAGAGCTGTAAATGAATATAATATATATCTTTACTTTTTCTGATGTAAATGCTGTTTAAATCTCTTCTTGTCAAGCTTTTTCAGTGTGTAGTACTTGCTTAATGTCAACTTCTTCATTAATATTGCAATTTAAATGTCTATTAAGATGTAATCTTAAGTAATTGCTCAATGATTTATTGAATTACAGAATTAAATTAATTTCTTAATTATTACTGAGATAAACATAAGATCAATGACACTCTGTTGATTGTCTCTCTTTTAGATTAACAATTTTCTTAAAGTAAATAATGAAAGATCATTTACTGCTGTTATGATGTGAAGATGTTTTGATTGTGTCTTATAAACAGTATGTAAGTCTTCTCAGAAAAAATAATGAGTATTAAAATCTCTTAAAAGTATAATCTTTTCTTTGACTTCATAAATAGTCTGTTGTATAATATATTAAGTCTGAATTTGTGATTTCTTGCTTTGCAGATTATATACATTTATAATGATGATGTTTTTATCTGTAAGATATATGTGCAGTGTTGTTACATATTGATTATATAATTAAAACAATCAGATATGAATTGAAGTCTTTTTGCTGATCATAAAGTATATCTTAAATGCTGAGTTGACATCACTTATTAAAATATAATCTTAAGAACAATAAATGAATACTATATATCTCTTAAAAGTCTGTTTCTGTATAATCAGCACTTAATGAGTGTTTAAGTTAACTGCATTTAGAATGAGTTTTGTCACACTATAGTTTGTAAAATCATAGTTGAATTGAAAATTCAGATATTTAATATAAAAAGAACTTTAATTGTGCAGCATCTTCTTTTATAAAGTTTATCAATGTTTCATTATGCATTAAATGACTTTTCTGATCACTGCTGCTAAACTTTAATGTAAAGAGCTTGATCTAAATAAAATTTTATGCTGTTGTTAAGATATTTTGTAAGTAATTAGAATCTTATTTAATTAATGTTGACACAGTGCTCAGAAACTATCTCTACTTTCTTAATTGAATAACTTTAAATCAGTTAAACTGTAATGACAGTTATATTATGATTGTAAAATAACTGCAGATTGTCATCATTTTAACTGTTAAGATTAAACATTTCTTTTAATAAATGACAAGAAAGCTTTTAAAGATTTTGCATATTGCTTTCTGTCATGTCTTATAAATTTAATCACAGTTTATGCATAAAACTCTTTTCTTAAAGCAGTTCATGATTTAATGTGTATTTATGTATATGCTGCACTTCATCATCTTTTCATAAACAGACTGTATATAATCTTACTGTTTACAGTTAAAACACTGTCTAATCTGTATGTTGTGATCATGAAGATAAACATTATATAACTAAAAATTAATGATCAGTCTTTTCTGAATAATCTTGTGCTGTAATGTCTGTATGAAAAGACTGACTATTACAGTTTCTTTAATTTTGTCTTTTTACAGTTAAGATTCATGCTGCTTAAATGTTTGCAGTCAGTAAATCTTATTTATGATAAATATAAATAAAATGATCTTAAAAGCAATGCAGATTCTCTGTATAAAATTGCATTATTTGTATCTTTCTCACTGTTAATCTGCATAAAGAGTAATACTTCTCAAAATTTCATAAAATAGTTTTAATGCAGAATTTAAAACTTCTTTATCTGTAATTAATTGAGTGCTCAATTCTTTGTACACTGATCAGAAACTGACATCTTAATGTTACTGCTTCATAATTATTTCATTATGTATATTTCTGCAATCAGAAATTTAACTGTAACAAGAAGTTCAGTAAATGATTTGTTTTATAAGTTTAACAGCTGTACTTTAATTATAGTGTATTGTAATAATGATTTGATTATCTAATAAATGTCTTACATCATCATACTTACTTATATTTAATTCATTAAACCTCATTCTCTCTGCATCTTCAGCTGAGCTTGATTCATTAAATCATCATTTATTAATAAATTGTTCAGTTTTTTCTCTATTCTTAAGAACTGCTTTTAAGCAGAGTTCTTTTTTCAGTTTAATTGTATTTAAAGAATGCATATTCATCAAATTATATTTAACATCTTGTTCTGTTGTTGATCTGTCTCTTTAAACTTTAAGAAATCATCTACAAGTTCATTAAGTCTGTTAATTAAAGTGTATCAATCAGCATTAACAAATTCAGTAATGTTTTATTGCTTTTTACTCTTTTACTGTTGAGATTTAAGTGTAATTAACAGTTTAACAGAGTTTTTATATCTTCTTTGTGCTGTATCTGCATTCTTCATGTAAGTTGTCATTAGTGTAATGATAAGTAGATAAGAAAATGATTTTAAAGTGTTTTATACAATCTCTTTAACTGCTTAAGTTATGTATTGAGAGTTTTGCTGCTGTTGTGACTCTATATACTTGCTTTAAGCTTCTGTTGTATAAATTAAATATATTAATTATATTGAAAGAATAATGAGTACTTGTGCTATCTATCTATCTAGTGAACTTAATGCATCAATGTTGACTACAGTTAACTTAAATATGATTAGATAGATAACAGAAACTCTGTTATTTAAGACAGAAGAAGACTCTGTTAACTTTTTATATTAAGATTAAAGAAGTCAAGAAAGTAAATAAAGCACTGCACTTCTTAATATTTTTATTTAATGCATTCATATCTATTGACTCTCACTGTTGTTGAGTCTCAGCTGACACATAAAGCACTTAAATATCTGTCTTAACAAGAACTTAATCAGTTCATTAGCTATTATGTCTTGACTAAATATAAAGTTCATTTAAATCTGATTTCTTTTGTGCAGATCTCAGATATAATAATAAACAACATCAATGTACTTTAACTACTTATATACATAAATGTTCTTAATCAGTGTCAAGACAGTCTGATTATTTTCTTTAAACTAAAGAAATGTATTTTCTTTATAAATCTCATTCTTCTGAATGCTTACACAATGTAAATTAACTTCAAGATACTTATCTAATTTTATATTTCTTAATATCTGAGTGAGTCAGACTTCAATCTTTGCACATATTAATATAATTATGTATTCAGTCTCTGTAATCAATATTGTCACTGACTTTTGTTTTTAACTGATTCATAATATAAATTCTCTCTTAAACAGAAAGACATAATCTAGAATAAATCTTTTGTTTAATTTGTCTGATGTATAGTCAGAGTTAAAGTATTTAAGTAGATCTTGACTTTCACTGAGCTCATATATAATCTTAAAATTAATAATTAATCATACATATTGCAGCAACTTCTTAAGTATATACTTATAATGTTCTACAGAGTCACTGAGATACTGACTCAGTCATTTTAAGATAAAGAAGATGTTTAAATATATATAAATTGCAGTATACATAAGATTTTTAATAATTTACTGATATTTTCTTTGATCTATGCACTGATCATTAAAATCAGTTAAGCAAAGAGAGTCATATTTATTCAGTGAGATCTCAGTATATTAATGCTTATCACTTCACATATAAAGATCTTTAAGCATCTTATCAACATAATATGTCTAATTTATGTGCAGTGTTCTTTTCTTGCAATTATAAATTATTTAAATATCAAGAATTTTCTGTGTCTTTCTTAAATTCTTAATCTTAAATAAGCTCTCCAAAAACTTTTTGAATTAAAGAACATTTAAGAGATCTAATGAGATTATAATGATATTATTTACATAAAGAAGTAGTATAATGCTCTTAACAGTGTGAATTAAAAGACATAAATTTACATTGCTTTGATGAAAATCTAACTGAAGAAACTTAATAATACATCATTTATGTTAATCTCTGATAGCTTACTTCAGATCATATAAACTGCACAGAATGCATAGTATATAGTTAGAAGTAGTTATAACTTTGAAAAATGATGTTATGTAAATTGTTTTCTTCAAAAATGATTCAGTAAAGACATTGTTAACATTTATTTAATGATATTTTAGATCTTTGAGTGCAACTAAAATCAGAAAGACACAGAGAGTATTAAACTTCATAGTTAATGTAAAAATATCTTTATAATTGATGCTGTACATCTGTGAAAATTCTTTTGTCATTACTTTCATCTTCAATTTGTCAAGAAAATCATTAATATGCAGCTTAAATTTAAATATTTATTTGCTGATTACAATGTTAATTTCTTTTAATAGAACAGTCTCTTCTCAGATATCATTTACTGTAAGTGCTGTCAGCTCTGCATTATTGACATTCTTTTACATCTTTTCTCAAATTAAGTTTCTCACTGCTTCAGCATATGTCAGAGAAGTTAAAATATTAATTTTTATTGAATACTTATTATTCTCATCATTGACTGTGAATGCAGTCAATGTCAGCATAACTTTTAAAATCTTTATTATAAACTCATTAAAATCAGTATCATTGTTCTTCTGTCTTTTCTTTAATATATTGATGCATAGAAATGTCTTAACTTTCTTAATTAAGACATTTATGTTTGAATGACTGATCTTATTAACAGAAATCTTAACATAAGAGAAGAACTTTAATGCATTGTAATTAAAGTTAATTGCAATTAACTTTAATAATGAATTGTCTGTGATCTCTTTCTTTGATGATGTAACAATAAAATAAGAACTCATTAATCTAAACTTATAAGTTTATATATCAGATTTCAGAAACTGTTTCAGTGAAGCAGCTGCAGTCTCAGTCTTATGTAATTATTTAATAAATTTTTGTTTTAAAAGAATGTTCAATATCTATCTATGAAGTCTCATATTAATGCTGTCTTCTTTCTCATTTTCAATAAACTTGACAGCATAACTCTTAATGATTTATTTAAGATCTGATGCTCAAAGCAGATACTGCTTTATGATTTTCTCATTATAATTCATAAATATTTTTACTTATTCTCAATCCATAAACTTATTCTGTCTGCTCTCAGACAGAGATTTTAAGTTGACATAGAAGTAGCATTTACATTCTTATATATATATATAATTAATAAATGATTTCATCTCAATGAACACTTTCTCTGAAATGACTTATTTATCATTAATTAAGAAGTCAATTACTATGCAGTTATAAAGATAAGCATCAGTCTATGCAGTCTCTGCTTAGAACTTTATTGAGAGTTTAATCTTTTTAATTATTGTATATATTGAGTTTTCAGTGATTTTAATTACTTTTTTAATTACATTATTTTGAATTAACATGTAAAGCACTGTGTACTGTGATACAATGCTGAAAGATATACATCACTTATTAAGAATAGATCTTAGCTCTGTTGCATTGTCACTTTGTACAGCAAGAATCTTTGCATTAAACTGAAGTTCAATCTTTAATTGTCACTTCTATAGTTTCTGCAGAGCATTGTCTTATTACTTTAATAATATTGTTTATATTTTCTGTAAGTGATTGTCTATAATTTTCAGAAAGTATTAATACTCAGTAAATAATAAAGACTATTGAAAGAAAGTAGATACTCATGCTATACTATGCTGTCTAGTGAAACTTCTAAATTATGTTGTCTATGAGCACATCTTAATCAAGAGAGTTACTGAAGAAGTAGAAAGAACATTGACTGCAGTTAATGTAAATAGAGTCTTCACTTAGTCTTTAACACTAGTTTTACTTCACTTCATAAAAACAGTTAGAACATCACTTCTCAACACTTTCATTTAATGAGGCTGTGTCTATTAACTCTCACTGACAACAAACATTAGATAATTAAACACATTGTTAAGAGTTCAACAAATCATTTAAGAATTTAATTAATCATTAACAGTAAGTTTTATAAATTCAATGAATCACTTAAAGATCTGTTTAAACAGAAACTTAATAAGCTCATCAGCAATCATCTCTTAACTGAATATAAAGTCTATCTGAATCTGATTGCATTTATGCAGATTGTGAATGTTGTAATAAAAGACATTAATGTGCTTTAATTACTCATGTATATGTATGTTCTTAATTAAGATCAAGACAGCTTGATTGTCTTTTTTAAGCTGAATAAATAAAGATATTTAATGAGCTTTGTTCTTTTAAATGTTCATGCAGTGTAAATTAACTTTAAGATATTTGCTTATGCTTATGTTTCTTAATATCTGTTCAAGTCAGATCTCAATCTTCATATATATTGATATAATTATGTACTCAGTCTCAGTAATCAAGATAATGACAGACTTCTGCTTTTGACTTATTCACAACACTGATTCATCTTTAAACATATAGATATACTTTAAAATTGATTTCTGATTCTGTTTATTCAAAGTATAGTTAAAGTCAGAGTATTTAAGCATTGCTTGACTCTCATTAAGACTGTACATGATGTCAAGATTAATGATTGATTTTATATACTGCAGTAGTCTCTTAAGTGTGTGTTCATGATGCTTTACAGAATTACTGAGATATTGACTTAATTGATTTAATGTGAAGATGATGTCTAGTCAAGTATGAATTGCTGTATACATTAAGCTTTTAATTGTCTGTTAATACTGTCTTTAATCTATTTTTTAGTTAATTAAGTCAGCAAAACAAAAAGCATTCTATTCATTAAGTGAAATGCTGATGACTCTATGCTTATCAGATTGCATATGAAGATTCTTTAATATCTTGTTTACATAGTAAGTCTGATTCAGATACAGAATTCTCATTTTGCAATTATATATAACTTAAATACTAAGAATTTTCTGTGTCTTTCTTAAATTCTTAACTTTGAACATGTCTGCAAGAGCTTGCTTAAATCAGAGAATGTGTAATAGATTTGCTGAAGTCATAACAATATTGTTTATATAAAGAAGCAGCATGATTCTTTTAATGCTGTAAAGAAGAAGATAGAGATCAGTTTTGCTTTAATGAAAACTTAATTTAAATAGTTTGATGACACATTGTTTATGTCAGTTCTGTGCAGCTTGCTTAAGATCATAAAGACTGCACAGTATGTACAGAATATAATTAGATGCAATATTGATTTTAGAAGAAGATGTTATATAGATTGTTTTCTTTAGAAAGAATTTCATAAAGACATTATTGACATTCACTTAATGACACTTTAAATTCTTAAGTGCAACAATAGTTAAAAAGACTTGCAGAATGTTAAACTTAACAGTAAGAGCAAAGATATTTTTATAATTAATATTATATATTTATGAGAAGTCTCTTGTCATAAGTCTTGTCTTAAGCTTGTTTAAGAATCTGTCAGTGTTCAGCTTAAGTTTAAAGACTTATTTGCTGATTATAATATTAACTTTTCTTAATGATACAGTCTCTTCTCATATTTCATTTATCATCAAGACTGTCAACTCTGCATAAATAACATTCTTTTACATTTCTTCTCAGATTGAGTCTCTCACTACTTCAGCATAGATAGCAAATGTTGAAATGTCAGATTTAATTATAGAGTCTTCTTTATCTGTAAAGAACATTATAAATGTTAATATAATTCTTAATATTTTAATTAAGAGCTCATTCATATCTTAATTGCTGTCATTATTGTTTCTCTTTCATTTCAGAATCTCAATGCATAAAAAGATTCTGACTTCTTTAAGTGTCACTGTCTTAACTTAATTAATGTTGATCTTCTTACTTAACAACTTATCTAGATTGACTGCAGTCAACTTGATCTCATATTGTTTATTTTAAGACTTGTCAGCCTTAATCATAATTAAGTTAGACTGCATCTTACTGTTTTAAGTCATAAGTGTCTGATCTGAAGCTGTGATCTTCACAATGATTAACTTCTTTTATGAACATTCAATAAATCTTCTGTTCAGAAGAACATTTAATATCTGTTGTTGCAGTTTAAGATTAACAGTGTCTTTCTTTTCACTTTTAGCAAACTTCACAGCATAATTCTTAATGATGCACTTAAGATCTAAAGCTTAAAGCTGATACTGCTTTGTGATTTTCTCAATGTAGCTTATAAAGACTCTTATTCATTCTTAATTCATAAACTTATTGTGTCTGTCTTCAGATAGTAACTTAAGATCAATATAGCTGTAGCACTTACATTCTTATATATAAATGTAATTGATAAATAGCTTCATACTAATGAAAGCTTTCTCAGAAGTTGTTTACTTGCTGTTAATTAAGAAATTAATTGCTGTTTAATTATAAAAATAAATATCTGTCTGTGCTGTCTGCACTCAGAACTCTATTAACAGTTGTGTCTTTTTAATCATAGTGTACCCTGAGTTCTCAGTGATTTGAATGATTCTTTTAACAATGTCATTTTAAATTGACATGTAGAGCACTGTGTATTGCAGTATAATGTTAAGAAACTTACATTAATTATTTAGAGTGAACTTTAACTTTATTTTATTGTTATTTTGTACAGCAAGAATCTTTGCATCAGTTTAAAGTTTAATCTTTAATCATCATTCTTACAGTGTCTATAAGATCTTATTACATCACTTTAACAGTATTGTTTATATCTTCTGAGAATGATTATCTATTATCTTTAGAAAGTACTGATATTCACTAAATAACAAGAATAATGAGCTGTATATGTCAATGAAGACAAGAACAAAAATGTTAATCTTTCTTTCACTTACAGTGTAGCCTTACTTATTAATGAACTTAATTAAAATACAAATCTTATATATGTTCTCATTGTTCTCAATAATGAGAATTGACTTTTCAAGAGTTGTCATCTTGTAAAGATCATGCAACTTTACAGAATCAAGATGAACAAATTGTTGATGTTAAAGTTTATAAATTTTAATCTTTTCATTTAATGATGCAGTGTCAATGTCTAAGAAGTTAATTATAAGATTATGCTCATAAGTCTAAACATATAAGCTTGTATCTGAAGCAGCAGCAGAAAAGATGATCTTTAAATGTAATGTGTATACTGTAGATATCAGAGCAAATTCATTAAGACTTTTTACAATATATTTAATTATATAGATTTTGTCTTACTCTAACACTTTTATTATAGTTTTGCTGTGCTTATTATACATTTAAAGACAGTATTAATTAAAGCTTTTATGCAGTTTCATTTTGCACATCTGCTTTTCTGACAGAAGATTGATCTTAAATCTAAATACATAAAGTGTTAAACTCAGTCTTACAGAATTTTCTGATCTGACTTGCATAATGATTACTTCACAATAATAAGAGTATAAATGTTCTTTTTTAACTTTAATTTATCAGCATCTCATTCATATAAGAAAGTCACTGAAGAGTTGAAGTTAATCAGTTATATATAAGAAGAATTTAAAGTCTGTAACTCATTTAGATTTAAACATTTTACTGACAGTCTTCTTAAATAAAGCAGCAATTTCATTGTTAACTTTCTCTTTCTCTTTAGATTTAAAGAAGAAGTCATTATTGTTATTATCATTAATTTTTGCATCAAAGACTCTGTATCTCTTTTCTCTTTCTTTATAAACTGACTTTTAATACAACTTAACTGCAGTTAATCTGTACAGCTTGATCACAGTTAATCTGCTTGTCTTCTTTTAAGCATTTTGCTTAATATCAGAAAGAAATTTGCAATCTTTAATGAAGTGAGAATCATTATAAAGAAAATACTTAATAAAGCAGTAAGAAAAATGATTACTGTCTGAGCTGAATGATCTGTGATAGTGTTGCTTAATATCAGCTATGCAGTAATTTAATAAACTGCAATTCTGATTCATTAAACATTAATCTTTTTTCTGTTTATCTATTCAAAAACAATGATAATCTTATTAGTCTTAAACTGTATTTCTTTCTTCTAAAGCTTTTATAAATCTCTCTTGATGTCTAAATTGTTCTGAGTGTTGATAACATTGTGAATCACAACATACTTAACTGATAGCACTTAAAGCAATGTTTAAAATCATCATTCTGATTTAAACAACTCAGTCATATCAGACTGAGTTGCAGCAATCTTTTTGTCAAGTTTGCTTAAATAAATTCATGCTTCTTCAATGAACACATTCTTTAACATTTTATATTTAACAAACTTCATCAAATATTGTCTTCTAATTATCTGCAGCTTCTTCTTGTACTTAAACTTTAATGTATTTTAAACATTCTTTACACTAATTTTGTTCATCAGATATTCTTAATTATCTATGTTTATGCAGATAATAAGTTAATATAAAATCTTTGCATCAGTTTTCTGATTTTTAAAGTTAAGACTGCTGAAAAGAAATGAATCTGAGAATCTGCTGATCAGTATGTTGACTGTTAAGATTTTAACAACATTTTATAGATCTTCTTTTATCAATTATCTTTTTATAAGAGTGAATCATTGATTGCAGTTCTTATAAATGAGAATTGAGATGAGTTGTCACTTTATAAAGAAGTTGTTGAAGTTCATGATGACAATAGTTGACATGTAGTATAAGAAGTGAATAAAGTAAAATAACAATGTATACATTAAAGATAATATAAATAAAACAAATAAAAAGCTTTTATATTATTTGTTCTGTAAGACAGTAGTGCTTATTCATTTTAATGACTCATATTAAGCTGCTGAAGAACAGTGCTTTTTGAGCAACTGTAAATGTTAATTTTTGTTGAAATCAATTCTTTATAAATCTTTCAAGTTAAACATACTCAGCTACTGCAGAACAGTGCTTTCTGAGCAACTATAAATGCTGATTTTTGCTGAGATCAATTCTCTGTGAATCTTCTAAGTTAAACATACTCAGCTGTTGCAAAATGCTGATTCTGCTAAAGTCAAATTTATTATGAATCTCAATAATCAGTGATACTGCTAAAGCTGAATTAACTGTGAATCTTAATAGCTGATATACACAGCTGTCATCAGTGTGCTGATTCTGCTAAAGTCAGATTTATTATAAATCTCAATAATCAGTGATACTGCTAAAGCTGAATTGACTATGAATCTTAAAAGTTGACATACTTAACTGTTGTCACACTAAAAATATGCACTCTCTCTGAAAAGCTTCTTGCTAACTTGAGCTCATAATTTATTAAAAGAAAGTAAATATTCATGTTATACTATGCTGTCTAGTGAAATCTCTAAATTATGTTGTTTATGAGCACATCTTGATTGAGAGAGTTACTGAAGAAGTAAAAAGAACATTAACTGCAATCAATGTAAGTAAAGTCTTCACTCAGTCTCTGACACTAGTTTTACTTTGCTTCATAGAAGTAGCTAGAACATTGCTTCTCAACAAAGACAGAGATTTATATATGTTAATGAAGATTAAAATAAGAATGTTGACTTTTCTTTTATTTATGTTGTATTCTTACTGATTTACAAACTTAGTCAGAGCACAGATCTTATACATATTGACATTGTTCTTAATAATGAGAATTGACTTACTCAAAGTAATAATCTTATAAAGATCATGAAACTTAACTGTGTCAAGATAAACAAACTGACAATGTTAAAGTCTATATGTCTTGATCTTATCATTATGTAATATAATTATGTCATCATTCATTTACACATTCTCACTAAATGTATTCATAATAAATCTAAGAATCTAAATCTGCAAGTTTTTACATGCTTTTAAAAGAGTAATCTTCAGCTTACTTTATATATGCATAACAGAGAGTAAAGTGAATTCATTAAAATTATTTAAGATATACTTAATTATATAAACTCTTTCTTTCTTAAATACTTTTAACATGAGCTTTCTGCTCTTATTTTACATATAAAGACTTTTATAATCAAAATATTTAAACAGTTTCTTCTTACACATCTTCTTTTCTGACAGAAGATTGACTTCAAGCTTTAAAACATAAAGTGTTAAATTTAAAAGAATTAAATTCTTATTTTTATTCTGTATAATGATTATATTATAGTAATTAACATATAATCTTTTCTCTCTGACTTTGATGATATGTTGTTGCATGTGCATCAGAGAGTCACTGAAAAGCTGAAATTTATTAATTATATAAGATGAGACATCAGAGTCTGCAACTCAATCTGATTAAGAAATTTTATTAATAATATTCTTAAAGATAGCAGCAATCTTCTTATCAGACTTATCTGCAGCTTCAGATTTCTGTGTGCTGAATTTCTTTTCAAAAATAATTTTTACATTATAAATTTAATTTCTTCTTTTATTTCTATGCAAGTTGACTGCAGTCAACTTAACTTACTTCTTAACTGTCTTAATTAACTTTGCTGACTGTATAATCTTGTAAATTACAGAGATATATTTACAGTTCTGTTTGCAATAAGTATCATTATAAAGATAACAGATTAAAGTTCTGCATAATGATGAGTAATTATTGTTTAAGCTTAAATATCTTCTATAATTATACTGTAAAATTTAATATTCTTAATGATTCTTGTTCTGTCTTTGCTGCTCAGCTCATAAAACATTATTAAACATCTTCAGTTAAGTCTTCTTCTTCTAAAGTTTTTACAAATTCATCTTAATGTTAAATGTATTTTAAGCATCAATGATATCATAAATGACAATATACTTTGCTGACAGTGCTTAAAGCAGTATTTAAAACTGCTACTTAAATATAATAAAGTTTTTAAGTCTTAACTATGTTGCAGCAATCTTTCTGTTAAGATTGTTAAGTTAAGTTCATGTCTCATTGACAGTTATGTTTGATGATATTTTGTATTCAACAAACTTCATTAAATATTGTCTCTCAGTTATTCACAGTTTCTTTTTATACTTTAAGAAGAAAGCATTTCAAGCTTTTTTTACTGTAATTTTATTCATAAAATAGTTTTCATCATCAATGTTGATGCAGACTGTAATTTAGAACAGAGCTTTACTGTTAATTTATTGATTTTTAAAATTGAGACTGCTTAGTGAGAAAAAAGAAAAGACATTATTGATGAATGTATTGTTTGTAAAAACTTAAATAAAAATCTCTATTATATATCAGAGATTCTTGTCTGTCAGTTATCTCTTTATATAAATAAATTATTTCTCACAGTTCTCTCAAGTAAAAACAGAAATTAAATGTTACTTTATAAAGAATGATGATTTGTGCTCTTGATTCATAGTGATGGTCAGCATACAGTATAAGAATTGAAGATAAAAGAGTGTGTTGTAAAGATGAATGTAATAATAAAAGAGATATATATATGTACTGTCTGCTTACAACAATGTAAAGAATGCTTATTTATCAATACTTAATTTGTATTAAGCTGTCAGATTGTTGTGCTTATTATGTTCATCTTATTTTGCTCTAATAAGCAGTGTATTAAGAGCTGTGTGCTTGTTTTGCTTCAATAAGCAGCATATTAAGAGCTGTATGCACTAAATTAATCTGCATTTTCTCTAAGAAGTCTCTTGCTAATCTGAGCTCATAATTTATTGAAAAAATAATGAATACTTGTGCTATCTGTCTATTTAGTGAATTTAACATATCAATGTTGACTGCAGTCAACTTAAACATAATTAAATAAATAATAAAAGCTTTGCTGTCTAAGACAGAAAAAGACTCTGTTAGCTTCTTATACTAAGACTAAAGAAGTCAAGAAAGTAAATAGAGCACTGTACTTCTCAATAAATTAAATAATTACTGAACTTAATTTATTGTTTGTGACTGAGAGTGACAACAATATTAATGATACAGTAAGTAATGATGATGATCTGAGACTGAACAGAGAAAATAAGAAAGATGAATAGTAAAAACTTTAATTAAGAAATTTATATAAATATAAATTATTTAGTGAAGTCTGTGAGCTCTGTGTAGTCAGCAAATAGACAAAGATTATACATTATGAAAGAATGTAAATTATTATTAAGCAGTTAAAATATATACATACTGATCTTTAAGAATTAAATAATTCATTATCTTTTATAAACAGTCTGTATGCTGCAGTATTAGTCAACAACTATATGCAGAAGTTATAAATATTATTTTTTAAAAGAAAGAATTAGTTTTTTAATAAATTTAACTATATCTATATATACTTTATACAATCTTTAACAGTTAATTCTTAATTCACTACTCAGCTTCTTGAGAATGAGTTAATTTAATGTATCTATTATCATTATATATGCATTTATCTTTGAGCTGACTGCCTTACATCTTATTGTTATGTATTTATTTTTATATAAATCATCAATAAATAATAAATATATCTATTGCATATCAATCAATCTTTATTCAGATCTATCAATTAACAAAGAATGCTTTCTGAAACATTTTTATTTTTAAAACAGCACTGACATGTTTTTCTTAATCTTTTTAAATAATAATAAATCTTTTTTTAATTTGTACAATTCTTTAATGCATTAACAGCATCATTATCAATGATTAACTTTTATGATTAACTACATTTATGTAAGACATTAAATGCAATTTAATCTTGCAATTTTGTATAAGTTAACAACAACAACAACAAGATATCTTTATTTTCTAATAGATCTGTATCTTTGCTGTATTCATCAATAGTATATGTTAACATTATGTGTATCAAATTCATTCAGACACTTTACACTTTAATTTGCTTATTAATAATTATATACTCAATCAGTATATCTTTTCATGTTCAGTTTAGATTTAACTTAATTTATTAAAGAAATTCAAATATCTTAATATGACTAAGACTAGATCTCTATTCAGTTTAGACTTTCTTAGAGACAATAATTCTATTATAAGTAAGTAATTAATTTCTGAGATAATTAACAGTATTTATGATCTTAATTTAGAAATAATTAAATAGTTTAACATTCAATAACATAAAAATCTTCATTATATAAAGTATTCTTTAACAATGCTCTGACACAGAGTTGTGTTCTGAGATGTATAATACAATGTATTTAAAAATAATTTCATAATTAATTATGTAATTTATCATAATTTAACTTTGTTGATAGCACTGAGTGCTTGCATATTAAGAATATCTATATAATTAAGTAAAATAGATATAAAAGAGTTGTCTGATGCAGACTGAATGTCAGTGAGATTGAAAGAAAAAATTATAATAATCTTATTGATTAAATTAACATTTATATAAAATGTCATTTAAAATAAAAGAAATCTATGTGTCACTTAAAATAAGAGAAATCTGCAGAGAGAAGTCACTCTGAGAGCATAATAGATTGTTAAGAATCAGAGTGTAAGAGATTAAGATAAGAATGAAAAGTTAATATAAATACAGAAATTATGTTTCAGTAATGTAAGATTATAGAGAATGAGTAATTGAACTTGAGATTGTATAGAGTGTAATTAATTAAATTATTATTGAAGAGATGAAAAGCTGTTAAATGTAAGTGAGTTTTTAAGATAAAATATGATGAAAAAAAAATGAATTATAAAGTTTAAAACAAGATTAATGACTCAGGATTTCTTACAGATATATAAGATTAATTATAATGAGATGTTTACTTCTATGATTTAAAGAGAATTACTAAGAATGTTTTTGACTTTAATGATTTTATATGACTTAAAGTTGCATCAAATAAATGTTAAAGCTGCTTATCTGTTGAGAGATTTTTGAAAAGTGAGAAAGAAAGTATATATATGTGCATTTTAAAGAGTGTAACTGTGAAACAGTTAGATAAGATGATGTGTTAAATTGTAAAAGAATTGTACAGATTGAAGCAATTGATGTGACTGTAATATAAGAAGTTAATTGACATTATGAAGAATGAAGAGTTTCAGAACATGAATGTTGATTTAAGCATATTGATTAAAAAGAATCACAATGTAATCATCATTATCAGTGTATATATAAATAATCTTTTAATTGCAAACAAAACAATGCATAAGATTAACTGTATAAAGACTGTGCTCAATAGAGTCTTTTAAATGTTAGATTTTGAAAAGATACAAATTATTATTGATTTCAGAATTATCAGAAACTGAAATAAGTAAATATTGACATTGAATTAAGCTTCATACATAATGAAAGTTTTATCAGAAGAAAAGATGCAGAACTGTTTAGTTGTTAAAATATTAATGAAGTTAAGATTATACATCATATTGAATGAATCAGATGACATTATGAAAGTAAGTAGTGCAGAACTGCAACAGATTGTAGAAAAGCTAATGTATATTATATGTAAGACTTAATTAAATATAGTCTTTATAATAAAATGTTTAAGTTAAAATCTCATTGATGCATAGATAAAGTATATTAAAGTTGTAAAGTGAGTATTATGATATTTAAGAAAGACTATAAGCTACAGTTTAAAGTATGAATTAATTATAGACATTTATAAAAATTAAAATGTAAGATATGTATATGATTATGTGAACAGCAACTACATTGAAGACATTGTAAATCAGAGATTTACTATGAGCTATGTATTTATGTTGAATGAAGATGTTACAGCATGAATGTTGAAGAAACAATGTATAATATTGACATCTATAATAGAAGTTAAGTACATAGTACTGAGACATGATGTCAGACAGAGAGTATAAATGTAAAGATTCATTAATAAATTAAAATTAAGTAAAGTAACTTTGAGCATTATACTTTTAGAAGACAACAAGTTAAGTATTAAGTTAATGTATAATGTGAAGTAACATAGTCATATAAAACATATCGATGTACAGCATCACTACTTACAGAACATGATCAACAACAATGAATTAATTATTAAATGAGTTGCAATAAACAATATACTGACAGACAGATTGACAAAGATTTTAATAAAGAACATCTTTAGAAGTTATAGATAGCATTTTGAAATCATATAACTTAATAAGTTAAATGAGATTTAATAACTTTGAATTTTAACTATTTAACAAAGAGAAAATAGCATGACAAGTAATCTTAAGATTATATGTTTATTAGTTTCATCATTAAAATAAATGCATTAGCTTTACAGTTTCAGAATGTTTGAAATTGTAGAATTTGAAGAATAAAGAAGAAGAATATTAATAGAAGAAGTACATTGAGTATAGTTGCAGAAAAAGTGTTAAATATAATATTTAGATTTAAGTATTTAGAACATAAAGAGTGACTTAATAAGACTGCTTAAATAAGATATATTAAATCTTTTTAATCTGCAAAGACTCTTTCTTCACACAGTGCAGACTGAGAATCTAAAAGACTTATCTTTCAGAGCTAATAGAGTCATTAATTGAGCTGTGATTATTGTAGAGCAAAATGTTATGATAATGTTGTGTAGATGTTGTTGACACATCTTATGATGTGATCTCAACAGAACAGAGAACTATAATTAAATTGTGTATGAAAACTACTTAATCATTGTGTATTGTGTGCAATATGAATCAAAATCAACATCTATATACAATAAATATAAAGTCTATACAATGTTAAAAGCATCTTTAAAATAAATACAGAGTTTTTACTGACTGTCTAAGTAAGTCAGATCATCATCATAAATTTATTAAGCAATTTAAGTATGCTTGTTAATTGAACTGAATATGCTTGTTAAAGAAGAAAAATAATAAAAATAAATAAAGAACTTAAAGTATGTTACATCAGTGTCTATAAAAACTGATTAAAGATTAAGTTAAATTAAATAATTTTATTTAAAACTTTATTACACTCACTCTGTGCAAAGTCTGCATCTGCTATTGACTGAGACTTGTCAATAGATGAAGAAGAAAGTGCATAGATGAAGTAAAGAAGAAATATGAATTGCAGTGAAGTGAGAAAATTAAGTAGTATTTTAATTAATGAATAAGAAACATTTAACTGCAGATATTAACTAAATATGCAGTTTAAATAATGTCTGCAAGACATAATTAGCTCTTACTGAAAGACTAATGAGAATAATGTGAAGCAGTTAATAGCTATAAGATGTAATATATAATAACAGTAAGAAGAGTAAGCTTAAGCTGTAGTTAAATTGTTTATGTGATCTGAGAGAATGAAGACACATATTAATTTATATATTGAAGAAATGTACTGCAGTGATGTCACACTGATGAAGAATATGAGCTTAAGAAGTAAACTACAATTAAAGTATAAATAAGAATTTTGTGCTGAGTCTGAGTCTTAAATGTAAAATTAAATAATAAGTGAAAGCAAGAGTTCTGTAAGTCACATGATAAGAGCATGACAGAGATTCTATAGAGAGATATTCAATTCTGTGTTGTACTGTAGTAATTAGTTATAGCAATACAATAAGATCATCATCACTTTACAAGATGTCACAGAGACCTCAGTGAGAATCTAGTGAGTATAGTACATTTTGATGATCAGATAATCTCAACAAAGACAATATTGTAAATATTGAGTGTTCAAATTAACATAAAACTAAGATGAAGAGAATATGTGCAATAGACAGTTTAGAAAGACATTATGACATTTAAAGCTCTTTTATACATTATGTTATTCATATAAAACTCATTTACAAAGCAGTTTTAACTACTTTACACAGCAGTGATTCAATTAATCATATTATATAAGTTGCAGATGTAAAGTCTGCAAAATGATAATGTCTCATCAGTTATCTTACTCATTAAATCACTGAAGTGTCTACAGAACTGTTGTTTAAAAAAGATAATGAAAGTTTATAAAAGAACACTCATGACTGCTTTAAAGCAAAAATTCAATGTTTAATTTCTGAATCTGTACATGAAACACAAGACAATACAGAGATTTCTTAAAATAGCTGACAATTCAGTCTTTATAAGAATTAAATAAGTAATTAACACAATTTAAACAGCACTTTAAGTCTCTGTCAACAGAACACTGAGAAGACACTAGATGTAGTATAGTTTTCATAATTAAATCACTGACAATGATGAAGAGTCTACAGCAAAGAGTAATGACATGAATAGAGAAGCAGAGACAGCTTTAGATACAATTAAAAAGATAGTAGATAAATTTATAGAAAGTATTGATTAAATAAATAAATCTGAAGTAAAAATAAAGATGAATTTATAAGTCAGCAAAACAAAAAGTAATCATATAAAAGTCAGACTGAACTCAGTCAGTTTATTAACTTTACAAAAATCTTTATAAATACAAAGCAACAGCACTGTTTCTGCTTTGCATAAAGATGCTGAGTCTTAATGTTTAACTGATCTCTGTAAAAGTCTCAGAGATTAATAAATAATGTTTATGTAATTAATTAATACAAATTATGCAGCATATGTTTCTCTTTTACTTAAATCACACTAACTTCTATACTCACTACTTTCAGAAAACTGAAATCACAGATCTCTGTAAAGCTCTTTTTACAGTAGTCAGTGCTCATTAAACAGCTTAATAGCTGATTATAAGCAATTTATTTAGTTATCTCAATTTTATGCAGCAGATCATTCAGAAAAACATCTTAAAATATGAAGATTTTGCATATTTAAATAATTAAAAAACAGTTCAATGAACTGAAGTAAATTCAATGAATTAAGAGAGATCATTTGCTGTTTAGTGAAAGCAAATGTTTAAGAAACAGACACAATACAGACTCATTAATATATAAAAAAGACAATAATAATTAGTCAGCATTCTGTTAAGATAGTGTCTGCAAAACAGAATTAAAATTTTCTAACTTGAGTTTTTTCATTGTAAAGATGCTTCATTCTCATAGATCTAGATAGAGACTGAATAGAAAGTTAATAGAATAAATAATAATATTAAATCTTTTTTATATGATTTAGTGTATTCTCTATAGCTTGCAGAGTTTGCATTGTACATATTTGTGTTGTATACATTCACTATCATATGCTTAAATACTCACTTCAGTTATGCTATTTATCAATATACTTTTTTCATCTTAGTCTTGTGTTAATCTGAACATTTAATACTTATATTGTTGTTTTTGTTGAGATTTCTCAGTCATTAAAGTATACAGTATTCATTAAATTCTCATTAAGATCTTTGTAACATTTTATAAAGTAAATTAATTAATATTTATTTAATATAAATCTTGCTTTATATTTCTTCACTTATACAATACATTAACTATAAGCTGACTTCAGTCTACAGTAATTTATCTAAGCAGAAATTTCTTATATAATTAAATTTGTGTTGTTTACAAAATTAAATGTCATAATCTTGTTCTCTGAGCACTTAAAGATTGCAAGTAGTTTCAATATAAAGAAGAAGAAAAGAATTGAGAAGAGTAGAGATTCTTGTAAAATATTTAATTTTTTAAATATTTATATTGAGAAGCAGTGTTCTAGCTGCTTCTATTGAGTTAATTAAAACTAGCATTAAAAGCTGAGTGAAGTCTCTGATAATGTTGACTACAGTTAACATTCTTAACTCTTTTAGACATAATTATCATGACTTATAAATATACAGTCATAGAGTTTCACTAAATAACATAATATAGCATAAATACCTTCTTTCTTTCAATAAATTATGAGCTTAAATTAACAAGAAGCTTCTTAGAGAAAGTGCATACTTCTAGTGTATTAATAGCTTAATATATGTCTTGTTAAATGAATAAACAAGCATCTGCAGTAGCTAAATATGTAAGCTTAAACTGTTAAGCAAAATCAGCACTTTTAATAGCTTAATATATATCTTGTTAAATAGATAAACAAGTATCTGCAGCAACTAAATATATAAGCTTAAACTGTCAAGCAAAATCAGCACTTTCAGCAGCTTAATATGTGTCTTATTAAATAAATAAATAAGCATTTACAGTTACTTATCAGAAGCACTGTTCTTCAGCAGCTTAATAAAAGTCATTAAGATAAATAAGCATTTACTGTCTTACAGAACAAGAGACATAAGACTTTTTTTATTTTATTTATATTATTTTTTATGTATACATCATTATTTTACTTTATTTACTTCTTATACTATGTGTCAACTATCATCATCATAAACTTCAATGACTTCTTTATAAAGTAATAATTCATCTTAATTCTCATTTGTAAGAACTGCAATCAATGATTTATTCTTATGTAAAGATGACTGATAAAAAAAGATCTATAAAATATAATTAAAATCTCAGCAGTCAATATTTCTGTCAGTGAATTCTTATTTTCTTTTGACAATCTTAACTTTGAAAGTCAGAAAACTAGTGTAAAGATTTTATACTGACTTATTATTTGCATCAATATAGATAATTAAGAATATTTAATGAATAAAATCAGCATAAAGAATGTCTGAGATGCTTTAGAATTTAAGTATAAGAAGAAGTTGCAGATGATGAGAAGACAGTATTTGATGAAATTTATTGAATATAAAATGTTAAAAAATGAATTCATTAAAGAAGTATAAGTTCATCTGAGTAAACTCAGCAAAAAGATTGCTGCAACTCAGTCTAATATAATTAACTTGTTTAAGTCAGAGCAATGATTTTAGACACTGCTTTAAGCATTATTAAATAAATACATAATAATTTTTAATATAATTGACATTCAAAACTCTCTTAACATTAAAAGAGATCTGCAGAAGCTTTAAAAGAAAGAAATACAGTTAAATGCTGAAAAGACTGTTAACATTCTGTGAGTAAGTAAATAGTAAGAAGATAAATGTTTAATGAACTACAATTATGATTTATTGAATCATTATGTAATCAACATTAAGAAACATCATTAAAGATTATTTAATTCTAATAATAATTAACTTTCTTGCTGCAAAGTCTTTAAGTATTTTCTTTGTTGAGATATCTATAACATTCAGAACTGCAAATATCTTTTTAATGCTTAAAGAAATATTTAAAAGAAGATAAACAAATTAATTGCAGTTAAGTCACACTGCAAATTAAGATTTAAGTATAAAAAGAAAAGATATAAAATCTTTAATATAAAGATCAATAATAACATTGTTTTCTTCTTTTTAGACTTTAAAGAGAAAGAGAAAGTCAGTAATGAAATTGTTGTTTTGTTTAAAAAGACTATTATTAAGATGCTTAAATCTAAATGAATTATAGATTCAAAATTCTTCTTATATATAATTAATTAACTTTAACTCTTCAGTGACTCTCTTATATGCATAAGATACTGATGAATTAAAGTTAAAAAAGAACATTTATACTCTCATTATTGTGAAGTAATTATTATGTAAATTAAGTCAGAAAATTCTGTGAGACTGAGTTCAACACTTTATATATCTGAACTTGAAGTCAATCTTTTCTTAAGAAAGTGAATGTGCAAAATAAAATTATATAAAAACTTTAATTAGCATAGTCTTTAAATGTATAATAAGTGCAGCAAAACTATAATAGAAGTCTTAGAGCAAGACAGAGTTTATATAGTTAAGTATATTGTAAAGAGTCTTAGTGAATTTACTTTAATATTCATTATATATACATTATACTCAAAGACTGTCTTTTCTGCTGCTGCATTAAATGCAAGTTTATAGAATCAGATTTATAAGCATAATCTTATAATTAACTTCTTAAACATCAACACTGCATCACTGAATGAAAAGATTAAGATTTATAGACTTTAATATTGATAATTTGCTCATCTTGACTTTATGAAGCTGCATAATCTTTATAAGATAACAGTTCTTAAAAAGTCAATTCTCATTGCTGAGAACAGCAAGAATGTATATGAGATTTGTGTTCTTATTAAGTTTATCAATAAGCAAAATTACACTGTAAGTAAAAAAAAAGATCAACATTTTTATTTTTATTTTTATTGATATATATAGTTCATTATTTCTGTTATTTATCAGATATTAGTACTTTCTGAAGATAGTAGATAATTATTTTTAAAAGATGTAGACAATATTGTTAAAGTAATGTAATGATGTTTCATAGACATTATAGAAGTAATGACTGAAAACTAAATTTTAAATTGATGCAAAGATTCTTGCTAGAGTGACTGTCAAGTCAGGTCAGACCTAACTTTCAAAACTTGATCTGACTCATTGAGCTCAATATTGAGGCCTGACTCAACTTGTAATATTGTGTAATTTTCATTTTTTGTTGAGTAATTTTGGTAATTTTTACATTGTTAGAAACCCCTCACAATTCTCTACAAAATGAGCCTAAAATCATAAAAATCAGATCACTTTCAAGCTTAATGCACACAGCTGAAGTTTTGTTCAAATTCTTGAAGTTCCTGTCACTATGGTTGTTCACAGCTAACAAGACATGCAAAATAAGCAAAAAATCAGCTTTGAAAAAGCCTGATAGTCAGCCTAATTCTTGCTGTGTAAAGTGACAATAAAATAAAGTAAAAATTCATTTTAAATGACTAATACAAATTCTTTAACATCACACTGCAATACATAATGTTCTATATGTCAATTCAGAATGACATTGCTGAAAGAATTATTTAAATTACTGAGAACTCAGTGTACATTATAATTAAAGAGACACAGCTATCAATAAAGTTCTGAGTACAGACAATATAAATAGATATTTATTTTCATAATTGAATAGTAACTAATTCATTAATTAATGATAAATAGATATTTATTTTCATAATTGAATAGTAACTAATTCATTAATTAATGATAAATAGACAATCTCTGAGAAAGCTTTCATTAATGTGAAGTTATTCATTAATGATATCTGTATATGAGAATGCAAATGCTACATTCATGTTGATTTAAAGTTATTATCTGATGATAGATACAACAAATTCATGAATTAAGAATAAGTAAGAGTCTTTATAAATTACATTAAGAAAATCACAAAGCAGTATCTGCTTTAAGCTTTAGATCTTAAGTGCATCATTAAAAGTTATGCTGTAAAGTTCATTAAAAGTGAAAAGAAAGACACTGTTGATCTTAGATTACAATAATAGACATTAAATGTTTTTTAGACAGAAAATTCATTAAACACTTATAAAAGAAGTTAATTTCTGTAAAGATCACAGTTTCAAATTAAGCATTTATGATTTAAAACAGTAAGATACAGTCTAACTTAATTACAGTTAAGGTTGACAAATCTTAAAATAAACAACATGAGATTAAGTTGACTGCAGTTAACTCAGATAAATCATTAAATAAGAAGATGAACATTGATTAAGTTAAAACAGCAGTACTTAAAGAAGTTAGAACTTTTCTGTGTGTTAAGATCTTAAAATGAAAGAGAAACAACAATGATAATTAAGATGCAGATAAGTTCTTAATTAAAATATTTAGAATTATGCTGACACTTACAGTATTCTCTGTAAATAAAGAAGATTTAATAATGATTAAGTCTGACATTCTTACATTTATCATCTATACTGAAGCAGTGAGAGACTCAATCTAAGAAGAAATATAAAAAAAATTGTTATTTATATGAAGCTGACAGCTCTGACAGTGAATGAAACATGAAAAGAGACTGTGCTATTAAGAAGAGTCAACATTATAATTAGTAAATAAGTTTTTAAACTTAAGCTGAACACTGATAAATTCTTAAATAAGCTTAAGATAAGATTTGTAACAAAAGACTTTTCATAAATATATAATATTAATTATAAAAACATTTTTATTCTCATTGTTAAGTTTAACACTCTGTGAATCTTTCTAGTCATTGTTGCACTCAAGAACCTAAAGTGTCATTAAATAAATGTTAACAACATCTTTATGAAATTCTTTCTAAAGAAAACAATCTATATAGCACTCTCTTCTAAAGTCAATATTGCATTTAATTATATTCTATACATACTGTGCAGTCTTTATGATCTTAAGCAAGCTGCACAGAACTGATATGAACAATGTATCATTAAATTAATTAAGTTAAATTTTTATTAAAGCAATGCTGATTTCTATCTTTCTCTTTACAGCATTAAAAAGATCATGCTGCTTTTCTATATAAATAATATTATTGTAATCTTAACAAATCTATTATACATTCATTGATTTAAGCAAGCTCTTATGAATGTGTTCAAAGTTAAGAACTTAAGAAAGACACAGAAAATTCTTGACATTTAAATTATACATAATTATAAAATGAGAACTCTGTGTCTAAATTAGACTCACTATGTAAATAATCTATTAAAGAATCTTTATATGCAATCTGATAAGCACAAAGTCATTAATATTTCATTTAATAAATATAATGCTCTTTATTCTGCTGATTTAACTGACTAAAGAATAGATTAAAGATAGTATTAATTGACAATTAAAAGTTTAATGTATGCAGCAATTTATATTTAATCAGACATTATCTTTACACTAAGCTGATTAAGTCAATGTCTTAGTGATTCTGTGAAGCATTATGAACATGCACTTAAAGAACTATTATAATATATAAAATTAATCATTAATCTCAGCATTATATACAGTCTCAATGAGAGTTAAGCAATGCTTAAATACTCTGACTTTAACTATGCATCAGATAAATAGAATTGAAAATTAATTTAAAATATATCTATATGTTTAAAGACAGATCAGTGTTGTGAACAAGTTAAAAACAGAAGTTTGTTATTATCTTAATTACTGAGACTGAATATATAATTATGTCAATATGTATAAAGATTGAGATCTGACTTGAGCAGATATTAAGAAATATAAGTATAAGTAAATATTTTAAAGTCAATTTACACTGTGTAAATATTTAAGAGAACAAAGCTCATCAAATAGCTTTATTTATTTAATTTAAAGAAAACAATTAGACTGTCTTGATTTTAATTAAGAATGCATATGTACATAAGCAGTCAAAGTACATTAATGTCTTTTATTATAATATCTGCAATTTGCATAAGCAAAATCAGATTTAGATAAACTTTATGCTCAGTTAAGAAATAATTGTTAATGAGCTTATAAAGTCTTTGTTTAAACAGATCTTTAAGTGATTCATTGAACTCATAAAACTCACTGTTAATGATTAGTTAAAGTTTTAAATAATCTGTTGAACTTATAGCAATGTATTGAGTCATTTGTTGTTTGCTGTCAGTGAGAGTCAATAGATGCAGACTTACTGAGTGAAAATGTTAAGAAGTGATGTTTTAGCTACTTTTATTGAGTCAATTAAAATTAACATTAAAAGCTGAGTAAAGTCTTTGATGATGTTAACTGCAATTAACATTCTTAACTTTTTCAGACATAATCATTACAATTTATAGACATGTGATCATAGAGTTTCACTAGACAGCATAGTATAGCACAAGTATCTTTTTTCTTTTAATAATTTAATTACTTTTAATTTTTAAAAAGATTATTCTCATATGTTATTTAATCAGAAAGCATTTTACAGCATAAATAATTTATAATGAGAAATCTACAGTGTATATGATGTGCAGCAGTCTCTTATAAAAGACATTATTAAATACTTTATTCAGATTTAGACTGAACATCACCATCATATACTCTGACTTTACTTTTTATATAGTGTTAACACATAATGTAAGCAGTTCTAAAGCAGTAAAATAAATCTTTATTTTTTAATTTTTATTTAATTTCATAAAAGAAAACTATACATCTTTATCACATCAGCAATTCATTCTGCAACTAGCTTTTTTATAGACTTTGTAATTATGTTTTTCAGCACAATAAAACAATAACTGCTTAAAAATAAATAGTTTTTCTTTCTTTTCTTTTTTAAAATTACTGTAATAGATTTGCAAAAGCTTTTTGATGTCATCTTATTGATAAAGTACTTGCTTATTACTTAAATAAAATTATTCTTAATAATAAAGATCAATTTCTTTAGAATTTCATTTAAAATATTGTTTAATTCAGAAACTTTATTATTTAATAATTTACAAATTGTTCATTCAATCTGTTCTGCAGTAACTGTCAGTAAAATATTAAGCATATAATGTATAAATATTTTATTATTAATGTTACTGAGATCTGCTTAATCTTCTTTTAAAAGAAACTTCTTCATCAGAATTTATATCTTAAAAACAGTATCATTGCAAATATTGTCATGATCTATTCTGCATAAAAATAAAATGTAAAATGACATCTATAATTTATCTATACAGAGCTTGCTTCATTGCAAGAGTCTTTATAGACTCTTTTTATAAGAATTATTTAAAACTAAAATTAACTATTTAATGAATCATTTTCAGTTTACTTACTCTATGCATTGCAACTTCTTCTTAAATAGTTTTTAAAACAATTAATAAATATTCTATTATAATTTATTTCTGTGTCATTATATTGTTTTCTTGCATATCTTGCACTCATAAGAAGTTCTGAGATTCTTAATGATTACTGAGAATTTGCATATATATATAGATAAGTTTTAAAGCAGTGTTTCTTTAAATTTTCAAGAATAATTTATTGTAAAGCTATAAATAAACATAACATACATACTTACTTACTTTACTGAAGATATTATTCAAATTTCTTCTTGTTTAGCTTTTTCAGCATGTAGTATCTGCTTAATGTTAGCTTCTTTGTTGACATTGTAATTTAAATGTTTATTAAGATGTAATTTTATATGATTATTTAATGATTTACTAAGTCACAAAATAGAATTAATTCACTGATCATTTCTGAGACAGATATAAAATCAATGATACTTTACTGACTATTTTTTTTTTAAATTAACAGCTTACATAAAATGAGCAATGAGAGATCACTTACTATCATAACAGTATAGAAATGTTCTAATTATGCTTTGCTGACAGTCTATAAGTTATTTTAGAAGAAATAATATACATTAAAGTTCTTTAAAAGCATACTTTTTTCTTTAATCTCATAAATGATTTACTGTATAGCTTGTTAGAACTGAATTTGAGATTTATTACTTTTTAAATTTAGGCTGAGTGCATGAGTTATACATTTGCTTTGTATTTAAGTAAAGAACATAAAAAATAAATTTCACATCTTACTTTTAAGATGTATTATTCATAAGAGTTAGAGCTAACATGATAATTTTATGTAATTTATTGTTACATAATTAAGCTTTAAAAAATGATGTTCTAATGACTTAATTAGATCTAGTTTTCATAAAGTTAAAAATAACTCAACTCATAGATTATTTAACTTACATCTAAAGTGCAGTGATCTTTTTTTTTACTTGATTTAACTCTATACTCAGTCTACTTAAATTGTATATATTGATGATAATTATGTGTTTAATATGATTTAGTTATAACACTATTACATATTAATTATATAATTAAAAGTCTTAAATGTAAACTGATATCTTTTTACTAAGTATGAAGCATATCTTGAATGCTGAATTGCTGTTACTTATTAAATTATAATTTTATGAGCAATATATAAAATCTATATATTTGTTGAAGATCTGTTTCTGTATAATCAATATATAGTGAAAATTTGAGTTCACTGCATTCAGAATAAATTCTATTACTTTGTAGTTTGTTAGTTCATAGTTAAATTAAAGAATTTAGATGTTTAATATAAAAAAGATTTTAATTATGTTACATCTTTTTTCATAAAATTTATCAACATTTTCTTATGCATCACATAATTTTTCTATTCATCATCACTTAACTTTATTACAAAGAGCTTAACTTAATTAAAGTTCTATACTGCTATAAAGATATTCTGTAAGTGACTGAGACTCTGTTTAATTAAGATTGATGCAGTATTTAAGAATCTTTCTTGTTTTCTTGATTAAATTACTTTAAATTCATTAAATTGTAACAATATTTATATTATGAATGCAAATTAACTGCAAATTGCTGCAGTTCTTGCAGCTAAGATCACTCACTTCTTTTAATAGATAATAAGAAAGCTCTTAAAGATATTGTATACTGTCTTTTGTCAGATTTTGTATATCAATTCATAGTTTACACATAAGACTTTCTTCTTTGAACAGTTCATAATTTAATGTGTATCAATGCACATACTACATTTTACTATCTTTTTACATATTAACTGTATATAATCTTACTGATTACAATTAAAGCACTGTCAAATCTGTGTATTATGATCATAAAAATAAGCATTATATAACTGAAAGTTAATGATCAGCTTTTTTTAAATAGTTTTATGTTGTAATATCTGTATAAAAAAAATTAATAATCATTGTTTCTTTAATCTTGTCTGCTTAAATGTAAAGCTCATACTGCTTAAATATATGTAGTTAATGAATTTTATTAATATTAAGTATAAATATAATGATCTTAAATGCAGTATATATACTCTACATAAACGAAGGTGGACCCGCAAGGTAGGACGGCAAAAAGCAACAACCTGGAAGACAGACTGGATGCTTCCAGTCCACCAGCTTTACGAGGGCCTACACAAGCACGAAGCAACAGCGCTATTCCTGCTC